>WNGI01000327.1_pt1 | contig 72399 bp, 79 predicted proteins | sample 5400621 | NCBI WGS metagenome assembly WNGI01 (sample SAMN13153374, study PRJNA577476) | soil metagenome | isolation source: 20 cm soil or saprolite under Garry oak tree replicate 1 | place: USA:California | collected 2016-06-15 | reverse complement strand
CGCGATCATCCCCGCGGCGATGTGAATGGAGCGAAGCGTGATCATGAGTCCGTCCATCGCGAATCTCCCTCTCAGCGAGATTGACCCTGGACCATCCCGAGCGGGATCTCGCGGAGGCCACGCACCTTGAGGGCCTCGGGAGCGAACCGCCCGCCGACCGCCACGCCGCCCGGCAGTGGGCCATAGAGCTCGATGCCGATCGAGGCGATCCCCGCGGTCGTATTCGGCATCGGCGAGTCGATGAACTTCACCGAGACGATGGCGAGGATCGGGCCGCTGTCCTCGGCCAGATCCGGCAGCGGCTGGCGATCGAACCTGAGATCGGGGAACGCGGTCTTCATCGCCTTCTGGTGCACGTCACCGTGATACCAGTCGACGAGCGCTTTCTTGCTCTCGAACCACGCGAAGATGACTCGCTTGCCTCCCGGCGTGTGCGCGGTCTCGACGCCGAGACAGCCGGGCGTCGCTTTGAGCGCGCCGATCACGTCGGGGAAGCCGGCGGGTCGAGGCTGGGCGAACGCTGGGCCCGACCATGCGAGGACGAGCGTGAGAGCGACTGACGCGACGATCATCATCGGCGAACCTCCTTGGGCGCGATCTTGCCGAGCGTCCGTGCGGCATCCACGGCCCAGTCGTGCAGCGCCTCCGCCCGACGCTGGCCGTAGTGGAGAGTCATCAGCCAGTACGGGAGCTCGGGATGTCGACCATGCTCACGGCGCAGACGGCGCTCGATCTCGGCATACGTCAGCAGCAGCGCCTGCTGGCGTTCCTGGAACTGGCGAACGTGGCCGAGGCTGATGGGGACCGGCACCTGGGCGCCGAGGAACAGCTTGAGCAGCAGCTCGCTGCGAAAGCTTTCCGGCCGCGCCGGCTGTCCCAGCCACGCGCGCAGCACCTCTCGTCCGCGCGGGGTGAGGGAATACACCTGGCGATCTGGCTTGCCGCGCTGGGCCTCGTGCCGGCGCCGGACGAAGCCGTCGGCCGTGAGCCGGCGCAGGATCGGGTAGATCTGCCCGAAGCTCTCGCTCCAGAAGTGGGCGATGCTCGCGTCGATGGCCTTCTTGATGTCGTAGCCGGAGCGCGGCCCCGCGCTGAGCATGCCCAGCACGGCGTAGCGGGTGGTATTGCTGGCTGCCATATAGCTGACAGATACATCAGGCCACGGAACTCGTCAAGCAGGGCACGGAGGCTAGTCCTCGGTGGCCGGAAAGAGCTCGCCCTGCTTCCAGAGCGAGATGAAGCTCCGGCGGTGGAGCGGGCAGGGGCCGTGGCGGTCGAGCGCCGCCAGGTGCTCGGCGGTGGCGTAGCCCTTGTGCCGGGCGAAGCCGTATTCGGGGAACTGCCCGTCGACGTCCAGCATGATCCGGTCGCGCGTGACCTTGGCGATGATCGACGCGGCCGCCACCGTCGCGCAGCGGGCGTCGCCGTCCACCAGGTTCCTCTGCGGGCAGGCGAGCCCGCTCAGCGCGACGAAATCGGTGATGACCAGATCCGGAGCCACCTTGAGCTGGTGCAACGCCTCCAGCATGGCCACCCGGGTCGCCTGCAGGATGTTGACGCGGTCGATCGTGACGTGATCGACGACGCCGACGCCGACCGCGACCGCGCGCGCCATGATGACGTCGTAGAGCTCGGCGCGCCGCTCCGGCGTGAGGAGCTTGGAATCGGCCAGGCGCTTGATGCGGCGATCGGGATCGATGACGACGGCCGCCGCGACGACCGGCCCGGCCAGCGGCCCGCGGCCGGCCTCGTCCACCCCGGCCACGCGGACGACGCCGGTGCGCCAGGCTCGAGCCTCGAAGTGATACGGCGCCGACGGCGGCGGCACGGCCGAGGCCGGCCCGGCTAGGGCTCGGGGACCGTCGTGGGGATCTGAGTGACGCGCTTCTCGCGCAGGCGGGCGGCCTTGCCGGCGAGCTCGCGCAGGTAGTAGAGCTTCGAGCGGCGGACGCGACTGCGGCGCACGACCTCGACCCGCTCGATGCGAGGCGAGTGCAGGGGGAACGTCCGCTCGACGCCGACGCCGTAGGAGATGCGACGCACGGTGAAGGAGGCGCGCGCGCTCTCACCGCGCTTGCGGATGACGACGCCCTCGAACGCCTGCAGCCGCTCCTTCTCGCCCTCGATCACCTTCACGTGCACGCGCACGGTGTCGCCGGGGGCGAAGCCGTCGCGGTCCTTCTTGAGCTGCCCTGCTTCCACGAGCCGAATGGCATCCATGAGTCGTCCCTTTCCCGTTCGCTACTCGGGCGTGTCGCCCCGCTTGAACCGTTCTACCAGCTCGCGCTCCTCGGCGGCGAGGGCCGCCCGCTCCAGCAGCTCCGGCCGCGCCCGCCACGTGCGGTACAGCGCCTGCGTCCGCCGCCAGCGCGCGATGCGCGCGTGATCGCCCGAGAGCAGCACCGCCGGCACCCGCGCGCCGCGGAACTCCTCGGGGCGCGTGTACTGCGGCGGCTCCAGCAGGCCGTCGGCGAACGACTCGCGCTCGGCCGCGCCCTCGCCTCCGAGCACGCCGGGGAGCCGGCGCACCACCGCGTCCGTCACGACGAGCGCCGGCAACTCACCGCCGGTCAGCACGTAGTCGCCGATCGAGAGCGCCTCGTCGGCGACGCGCTCGCTCACGCGCTCGTCCACGCCCTCGTAGCGCCCGCACAGCAGCACGAGGTGGAGCGCACCGCCGAGCTCCTCGGCCACCGCCTGCGTGAACAGCCGTCCGCGCGGATCCATCAGGATCACGCGCGCGTCTGGAGTTCTGAGCGCCTCGACTGCCGCGAACAACGGCTCGGGCTTGAGGATCATCCCGCCGCCGCCGCCGAAGGGGTAATCGTCGGTGACCCGGTGCTTGCCCTCTGCGTAGTCTCGGAGATTCGCCACCCGGATGTCAACGAGACCGCGCTGCCGGGCGCGCCCCAGCATCGAGGCGCCGAGCGCCGGCTCGACCATCTCGGGGAACAGAGTGACGATGTCGATCTTCATCTGGTTTGCCGTCGGGGCACCTGCGCCGGGCCGACTCACTCAGGCTCGCCTCGATCGACCACAGGGTCGGCTCGCCTGCGGCTGCGCCTCCGCCAGCGGGCTGCGGCTCGCACTACGGCCCGACGGTCGGCGAATCACCGCGCGATTACAGCTCGAGCAGGCCGGCCGGCGGCCGGATCACGACCCGCCCGGCCGCCACGTCCACGTCGACCACGATCTCGGCGACCGCCGGGATCAGATGCTCGCGCTCGGCGCCCTGCACGACCCAGAGGTCCTGCCCGGGGCCCGGCTCGATCCGCGTGAGCCGACCGACGTCGCGGCCGTCTTCGGTCGTCACCCGAGCGCCTTCGAGCTGCCAGGGATAGAAGCTGCCGGGCCGGGGAGGCAGCGCCTGCGAGGCCGGCACCGCGATCAATCGCCCGATGAGGGCCCGCGCCGCCTCCGGTGACTCCACGCCGTCGAAGGCGAGCAGCACGGCGTCACCCTGACGGCGCGAGGCGGTCACGCGCCGCGGCTGCCGCTCGTCGCTCGCCGCATCCCACACCACGCACGCGGTCATCCCCTCGAAGCGTTCGGGCCGATCGGTGAGGGGAATCACCCGGACCTCACCGCGCAGGCCGTGCGGCCGCACGATCTCGCCGATGGCGACGAGCTTTTCCCCGCTACTCAACGATCTCGAGAACGGCCCGTTTCCTCAGCTTGGTCGCGTTGGCGTTGAGGATCGTGCGGATCGCCCGCGCCGTGCGTCCTTGCTTGCCGATGACCTTGCCGAGGTCGGGCTGCGCGACCCGGAGCTCGATCACCGTGACGTTCTCACCCTGCACCTCGTTCACCTTCACGCTCTCCATGTCATCGACGAGGGCTCTCGCGATGTGCTCCACCAACTCCCGCATGAGCGACCACTCCCACTGCGCCTGCTTATGCGCCTTCCTTGACGTTGTGCATCAGCTTCTTCACCGTGTTCGAGGGCTGGGCCCCCTTGGCGATCCACGCCTGCGCCTTCGTGCGGTCGATCTTGACCGTCGGCGGCTTGGTCAACGGGTTGTAGTGCCCGATGATCTCGAGGAACCGTCCGTCGCGCGGCGCGCGCGAGTCCGCCACCACCACGCGATAGCTCGGTCGCCGCGTGGATCCCGTCCGTCTCAGCCGAATCGTGACTGACACCTGATCACCCCCCCAGGTTGGGGAGCCCGGGCAGCTTCATCCTGGGAAGCTTGCCCTCGAGCCCCTTGAACTGCTTCATCATCTTCCGGAGCTGCGCGTACTGCTTGAGGAGCCGATTGACGTCCTGCACGCTGGTCCCGCTGCCGCGGGCGATGCGCTGGCGCCGGCTGCCGTTGATCACCTCGGGCCGCCGGCGCTCGTCCGGCGTCATCGAGCTGATGATCGCATCGAAGCGGCCGATGTCGGCCTGCTCGGCGTCGAGCTCCTTCGGCGCGCCCTTGAGCATCTTGCCGAAGGGCAGCATGCCGAGGATCTGGTCGAGCGGGCCCATGGATCGGAGCTGCTTGAGCTGCTCGCGGAAGTCGTCCAGGGTGAACGCGTCCTCGCGCAGCTTGCGCACCAGCTCTTCGGCCTTCTTCTGATCGACCGCTTCCTGGGCCTTCTCCACGAGCGACAGCACGTCGCCCATGCCGAGGATGCGCGAGGCCACCCGATCGGGATGGAACGGCTCGAGCGCGTCGGTCTTCTCGCCCATGCCCACGAAGGCGATGGGCCGTCCGGTCACGTGGCGAACGCTCAGGGCGGCGCCCCCACGCGAATCGCCGTCCATCTTGGTGAGGACGACGGCGTCGATCCCGACGGCCGCGTTGAACCGCTCGGCCACGGTCACCGCGTCCTGACCGGTCATGGCGTCCACGACGAGCAGCACGTGGTGCGGCTTCAGCTCGGCCCGGATCGCCCTGAGCTCGTCCAGCATCGTCTCGTCGATGTGCAGGCGCCCCGCGGTGTCGAGGAGGAGCGGCGTAAGGCCTCGCTCGGCCGCCTCGGCGCGCGCCTGGCGGCAGATCTCGAGCGGCTTCTGCTTCGGGCCACCGACGACCGGGACATTGAGCTGCTCGCCGAGCGTTCGGAGCTGGTCCTGCGCGGCTGGACGATAAATATCGGCGGCGGCCAGGATCGGGTGCTGACCCTGCTTGGCGTAGAGCCGGGCGAGCTTGGCCGCCGTCGTCGTCTTGCCCGAGCCCTGCAGCCCGATCAGCATGACGATCGTCGGTGGATGGGCGGCCGGCGAGAGTCGATGGCCACTGCCGCCGAGCAATTCGACCAGCTCGCCGTGGACGACCTTGACGACCTGCTGGGCGGGCGTGAGCGAGGTCAGCACGTCCTGGCCGATCGCCCTCACCCTCACCCGCTCGATGAACTCGCGGACGACCTTGAAGTTGACGTCCGCCTCCAGGAGCGCCACGCGAACCTCGCGCAGGGCTTCCTGGATGTTCTCCTCGGTGAGGCGTCCGCGGCCTCCGAGACGGTCGAAGACGGTCTGCAGTCTCGTGCTGAGTGAGTCGAACATCGAAAGATAGACTCTACGGAACTATGCGGAAGATTTCAACTCGGCGAGCGCTGGCCGGCTAGGGCCGGGCCGCGGCCTCGCGCATCTTCCGGATGACCGCGGCGGGGTCGGCCTGGCCGAAGATGGCCGAGCCGGCCACGAGGACCGAGGCGCCGTGCTGGGCCAGGGGCTGGGCGTGCTCGATCTTGATGCCGCCGTCCACCGAGACCTCGACGTCGCGCGCGCCGAGCAGCGTCCGCACGAGCCGGACTTTGGGCAGTGCCGCGGGGATGAACTTCTGGCCGCCGAAGCCAGGGTTGACCGACATCACGAGCACGAGGTCGAGATCGTCCAGCACGTATGCGAGCGTCTCGGGATGCGTCGAGGGGTTGAGCGAGGCGCCCGCCTTCGCCCCCAAGTCGCGGATCTGGGCCAGCGTGCGCTGCAGGTGGTGCGACGCTTCGACGTGCACGGTCACGATGTCGGCGCCCGCCCGCACGAAGTCCCCGACGTAGCGTTCAGGCTCCACGATCATCAGGTGAACGTCGAGCGGCAAGCGCGTGCGCTTGCGGATGGCCTCGACCACCACGGGCCCGATCGTGATGTTCGGGACGAAGCGGCCGTCCATCACGTCCACGTGCAGCAGGTCGGCGCCGCCGGCTTCCACTCGCTGGATGTCGTCGGCCAGCGCGGCGAAATCGGCGGAGAGGATCGAGGGCGCGATCTTCATCGGCGGCATCTTACCAGACGACACGCGGTGAACCCGTCGGTGCCGTGCTGGTGCGGCCGGCACCGAAGGAATCCGTCCGCGTCGAGGGCGACCGGGAACTCCGACGGCGGATCGAGCGCGAAGTCCGGATGGGCGCCGAGGAACCGTCGCGCGACGTCCTCGTTCTCCTCGGGCTCGAGCGAGCACGTCGCGTAGACCAGGCGGCCACCCGGCTTCACCATCAGGGCCGCCGCGGTGACGATCGCGTGCTGGCGCTCGGCGTTGGTCACGATGTCCTCTAGCGTCCGGCGCCACTTCACCTCGGGATTGCGGCGCAGGACACCGAGGCTCGAGCACGGTGCGTCCACCAGCACGGCATCGCACAGCGCCGGGAACTTCGGGGCCAACGCTTCGGCCGGGCCGTCGAGCGTCTCGACGATCGTGACGCCGAGTCGCTTCGCGGCCTCGCGCACCAGGTTGAGACGGGCGGGCTGCGGATCGAAGGCCAGGATGCGGCCGCGGTTATCCAGGAGCTGAGCCAGATGAGTCGTCTTCGTCCCGGGCGCGGCGCAGACGTCGCCCACCGTGTCGCCGGGGCGGACGTCGAGGAGCTGCGCCACCAGCATCGAGGCCTCGTCCTGGATGGCGAAGGCGCCGTCGGCGAAGGCTCGCCACGCACTCGGGCTTCCCCCGTGGTTGGCCACGAGTCCTTCCGCGGCGTACCGGCTCGGCAGGGTGGCGATGTCGTCCTCGGTCGCGAGGCGCGCGGCGAGCGCGTCGCGGGTGACGCGCAGCGTGTTGGCGCGGAGCGCGAGCGGCGGTCGCTCGTTCAGCGCCCGCATGAGGGCCTCGGCTTCGCTGGCGCCATAACGCGCCATCCAGCGCGCCGCCAGCCACGTCGGGAAGGAGCAGCGCAGCGCCAGCGCCTCCACGAGGTCAGCCGGCGGCCGCGGCTCTCGCTCGGTGGCACCTCGACGAGAAAACGAACGGAGCACCGCGTTGACGAAGCCGGCGACGCCGGGCTTGCGGGCGCGGCCGGCCAGCGTCACGGCGTCGTTGACCGCGGCGAAGGCGGGGACGCGCTCGAGGAAGGCGATCTGGTAGGCCGTCATGCGCAGGAGGACGAGCGGCCCGAGGTCGAGATCGTCCAGCCGACGCCGGGAGTGAGGGGCGAGGATCCAATCGAGGTAGCGCTGCCAGCGCAGCGTCCCGTACACGAGCTCGGTGGCCAGGGCGACGTCCCGCGCCGACAGCCCTCGGCGGTCGAGCTCACCGTCGAGGGCGAGATCCGCGTAGGCTCCCTCGGAGACGACGCGCTCGAGCACGCGCGCCGCGACCACCCGCGCCGGTGACGGCGCGGTCACGAGAGTCTCGCGCCGGCTGCCAGGCGCGCCCCGCGAAGATACTCGGCCCACGTCATCCGCCGCCGGTTCTCGGGCTGAACTTCGAGGGGGAGGACGCCACCGTCGCCCGTCGCGATCGTGAGCTCGCCGCCGTGAGGAACGAGCGTGCCGGGCGATCCGAGAGTTCCCGTCGCGACGGCCGTGGCGCGCCAGATGCTGAACTTTTCCGTGGCGCTCGAGGTGGCCGCGCCGGGCCACGGGTTACATCCTCGAACGACGTTCACCAGGTCACGCGCGGGCCTCGCCCAGTCCAGATCGCCGTCCGTTTTCGTGAGCCGCGGAGCCAGCGTGGCCTCCTCGTGGCGCTGAGGGACGGGCGTGAGGCGGTCGAGCCGTGCGAGCGTCTCGATCAGGACGTCGGCGCCCAGGGCGGCCAGCCGTTCCGACAGCTCACCGGCCGTCTCGTCGGCACCGATCGGGGTGGGCGCGCGCAAGAGCATCGCTCCCGTGTCCATGCCCTCGTCCATCTGCATCGTCGTGATTCCCGTCTCCGTCTCGCCGCGCATGATCGCCCACGCGATGGGCGCGGCGCCGCGGTAGCGCGGCAGCAGCGAGGCGTGGACGTTGATCGACCCGTGCTTGGGGACGTCGAGCACGCTGCGCGGCAGGATCTGACCGAAGGCGATGACGACGGCGACGTCGGCGCCGAATTCGCGAAGGTGCTCGGGCCAGCCGGGCTCACGCAGGCGCGAGGGCTGGAGCACGGGAAGACCGGATTTGATCGCGCGCTGCTTGACTGGGGGTAGCGTCAGCCGCTGACCCCGATGCGCCGGGCGGTCGGGCTGGGTGACGACGGCGACCACGCGATGGTGACGCAGCAGCGCTTCCAGCGTGGGCAGCGAGAACTCCGGGGTGCCGTAGAAGAGGACGTTCAGCGTGGCCGCGACTACAGTGCGAACGCCCGGTGGGGCGCGTCCTCGGGCAGGCCCTCTTTCTTGATCTTCCGCTTGATCCGGTCGCGCGCGACGGGATCGAGGCGGTCGATGAACAGGACACCGTCGAGGTGATCCATCTCGTGCTGGAGGACGCGGCCCTTGAGCCCGCGGCCGAGGATGCTGACGGGTCGTCCCTCGAGATCCTTCGCCTCGACGCGCACCCACGCCGCACGCGTCACCTGGGCGAAGACTCCGGGGATCGAGAGGCAGCCTTCTTCGGCCGTCGCTTCACCGCCCTGCTCGACGATCTCGGGATTGACCAGGGGGCGGGCCTCACGCGTCTCGTCGTCGGCGACGACGATGAGGCGCAGCGACATGCCGATCTGGGGGGCGGCCAGGCCGATGCCGGCCTCGTCGTACATGGTGTCGACCATGTCCGCGACGAGATTCCGGATATCCGGGGTGATCTCCCCCACGGGGGTGGCCCGACGCCTGAGCGTCGGATCGCCGTATCGGCGCACTTTCAGGACGGCCATTCGACTGGATCGACCTCCACGTCCATGATACCGCGACTCCGTGCGGCCCCGATCGCCTCGGCCCCGTCCAGCGCGGCGGCCAGGACACGCGGCAGGTCGGCGTGGCCCTTCACGACGATGCGCCGGGCGCGGTTCCGACGGTCCGGAGTCGCCGGGTACACGGTGAGGCGGGGTGCGCCGGCGAGCGCCGCCGTGACGACGTCGGCCAGCTTCGCGCTCTCGGATCCGCTCGGCGCGGCCACCGTGACGATGGCCAGTCGCCGAAACGGCGGATATCCGAGCTCGGCGCGGAACCTCAGCTCGGGCTTGTAGAACGCGGTGAGGTCTTGACGGCTCACGGCGTCGAGGGCGTAGTGGCCCGGATTCTGTGACTGGACGATGAGCTGGCCGTCGGGACCAACGCGCTCGGCCGCCGCCCACAGCACGCCGAACGCGCGCTCGGTGGCGCGGAAATCGGGCAGGCCGAGGAGCTGATCCGGTGAGACGAAGCCGGCCAGGCCGAGCGAGGCCGGACCGAACAGACGAAGCGCTCCCCGCGTGCCGATGACGACGTCGGCGCTCAGCGCGGCCTTTCGCTGAGCCTCGGCCCTGGCGCCACGGACCGCCTCGGGATCGAAGCGGGCGATCCGTGCGCTGACGAACCGCCGGCGGACAGCGTGCTCGACGCGCTCGGCGCCCCAGCCGAACGGCGCCAGCCGCCGGCCGCGGCACGCCGGGCACACGTCGATCAGGGGCCGGGCCGTCCCGCAGAGCCGGCACGTGAGCGTACGGCCTGCTGGCGAGTAGGCCAGCGCGATCGCGCAGGCCTCGCACTTGAGGATGGCCCCGCACTCGTCACAGCCGAGGATCGAGGCGAGTCGGCTGACGCCGAGGAACACTCGGCGGCCCGCGGCGAGCGTCTCCCGGATCGCGCGCGCCAGCGCGGGCGTCAGCGCCTCGCGCTTGGCGATGCCGCGCGTGTCGGCGACGCTGACGACCGGCCACGGCGCGGGCGGCGGGCCGTCGAGTCGCATCCGGCCGCTGTCGCACTGCCACCACAGCTCCACGCTCGGTGTGGCGCTGGTGAGCAACGCGCGCAGCCCGTCCCGACGCGCGCGTTCGAGCGCGATGTCCCGCGTGTGCATGCGCGGCGCGCCCGGCGGCTTGTGGGCCGCCTCGTGCTCGTCGATCAGCGCGACCGTCGCGCCCGCGGGCAGCGGCGCCAGGAGGGCCGACCGTGTGCCCACGGCCAGCGTGGCCTGGCCTCCGGCGAGCGCGTGCCAGGCCTGAGACCGCTCGGCGTCGGCCACGCCGGAATCCAGACGCACGACGTGGCCGAGCTTGCCCAGGCGCTGCGCCCAGCGGGCTGCGCCTTCGATGTCGGCGGCGAGCACGAGCGTCGTCGTCCCGGCACCGGCGATGCGCTCGATCAGCCTCGCCTCCCGTCCAGCGCCGATGAGAAGCTCGGGCGTCGCTGGGTCGCAACGCTTCGCCTCTGCGCTCGCGCGTGGCATCGGCGTGGACGTAGGGGGCGGCATGAGGGTGAGACACGTGGAGCCCAAGCTCGTCGCGCTGTCGGCGGCGATCCAGCCGACCAGGTCGAGCGTGGCGTCGTCGAGCACGGGGGCCGGCTCGACCGCGCGCAGAATCGGCTTCAGCTTCTCGCCGTCGTCCGCTCTGACGTCGACGACCACGCCGACGCGGGACGCCCCGCGCAGAGGGGCCAGCACGCGCTGGCCTCTCGTGACCGTCAAGCCCTCGGGGACTCGATACGAGAACGGATGGGCGATCGGAGCGTCGAACGCGACGTCCGCGACCATGTCACCTCGTTCGGCGGCGGTCGTACTCCCGGCGGGCGAGTTTGAGATCTTCCCAGGCCATGCGCTTGTACTCCTGGCCGGGGTTCCTCAGCAGGAACGCGGGATGGAACGTGGGGATCAGCACGCCGTTGCGGTACGGATGCAGCCGCCCGCGGAGCTTGCCGATCGGCTCGCGCGTCTTGAGCAGCGCCTGGCTGGCCACGCTCCCGAGCGCCAGCACGACCTTCGGGTCCAACACGCCGAGCTGGGCGTCGAGGAACGGCGCGCAGGCAGCCAGCTCGTCGGGCTCAGGATTGCGATTTGAGGGTGGGCGGCATTTGACCGCGTTGGTGATGTACACCTCGTCGCGCGAGAGCTGGACCGATTCGAGCATCTTCGTGAGCAGCTGGCCGGCGCGGCCCACGAAGGGCTTGCCCTGTGCGTCCTCGTCGGCGCCCGGGCCCTCGCCGATGACGACGAGCTCGGCGCGCGGGCTGCCCGAGCCGAACACGATCGTGTTGCGCTGCTCGCACAGCGTGCAGCGGCGGCAGCCCTGGAGGCCACGCTCCTGGGCGGTCAGCGCCTCGGCAGGGCCGAGGAGGTAGTCGCCGGTCAGGCCGAGCTCGCTCACGCCGAGATCGCGGTGGTGACGGAGCGTGTCGCCGAGCGCGCCCAGGGCATCGGCCAGGAGCGCGCGAGGATCGTCGGTCAGCGCTTGATCCGATCGCCGCGCGCGGTGGCGCGGACGGTGAGCAGGTGGCTCAAGATCGCGTCGGCGACGGCCGCCTTGCTCATCCGTGGTAGCCCGCGCTCGCCGCCCCAGCGATCGAGCAGGAGCACCTCGTTGTCGTCGGCGTCGAAGCCGATGCCCGACTGACTGACGTCGTTGACGACGAGCAGGTCGATGCCCTTCGCCTTCAGCTTGGCCCTGGCGTTGGCGGCCACCTCGTGCGTCTCGGCGGCAAACCCGACGATGAAGGCGCCGGTGCGCCGGGACGCGATCTCGGCCAGGATGTCGGGGTTCGGCGTGAGCTCGATCGTCAGGTCCTGCTTGGTCTTGATCTTCGTGGTGGCTACGAGCTTGGGACGCCAGTCGGCCACGGCAGCGGCCTTGATGACGATGCTGGCCCCGGGCGCGTGCTGCAGCACCGCCTCGCGCATCTCCTCGGCCGTCTGCACGGGCACGAAGACCGCGCCGGCGGGAGGCGTGAGCGCGGTCGGCCCCGACACGAGCGTGACCTCGGCGCCCCGCCGCAGCGCCGCGCGCGCGATGCCGTAGCCCATCTTTCCCGATGAGCGGTTCGAGATGTACCGCACCGGATCGATGGGCTCGCGCGTCGGCCCGGCCGTGACCAGGATGCGCTCGTCGACGAGATCGCGTTGCGGCGTGAGCAGGCCCAGCAGCGTGTCCACGATCGCCTCCACCTCGGGCAGTCGGCCCTTGCCGCTGAGCCCCGAGGCAAGCGCGCCCGCGTCGGGCTCGAGGACGGTGACGCCACGCTCGCGGAGGAGCGCGACGTTGGCCCGGACGGCGGCGTGGTCCCACATCCCGCCGTCCATGGCCGGCGCGATCAACACGGGACCGCGGGCGGCGAGGAGGACCGTGGTCAGGAAGTCGTCGGCGATGCCGTGCGCCGCCTTGGCCAGGAGGTTGGCGGTGGCCGGCGCGATCACGACGGCGTGCGCGCGCTCGGCCAGCGCCACGTGCTCGACCGCGTCGGAGCTCTGGGGATCGAAGAGGTTTGTGAGCACGGGACGGCCGGAGAGCGTGCGGAAGGTGAGGGGGCCTACGAACTCGCGCGCGTGCTCGGTCAGGCAGACGGTGGCGCGGGCGCCGAGCGCGGTGAGCTCGCGCAAGAGGTACACCGCCTTGTAGGCCGCGATGGACCCGGTGACGCCGAGGATCAGCTCTTTTCCATCGAGGGCTGCCATCAGGCCTTGGTCTCCCCCTCCTCCTTCACGCGGTACTCGACCTTCGCCTGCGAGATCTCTTCGAGCGCCACGCTGGTCGGTTTCTTCTGCTTGGACTCCACGCGGGCCGCCGCGCCCCGATTGATCTGGCGGGCGCGCTTGGCCGACAACACGACGAGCAGGTAGCGGTTCGAGACCTTGTTCAGTGCGTTCTCCAGCGAGGGAAATGACATCAGTCGTGAGCCTCCTTGCTCGGTAATTCGAGATCGGGCAATGTCAGGCCGAGGCGCGACGTGCGCGTCCGCTCGGCGACGATGATGGCCGTGAGCTGGTTCACCGCGTCGTCCACGTCGCGATTCACCACGAGGTAGTCATACGACCGCCACGTCGCGATCTCCTCGCGCGCGCGGTCGAGCCGCCGCGCGATCTCCTTCTCGGCATCCGATCGGCGTTCGCGCAGCCGCTGCTCGAGCTCGCTCATCGACGGCGCGACGATGAAGACCAGCACCGCCTCCGGATACCGCTTCCGCAGCTGGGCCGCCCCCTGCGTGTCGATGTCGAGGAGGATGTCCTGGCCGCTCTGGAGCGCGCCCTCCAGCACGCTGGCGCGCGTGCCGTAGAGATTGCCGTGCACCTGCGCCCACTCGGCGAACTCGCCACGCGCGCGCAGCGCCTGGAACTCCGGGGCGCTCACGAAGCAGAAGTCGGCGCCGTCCTTCTCACCCAGCCGTGGTGACCGCGTCGTGTAGGACACCGAATAGGCGAGGTCGGGCAAGCGCTGGCGCGTCTCCCGGCACAAGGTTGTCTTGCCGGCACCCGACGGCGCCGACACCACGAACAGCGCACCCCGACGCCTAATCACTCGGGCCGCGCTCGCTCGTCAGCCGCTGGGCCAGTGTGGCCGGCTCGAGCGACGAGAGGATCAGGTGATCGCTCTCGGTGACGATCACGGCCCGCGTGCGCCGGCCGTTGGTCGCGTCCACCAGCTTGGTGCTGCCCTTGGCGCTCTCGATCATTCGCTTCACGGGCAGGGAGTCGAGGGCGACGATGGCGACGATCTGCTCCGCGACGACGACGTTCCCGTGCCCCACGTTCACCAGGCGCGCGCCGGACCGGATCGCCACGGTGCCTTTCGCCTATTCAAGGTTCTGCACTTGCTCCCGCATCTTCTCGAGCATGCCCTTGGCGGCCAGCGCCGCCTGGGAGAGCTCGAGGTCGTCGGCCTTGGCCCCGAGCGTGTTCACCTCGCGATTCAGCTCCTGGATGAGGAAGTCGAGCGGGCGCCCCACCGGGCCGCCCTTGTCGAGCTTCGCGCCCAGGTCTTCGAGGTGCGCGCGCAGCCGGGCCAGCTCCTCGGTGACGTCGGTCTTCTGCGCCCACACCGCGACCTCGGTGATGATGCGCGTCTCGTCGAGCGATGCGTCGGCCAGCATCGTCCGGAGCCGCTCACGCAGGCGCTCGCTGCGACGGGCCGCCGCCTGCGGCGCGCGCGCCGCGATCGTCGTGATCTCGGTCAGGAGCTGAGTGCGCAGCGCGCGGAGCTCGGCGGCCAGTGCTGCGCCTTCGACGGTGCGCTGCGTGATCAGGTCCTCGAGCGCGCGCCCCAGCGTGTCGGCGACGAGCGGCCACAGCGTCGCCGCTTCGACCGGCGTCGGCTCGGCCACCTGGACCACACCGGGCTGATCGAGCACCCAGGCCAGCGGGGGATCGTCGTCGAGACCGAGATCGCGTCCGAGCGTGCGCGCCTGCTCGACGTACCGTCGCGCGAGCGCGGCATCCACTCGAACCTCCTGCGCGGCCCGCCCGGCCGCCGGGCCGAGCTGCGCGGTGACGTCCACCCGTCCGCGCTCGACACGCGCTTGCACGAGACGACGGGCGTCGAGATCGAGACTGGAGAGGGCCGTGGGCAAGCGAAGCGCGACGTCGAGATGCCGATGATTGACCGACTTGATCTCTACCGTGAGCGTATAGCCTTCCGCCGAGCCTTCGGCACGGCCGAATCCGGTCATGCTCCGGATCATCGACAGCTCATCGCTAAAGGATAGGCAAATCCCCCAGTAGTGTCAATGTGTTGCGGCGTGAATCGGCGCGATCAGCGGCGGTGCGCGAGGTTCGCCACGACCGCGATCAGCTCGGCCGGCTCGACGGGCTTGGGCAGGTGCAGATCGAATCCCGCCGAGACGCTCCGGATGCGGTCTTCCACGCGCCCGTACGCCGTCACCGCCACCGTGGGCGTGGTCCCGCCGCGGTCCGGAGAGAGCAGGCGGAGCCGTCGCACTAGGCTGTAGCCGTCCTCGTCGGGCATCTCCACGTCGGCAACGACGAGGTGCGGGAGCCAGTCCTCGACGAGCGCCAGCGCCTCGGCGGCGGACGTGGCCATACGGACCTCGGCCTTCTGCTGACGCAGCAGCGTCGAGAGCATGTCGAGACTGTCGGGATCGTCGTCCACGACGACAACGCGCAGCCCCGCGAGGCGCGCGTTGGGCCCGACGCTCGTCCCGGCCGGCTCGCCACGCTCGGGCGCGGTCCGCACGCTGCTGACCATCAGCGGAAGCCTGACGATGAACGTCGCGCCCTTACCCTCGCCGAGGCTGTCGGCCTCGACGGTGCCTCCGTGCAGCTCGGTCAGATGCTTCACGAGCGCCAGTCCGAGCCCGAGCCCGCCGTGGGCCCGCGTGCTGGAGCTGTCGCCTTGCCGGAAGCGCTCGAAGATGTACGGCATGAGCTGGGCGTCGATGCCGACGCCGGTGTCGGCGACCACGATCTCGGCCTGAGCGTCCACGCCGCGCAGGCTGACGCGGACCTGGCCCGACGCCGGTGTGAACTTGATCGCATTGGCGACCAGGTTCCAGACGACTTGCTGGAGACGGTCGGGATCGCCGAGGACAGGGCTGGCCCGCGGATCGAGGACGGACTGGATCCGGATGCTCTTGGCGTCGGCCGTCGGCCGCACCGCGTCCAGCGCGGCTTCGATCACGGGCACCAGATTGATCGCCCGCGTGTCGAGCCGAAGCTTGCCGCTCACGATGCGTGACACGTCGAGCAGGTCGCTCACGAGCTGGGCTAGCGCCCGGCCGTTGCGATCGATGGCGTCGAGCGCGCGCGCTGACGTGGCCGGCTCGAGGCTCATCGAGCGCAGCATGCCGACCCAGCCGATGACCGCGTTGAGCGGCGTGCGCAGCTCGTGCGAGAGGACGGCCAGGAACTGGTCCTTGCTTCGATTGGCCTCCTCGGCGACGGCCAGGAGCCTCTCCCGCTCCTCCTCGGCGCGCTGGCGCTCGGTGACGTCGCGCGTGATGCCGATGACGCCGACGATCCGACCCGTCGCGTCCCGGTACGGCGCCTTGGTCGACAGATAGCTGCGGACGTGGCCGGCGGCGGTGGCCACCGAGAAATTCTCGTAGGTCCGCGGCTCGCCGGTGACGATGACCTCGCGGTCCTGCGCGGCGATGCGCGCCGCCGAATCGGCGTCGAAGAGCGTCGTGTCGTCGTGATCGACGATGTCCTCGACGGGCTGGCCGATCAGCCGGGCGCCGGCCTCGTTGATCATGACGTAACGACCGCCGAGGTCCTTGACGAAGACGCCGTCGGTCGTGCCGTCGAAGACCGCGCGCAGCAGGCGATGGGCCTCGGCCGCATGCTGCTCCGCGCTCTCGCGGTCGTCGGCCGCCGTCTTCAGGGCGGCGAACAGGTCGGCGATCTCGCGCGCGCTCGATCCCGGCAGCGCCACGCGCTCGCCCCGGACGACGGCGGGGGCGGCCGCCGCCAGCGCCACGAGCGGATCGGCGATGCGGCGGCCGATCACGAGCGCCGCGCCGAGCGCCAGCAAGATCGAAAGCACGCCGGCGGCGGCGACCAGGAGCAGGGAGCGTCGCAGCGACGCCTCGACGGCGTCGAGCGGCACGCCGACGGTGACGACCCATCCCGACAGGCTCGGGCGCGCAAAGCCAGCGTAGAAGCGCTGCCGGTCCGTCGTGCTGATCTGCGCGACCCCGGTGGCCTTCCGCGCCACGGCGTCCAGGATCGCCGGGGTCGCGGGCCGGCCGAGGCCCGCGCGGTCGACGTCGGACGTGGCGAGGACATGGCCCTCGCGGTTGTAAATGGTCGCGGTCCAGCCTGGTGGGAAGGTGTGCTGGGCGATCAGGTTGCCGATGCTCCTCCGCGCGACGCTCGCGACGAGGAGCGTCGCGGAGCGACCGGCCCGGAGGATCGGAGATCTCACACCAATCAGCAGGTGCCCATCCGCCCCGGCGTCTCCCCGCTCGCTGACGAGCGCGTGGCCGTTTTCCAGCACATCGCGAATCAGCTCCGGCCGGGCCAGTGGCGGCAGCGGCTCGCCGGCGGGAACGAGCACGTTCATGAGTTGCCGGCCGCTCGCGTCGGCGAGGAGGACGTACTCGAGGCCGCCGTGCGCGAGCACGACGGCGGCCGCTTGGGTCCGGAAGCGCTCGAGGTCGCCGGTGCGCAAGTTCTCCGACGTTGCGAGCGTCTGGAGCGTGCTGACCCCGCGGTCGATCTCGCGGTCGACCGCCGTGCTGAGCGCCTCGGCGGTCTCCTCCAGTCCGTGCTCGAGTTGCGCCCGCTCCTGCGCGTTCCCGCGGAACACGAGCCACACCGCGAACGCGAGCACGGGCGCGAGCGTGACGAGGACGAGCACGACGAGGTGCCGTCGCAGCGGGGGCAGACGGGCCATCTGGGGCAGAGCATACAGGGGGCGCTCTCGCCTGGCATCCCCGAATGCGGTGGTGGTGGGAAAACTTTTCCCACTGCGCGCGAGGCATCAGCGGCACGGTTTTCCGACGAAAATCAAGGGCTTGTGATTTGACAGTGCGCGAGCCCGGGTCCTACACTCAGCCGCCGGTTCGACTTCGGGGAGGAGGATCCTCGCGAATGACGTGGACTCGGCGTGACGTTCTCACCACGAGCGCGCTCGCGGGGGCCGCGTTCGCCGCGGGCTGGCCGCGTCCCGCCGGTGCGCAGGGGAAGCCGATCACGGTGGCGCACAGCGTCTCGACGTTCGTCTACGGCCAGCACCTCGTCGCGCGCGAGAAGAAGTTCTTCGAGGACGAGGGGGTGAGGGTCGCCAACTTCATCGTCCCCGGCGGCGGCGCCCGCGTGGTGAACGCGGTGACGGCCGGCCAGGCCATGTTCGGACTCGGTGATTCGAACCATCCACTGAAGGCTACGGAGAAGGGCAAGGAGACCACCATGCTCTTCGCCACCGACACGCGCTGCTCGTACGCCAACATCGTGGTGCGCAAGGAGCTCCACGACCGGGGCGTCAAGAGCGTCGAGGCGCTGGCCGATTTGAAGCTCGTCGGGCGCAAGGCGGTGATCGCGGCCACGGCGGTCGGCTCGGGCACGTACGTGTACGGCGTGTACGTCCTGAAGCATTCGAAGGCGCCCGACGGCCGAGCCGTCAACGATCACGTCGAGTGGGTGGGCGGCGGCGCGTCCACCACCATGCTCGGCGGCCTCAAGGCGGGAAAGTTCGACGCGATCATGGCCGTTCCCGAGTGGCAGTGGGCCGCCGAGGAAGAAGGCTTCGGCCAGGCCATCTACGACGTGCTCGACGAGAAGGCGTGGACCCGAGTGTTCGGCGGCCCGATCCCGGTGACGGTCGGCTATGCGCTGAAGGACACGCTGGAGAAGTCGCCCGACCTCGTGCAGGCCTACGTCAACGCCTGCTATCGCGCCCAGCAGTGGATCCGCCACGCGAACAACGAGGAGATCGTGGACGTCGTCTACAAGCCGTACATGGACACGTTCAAGCGCGACATCGTGCTCCGGTCGGTGAAGTACTACAAGACGATCTTCGACTGGGACTTCGCGATCGCCCCCAAGGATTACGACAACGGCATGAAGGTGTTCATCCCCGAGGCCGTCGAGAAGCCCATCCCGTACGCCCAGGCGGTCGACATGGCCTTCGTCCGCAAGGCCCACCAGAAGATCAAGTCCTGAGCCGTCGGCCGCGCATCGTCGTTCGCGATCTCGCGAAGACCTTTCGCGAGGCGGCGCGGACGGTGGAAGCCGTCAGCGACGTCTCGTTCGAGATCGGCGACGAGGAATTCGTGGCGATCGTGGGGCCGTCGGGCTGCGGCAAGTCGACGATCCTCAACATGATCGCCGGCCTCGTCGAGCCCTCCGCGGGAGTCATCGAGATCGACGGCCGGCCCGTCACGGGTGTGCCCGCCAACGTGGGGTACGTGTTCCAGAAGGACACGGTGTTCCCGTGGCGGACCGTGCGGCGGAACATCGCGCTGGGCCTCGAGTACCGCGGCATCCGGGGCGACGCGCAGGAGCGGCGGGTAGCGGCCGCCGTGAGCATGGCCGGCCTCGAGGGTTTCGAGGACGCCTTCCCGGCCACGCTGTCGGGTGGAATGCGGCAGCGCGTGGCGCTCGTGAGGACCCTGATCCTCGAGCCCCAGATCCTCCTGATGGACGAGCCCTTCGGCGCCCTGGATCTCCACACCAAGCTCGATCTGCACGGCGAATTGCTGACGTTGTGGGGCCAGCGGCGCCAGACCGTCGTCTTCATCACCCACGACCTCTCGGAAGCGATCACGCTGGCCGATCGGATCGTCGTCATGACGCGACGACCCGGCCGGATCAAGATGATCTACGACGTGAAGCTGACCCGGCCGCGCGACGTCATCCGCTTGCGCGAGACCGACGAGTACTTGCGCGCCTACGGCGAGATCTGGCACGTGCTCGGCGAGGAGTTCGCGCGGGAGCGGGCCCGGTGAGGCCTCGCAGCTCGGTCCTGTTCTGGCAGCTCCTCCTCCTGGTCGTGCTGCTCGCCTCGTGGGAGTGGCTGACCGGCATCAAGGCCATCTCGAAGACGCCCGGCCTCTACTGGATCGATCCGTTCTTCATCAGCCGGCCGTCGCTGATCGCCCGGCGTTTCGCGTACCTCCTGTCGGACCGGGTGAGGCTGAGCCTCTGGCAGATGACGCTCTCGACCGTGCAATCGACGCTGTGGGGCTTCGTCGTCGGCGTGTCGACCGGCTTCGTGGCCGGCCTGGTGCTGGGACGGAACGATCGGCTGGCTCGCATCTTCGAGCCCTACATCGTGGCCTTCAACTCGCTGCCGCGGATCGCGCTGGTGCCCCTCATCACCATGATCTTCGGCTTCGGCCTGGTGGCGAAGATCGTGCTGGCGTGGACGATCGTGTTCTTCATCGTCTTCTTCAACACCTTCCAGGGGACGCGCAGCGTGGACGCCGACCTGATCCACTCCGCGCGCTTCCTGGGGGCGAGCGAGCACCAGGTGATGCGGACGGTCATCATCCCCTCGGCGCTGGCCTGGACGTTTGCGTCCCTGACGCCGTCCATCTCGTTCGCCCTCATCGGCGTGGTGGTCGGCGAGTTCCTGGGCGGCGAGTCGGGCGGAGGCCTCGGCTACCTGATCATCCAGTCGCTGGGGACGCTCAACGCCGCCGACATGATGGTGGCGCTTCTCACGCTGGGCCTCATCGGCATCGTCATGGCGCTCGGGATCAAGCAGGTCGAGATGCGCCTGCTCCGCTGGCGGCCGGAGTACCGGAAGGGCGCGTGACCCGCTTCACCGTCCTCACCCTGCTGCTGATCTTCTTCGGAGGCGCCTTGGCCGTCGGCATCGCCCGCTTCTTCGGCACGTCGGGCTCGCGCGCGTCCGTCGTGGTCTCGGTCGTCGCCCAGTGGCTTGGCGCCTACGTGCTGTGGACGTTCGCCGGAGGCCTGCTGCTGTACTACGGCGTCGTGACCCGCTACGACGGGACGCTCTTCGGGGTCGTCGCGCTCGTCCTGGGATTCCTTCATTACCGCACGCGCGTCAGCGCCGGCCGCGAACAGGCCGCGCTCGTCTTCGTCGGCGGACAACTCGCGTGGCTGGCGATCGTCCTCGTGCAGAATGGCCTCTTCGGCACGCCGAAGTGAGTGACTGGAATCGTCGTGGAAAGATTTCCAGCGTCAGCCGCGCAACTGACGCTGTCCGGCCCAGAACGCTCTCGCCGCGCGCCGCCGCTTCGTAACGCCCGCATTTACGGCCCAATTCGAGCATTCTCGGACTGGCGGCTACGTTGCAAATACGTGGTCGGCAGCAGCCAACTGTTCGAGGGAGGCAACCGGTATGCGGAGACGTAGCACCTTTGTGGCCGTGACGGCGGCCGGCCTATTGCTGACTGGCTGCGCCACCAAGGATTGGGTGCGGGACATGATGGGCAAGGCCGCCGCGGACACCGACAGCAAGATCGGCGAGCAGAAGATCCGCGTCGAGGGGATGGGCTTCCGCATGGCCAAGGTCGAGGAGCAGGCGACCAAGGCCGGCGAGCGGGCCGATGCCGCTCACGCGAGGGCGGAGGCGGCCCACGTGCGGGCCGACGGCGTCGACGAGCGTCTGACCCGGCTGTGGAGCAGTCGTCACAAGCGCCAGGACGTGGAGAGCATGGACGTCACCTTCGGCTTCGACCGCTGGGAGCTCGACGACGGGGCCCAGACCACGCTGCTGGGCTTCATCAAGGAGCTGCAGGCGAACCCGAACCTGACGGTGGACCTGACCGGATATACGGATCCGACCGGTGGTGTTCCGTACAACATCGGACTGAGCCAGCGGCGGGTGGAAGCGGTGCGCCGCTTCCTCGTATCCAAGGGCGTGGCCCTGCCGCGCATTCAGGCCATCGGCCTCGGCGTCCTGGACGACGGTGCGCTGACCGACGCCCAGAAGCGCCGAGTAACCGTGCGCCTCATGACGCCCACAGAGTAATCCCTCCCCCAACGACCGACGCCGCGCGTGCGGTACGATGACGTCGACCGGCGCGCGGCGCCGGCCGGGAGGGCGGGATGGATGTCGTCGACGTGTTCGAACATCGCGGAGAGTTCTTCACCGTCCTGCAGGAGACCACGCGAAGCCAGACGGCAGTGATGACCATCGCTCCCGGCGCCGACGCCGGGCCCGAAGAGCGCCACGAGGCCGATCAGATCATCTACGTGGTCGAGGGCGAGGCCGCGGTACGCGTCGGCGAGAAGGAGCACCGCGCCCGCGCCGGCAGCCTGGTGACGATCGCGGCGGGAACCCGTCACCACGTACGCAATACGGGTCGGACCCCGCTCTTCTTCGTGACGGTGTACGCTCCGCCCGAGTACTAGCCCGCCGACGGCTTGCCGTTCTGGCGCGCGAGAGATGCCCCGGCTGGCACGCCGGCAGCCCCTCTCCCCATTGCGTGACGCCTACTTAGATTTGGCTCGGTCTTTGCCGATGACCCACCCTCATGTCACAGGACGAGGTCTCCCAGGAGCCTGAGGTTCCCGAGGGCCCACCGGCGCCGCCGGATTCGCCGGCCGCATCGCCGTCGAAGCTCGACACGATCCTTCACCAGCCGCTGACCAAGATCCAGGCGATGGTCGGCGTGGCCGCCGGACTCATCACCATCACTGGCAGCATCGTCTCGCTGGCCGGCCTGCACGAACGGCCTCCGGTGTTCGGCGAGATGATCGCCGTGATTCAGGACATGCGCGAACGCGCGCCGCTGCCCGAAGCCACGGTGGAAATTCTCACGCCGCAGGACGCGCTGGTCACCACGCTGACGGCCCCGAGCGACGGCCGCGTGGCGCGGCGACTCAAGGAAGGTAAGTACCGCGTACGCGTGAGCCATCCGCAGTTCATGCCGCAGGTCCGGCAGATCGAGGTGTCATCGGGCGAGCGCTCGGAGCTCCGCGTTTCTCTCGCGCCGCGTCCGGCCCCGCCCGTCGTGACGACCGCGTTGCCACCTGCGCCGGTTGCGCCGCTCGCCCCGGTGGCGCCGGCAGCGCCCGCCGAGAAGACGCCTCCGGTGAAGAACAAGGCCACGAAGCCGGCGAAGGTGACGAAGCCTCCGAAGGCTCACGAGAAGGCCCACGAGCCGGTGAAGGCCGTCGAGCCCGTGAAGAAGCCCGCGCCCTCCGGCGCCGTTCAACCTCAGCGTGGCGACTCTCCGTAAGGCCGACGCGTGAGCGAGTTCGCGGCAGAGCTTCCGGCAGAGCGGCCGCCCGCACCGGCGCGCCCGGCGCCGGCTTCGACGACGTCGCGCATCGGCGCGGCCCTCCACCAGCCGATGACGAAGCTGCAGACCGTCGTCGGCTTCGGCGCGGCGCTCGTGACGATCGCCGGCACCGCGTTGTCGCTCGTGGGAATCACGTCACCGGTCTCGAGCAAAGGGGAGGTCGTCGCCGTCGTCCAGGATCGTGCGCGCCAGCCCGTAGCGGCCGCGACCGTGGAGATCTACACACCGCAGGACGCGCTCGTCACCACGCTCACGGCAGAGCCGGACGGGCGCATCGTGCATCGGGTGAGAGAGGGGCGCTATCGCCTGCGCGTGACTCACCCACAGTTCAACGGCGAGAGCCGCCACGTGGAAGTGCATGCGGGAGAGCGCTCGGAGATCCGGATCCTGCTCGCCGCCCGGCCGCCCGGGCCGGCCGTGAAGACGGTGATGGCTCCGTCACCCGGGCGCATCCAGAAGTTCTTCAGAGACCTCGGGTTCTAACGACCTCAGGCGTCAACGTCTCGGGAGGGCGAACATGCGAAGAGAGATCTGGCTTCCAGCGGTCGCGCTCGCGAGCGGCCTGCTGCTCGGTGCGGGGACGATCGCGTTCACGGCCGACACTCCACCGGGCAGCACCTATGGGCAATCGGGCGGCGCGTATGGGCGCGGAGGCAAGCACCCGCACATCGCGGCAGCGACGCGAGCGCTCACGCACGCCGAGGGTCAGCTCGAGCGCGCCGCGCATCACTATGGTGGGCACCGCGTCAAGGCACTCGAGCTGGTGAAGCAGGCGGAGAGTGAGCTGAGACAAGCCGTCGTGTACGCCGACGCTCATCCGGACGAGTTCAGGCCGAGCGCCGCCGCACCAGGCGCCCCGGCCCGCAAGTAACGAGGCCAGGAACTAGGTCACGCGACTGCCGGGCTTGACCGCCTGGCTTCCCGCCTTGCAGAGCGGGCAGGCCTCGGGCGGGTAGTTGATGGCGCTGACGGTGGCGAGGGCCACCCGCTTGACCGCGAAGCTCGCCGCGCCGCCGCTGCGATCGATCAGCGACCCGACGCCCACCACCACGCCTCCGGCGCGCTCCACGCACTCCACCACTTCACGTGTCGAGCCGCCCGTGGTGATGACGTCCTCGACCACGAGGCACCGCTCCCTCGCCTGCAGCGCGAAGCCACGACGGAGCGACATCACGCCGTTGTCGCGCTCGGTGAAGAGCGCGCGCACGCCGAGCGCGCGGGCCACCTCGTGGGCGACCAGGATGCCGCCGATGGCCGGCGCCAGCACCGTGCTCACACGTGCGTCCTTGAAGGGCGCGGCGAGGTCGGCACCGAGCGCGGCCGCGTACTCGGGGTACTGCAGCACCAGCGCCGACTGCAGATAGATCTCCGAATGCAGGCCGGAGGTGAGGCGAAAGTGGCCGCGCATGAGAGCGCCGGTCTTCTCGTAGAGGGCGAGCGTTTCCTGTTCGGTCATCCGGAGAGCTCCTCGAGCACGGCCTGGGCAGCCGCTCTGGGATTCGGCGCCGCGGTGATGGGCCGCCCCACCACGATGTAGTCGGCGCCGGCCTCGATGGCCGCAGCGGCCGTGGCCGTGCGCACCTGATCGTCGCCGCTAGGAGTGGCGATGATCGCTTGACTGGGGGGACCCGTACCGCTTCCCCCCAGACCCCCCTCATCGCGTGGCGCGCGACCACCGCTTCCCCCCATACCCTCCTCATTGCGTGAAGCGCGACGACCACTCGCCCCATCGTCGCGGCGCGCGCGAATCCCGGGCGTCACGATGACGAATTTCTTCCCGAACTGGAGCCGCAGCGGGCCGATCTCGCGCGCCGAGGCCACGCAGCCGTCGAGCCCCGCGGCTTTCGCCAGTCCGGCCAGACGGAGTACATGGCTCTCGACCGTCGAGGTCATTCACAAGGTGGGCGAGCTCGGCGTCGAGGGCGTGGCGATCGAGGCTCGTCAGCACCGTCACGCCGAGACAGATGGGCCGGGGTACCGCGAGGTCCTTGGCCGCTCTGGTCGCGGCTTCAGCAGCGGCGCGCATCATGGCGAGACCGCCGCCCGCGTGGACGTTGAGCATGAACACGCCCAACCGCGTCGCCTCGCGCACCGCGCCGGCCACCGTGTTGGGGATGTCGTGATATTTGAGATCGAGGAAGACCCGGAAGCCCCGCTTGCGGGCCGCCTCCACCGCCGCCGGGCCGGCCGCCGTGAAGAGCTGATTGCCGATCTTGCACCCCGTCACCACGCCGCTCAGCGTGTCGAGCAGCGTCGCGGCCTGGTCGAGGCCGTCAACGTCCAGAGCCACCAGCAGCCGGTCGGAGGGATCACCCACGGTGGTACTCCTGCAGGCTCGTCGCGCCCTGCTCTTCCTTCAGCAGCGCCTCGATGGCCCCGATGGCGGCCTGGATGCCGTCGACGGTGAGGTAGTAGGGGATCTGCTGCGCGACAGCCGTGCGACGGATGAGCGCCGAGTCCTTGCGGGCTCGCCCGTCCTCGGGCGTGTTGAAGACCAGCGCGATCTCGCCGCGCTTCATCAGGTCGACCACGTTCGGCCGATACCCCGCGCCCACCTTGTGAATGACCTCGACGGTCATGCCGTGGCGCTCCAGCACGCGCGCGGTGCCCCCCGTCGCCACCAGACCGAAGCCCATCTCGGCGAGGCGCTTGGCCAGCGTCATGACCACGCGCTTGTCGCGGTTCTTCACCGAGATGAACACCTTGCCGCTGGTGGGCAGCGTGGAGCCGGCCGCGACCTGCGCCTTCAGATACGCCTTGCGGAAATCGTGATCGATCCCCATGACCTCGCCGGTGGACTTCATCTCGGGCCCGAGCACGACGTCCACGCCGGGGAACTTGATGAACGGAAAGACCGACTCCTTCACCGCGATGTGGTCGGGCTCGCGCGCCTCGACGCTGGCGATGGCGCTCACCGGGTGGCCCAGCATCGCGCGCATCGCCACCTTGGCCAGCGGCACGCCGATGGCCTTGGACACGAAGGGGATCGTGCGCGAGGCCCGCGGGTTCACCTCGAGGACGTAGACGGCGTCGTTACGAATCGCGAACTGCACGTTGATGAGCCCGACGACGCCGAGCGCGCCGGCCAGCGCTTTCGTCTGCGCGCGCAACGCACGCACCTGCTCCTCGCCCAGCGAGTACGGCGGCAGCGCGCACGCCGCGTCGCCCGAGTGGATGCCGGCCTTCTCGATGTGCTCCATCACGCCGCCGACCACGACCGAGTGGCCGTCGGCCACGGCATCGGCGTCGACCTCGATGGCGTCCTCCAGGAACTTGTCGATCAGGATCGGGTGCTCCGGACTGACCTTCACGGCCTCGCCCATGTAATTGCGGAGGTCCTCGTCGTCGTAGACGATCTGCATGGCGCGGCCGCCCAGCACGTACGACGGGCGCACGAGCACCGGATAGCCGATCGACGTCGCGATACGCTGGGCCTCGTCGAACGAGCGTGCGGTCGCGCCGGCCGCCTGCACCAGCCCCAGTTCGTCGAGGAGTCGAGAGAAGCGCTCGCGGTTCTCGGCACGGTCGATGGCATCGGGCGAGGTGCCCAGGATCGGGACGCCCGCCTGCTGGAGCGGGACCGCCAGCTTCAGCGGCGTCTGGCCGCCGAACTGCACGATGACGCCGAGCGGCCGCTCCTTCTCGACGATGTTCAGCACGTCCTCGAGCGTGAGCGGCTCGAAGTAGAGACGGTCGGAGGTGTCGTAGTCGGTGGAGACCGTCTCCGGATTGCAGTTGACCATGATCGCTTCCACGCCGAGCTCTTTCAGCGCGAAGGCCGCGTGAACGCAGCAGTAGTCGAACTCGATGCCCTGGCCGATCCGGTTGGGACCCGAGCCCAGGATGACGACCTTCTTCCGGCCGGTCGGCGGCGCCTCGTCCTCCTCCTCGTAGGTCGCGTAGAGGTAAGGCGTGTAGGCGGCAAACTCGGCGGCGCACGTGTCCACGGTCTTGAACGTCACCGTGATGCCATGACTCTTGCGGACTGCGCGCACGGTCGCCTCGGTCGCTCCGGTGAGGGAGGCAATGCGCCGGTCGGCGAAGCCCCACTGCTTGGCCCGGCGCAGCAGGCGCGGATCGGTCAGGCCCGCCCGCGCGATCTCGGGCTCGAGCTCGACGATCTGGCGGATCTGCTCGAGGAACCAGGGATCGATCTTCGTCAGCGCGTGGATCTCTGACGTCGAGAAGCCGGCGCGGTACGCGTCCCCGAGGGCGAAGAGACGATCGGGATTGGGCACGCGCAGGAGCCCGCGCAGCCCGTCGTCGTCGATCGGGCGATCGAGCGTCAGGCCCCAGCGATCCTGCTCGAGCGAGCGCACGGCCTTCTGGAGCGCCTCCTTGAACGTCCGCCCGATGGCCATCACCTCACCGACCGACTTCATCTGGGTCGTCAACGTGCGGTCGGCCTCGGGGAATTTCTCGAAGGCCCAGCGCGGGATCTTCACGACGCAGTAATCCAGCACCGGCTCGAACGACGCCGGCGTCTCGCGCGTGATGTCGTTGCGGATCTCGTCGAGCGTGTACCCGACGGCCAGCTTGGCCGCGATCTTGGCGATCGGAAATCCGGTGGCCTTGGACGCGAGCGCGGAGGAGCGCGAGACGCGCGGGTTCATCTCGATGACGACCAGCCGGCCGTCGGCGGGATTCACGGCGAACTGGATGTTGCTGCCACCGGTCTCCACGCCGATCTCGCGGATGATCGCGGCGGCCGCGTTTCGCATGAGCTGGTATTCCTTGTCGGAGAGCGTCTGGGCCGGCGCGACGGTGATCGAGTCTCCCGTGTGGACGCCCATCGGATCGAAATTCTCGATCGAGCAGATGATGACGATGTTGTCCGCGCGGTCCCGCATGACCTCGAGCTCGAACTCTTTCCAGCCGATCACCGATTCCTCGACCAGCACGGTGCCGACCGGTGAGAGCTGCAGGCCCCAGCGGATGGCGTCTTCCAGCTCGTCGGGGTTGAAGGCGATCGAGCTGCCGGAGCCGCCCAGGGTGAACGACGGCCGGATGATCACCGGGTAGCCGATCTTCCTGACGACCTCGCGCGCTTCCTCGAGCGAGCGCACCTGGCCGGACTTCGGCAGGGCCAGGCCGATCCGCTCCATGGCCGCCTTGAACTGCTGGCGGTCCTCGGCCTTCTTGATCGCGGGCAGCTTGGCCCCGATCAGCTCGACGCCGAAGCGGTCGAGCACCCCGTCCTCGGCCAGCGCGACGGCGAGGTTCAGGCCCGTTTGGCCGCCCAGCGTCGGCAGGAGCGCCTGCGGACGCTCGCGCTCGATGACTTTGGCCAGGACCTCGGGCGTCAGCGGCTCGACGTAGGTGCGGTCGGCCGTCTCGGGGTCGGTCATGATGGTGGCGGGGTTCGAGTTGACCAGGACGACCTCGAAGCCCTCCTCGCGCAGCGCCTTGCACGCCTGCGTGCCCGAGTAATCGAACTCGCAGGCCTGGCCGATGACGATCGGCCCGGACCCGATCAGCAGGATCTTTCTGAGATCGGTCCGCCTGGGCAACGCCCTACTGTTCCACGACGCCGTAGACGATCGAGATCTCGGGCGCCGCCTCTTCACGGCGATAGAGGACATCGTCGAGCCGGCTCGAGCCGATCCAGACCACGTCGCCGTTGCCCCACAGTTGCTCCCCGAGTACGCTCATCCGCTTCTCGACGCGCTCCTTGATGGCGTGCGCTTCCAGCGAGCTCTCGCTCGACGTGGTGAACGACGCCCAGTCCGGCTTCTGACCCGCGGTGTCGGTCTTCCGGTACGAGATGAGGTACAGGGGCATGTCGGACGCGCCTCCTTATCGGCCGCCGGCCATGAGGGCGGCAAACCGCTCGAACAGATAATTCGCGTCGTGAGGACCCGGCGAGGCTTCCGGATGGTACTGGACGGAAAACGCCGGCAGCTCGCGATGACGCAGTCCCTCGCACGTGCCGTCGTTGAGATTGACATGGGTCGGCACCCAGCCCGCACCCTCCACCGATTCCGGTTCCACCGCGAAGCCGTGATTCTGCGAGGTGATCTCCACCTTGCCGGTCACGAGATCCTTCACCGGATGGTTCGCGCCGTGATGCCCGAAGGGCAGCTTGTACGTCCGGCCACCCGCGGCCAGGCCGAGGATCTGGTGGCCCAGACAGATGCCGAAGACGGGGACTCGGCCCAGCAGTCTGCGCACCGCCTCGGTGAGATAGGGGACTGCCTCGGGATCGCCCGGGCCGTTCGAGAGGAGCACCCCGTCCGGCTTCTGCTCGAGCACGGCGTCAGCCGGAGTTGTGGCGGGCACGACGGTGACGTCACAGCCGATGGCGGCGAGCTGGCGCAGGATGTTGAGCTTGATCCCGGCGTCGTAGGCGACGACCCTGAAGCGCGGGGCCGCCGGGCGTGTGTAACCGCGGCGCAGGTCCCACGGGCCTTCGCTCCACACGAACGGCGCATCGCTGGTGACCTCGCGGACCAGGTCCCGGCCCACGAGCCCGGGCAGCGAGCGGGCCTTCTCGATCAACCGGGCTTCGTCGACGTCACCGGACGCGATCAGGCCGTCCTGGGCGCCCCGGTCACGGAGGTGACGTGTCAGCGCTCGAGTGTCGATCCCCTGGAGTCCGACGATGTCATGGGCCTTCAGATAGGCATCGAGCGACATCTTCCCTCGCCAGGACGAGGGCGCCGGTGAGGCCTCGCGCACGATGAAGCCGTTGACCCACGGCTGGCGCGACTCGACGTCCTCCTCGTTCACGCCGTAATTGCCGATCAGCGGATACGTCATCACGACGAGCTGACCGCGGTACGAGGGATCGGTGAGGATCTCCTGGTATCCCTGCATGGCGGTGTTGAAGATGACCTCTCCCCACGCCTCTCCCGCGGCGCCCAGGGCTTCACCCCTGAACACGCGGCCGTCGCGCAGGACGAGGACGGCGGGTATCACCCGGAGACCACCTTTCCGCTCACGATCGTCTTCCACGGCCCGCCGCGGAGCGTCCAGCCCGCGAAGGGCGTGTTGCGGCTTTTGCTGTGAAACCTCGCGGGATCCACCGTGAGTTCCCTGTCCAGATCGAGAATCGTCACGTCGCCCGGCGCACCGGGCGCCAGGCTGCCGCCGGGCAGGTTGAGCAGATGGGCGGGACCGCGACTCATCCGCGCCACCAGCGTGGGCAGCGGCAGCAGCCCCGGCCTCACCAGCCGGTCGAGCAGGACGCTGACCGCCGTTTCCAGTCCCACCACACCGAAGGCGGCGTGGTCGAACTCGCCCTCCTTCTCGCTCAGCGCGTGGGGCGCGTGGTCCGTGGCCACGCAGTCGATGGTCCCATCGGCCAGCGCTTCGATCAGCGCCTCGGCGTCGCGCTTGCTGCGCAACGGCGGGCTCATCTTCGTATTGGCGTCGAAGGCCCGCACCGCATCCTCGGTGAGCGTCAGGTGATGTGGGGTGACCTCGGCGGTGACCCTGACGCCGCGGGCCTTCGCGTCACGGACGAGCCGCACCGCGCCGGCCGTCGAGAGGTGGGCGATGTGGACGTGAGCGCCGGTCAGCTCGGCGAGGAGGATGTCGCGGGCCACCATCACGTCCTCGGCCACGGCCGGCGCACCGGGAATGCCCAGCTCGGTGGAGACGACGCCCTCGTTCATCGCGGCGCCCTTCGAGAGGTGCTGGTCCTCGGCGTGGCTGATCACCGGCGTGCCGAAGGGCAGGGTGTACTCCATGGCCCGGCGGTAGAGATCGGCGTTCATCACGCACTTACCGTCGTCGGAGAAGGCCACGCAGCCGGCTTCGGCCAGCTCGGCGAGCTCGGCCAGCTCCTCCCCCCGCAGCCCACGCGTCACCGCGCCGATCGCGTAGACGCGCACGCGGCCTTCGGTGCGAGCCTTGTCCAGGATGTAATCGGTGATCGACCGGTTGTCGTTGACGGGCTGCGTGTTGGCCATCGTGCAGACGGCGGTGAAGCCGCCCGCGGCGGCGGCGCGCGTCCCCGTGAGGACGGTCTCCTTGTACTCGAAGCCGGGCTCGCGCAGGTGCACGTGGATGTCGATGAGCCCGGGGCACACGACCTTGCCGGTCGCATCGACGGTCTCGACGCCCTCCGGCGCGGCCAGCTTCGGCCCGACGCGCTTGATCGTCGTGCCCTCGATCAGGACGTCGGCAATCGCGTCCACCTGGTTCGCCGGATCGATCACGCGCCCGTTCTGGATGAGCAAGCTTCCCGGAGTGCTCATGCGTTCTCTCCCGCGCCTTTGCTGCCGGCCAGCAGGAACAGGACGCCCATGCGCACGGCGACGCCCTTGGCGACCTGGTCGAGGATCACCGAGTACGGCCCGTCGGCGACCTCCGGCGACAGCTCGACGCCGCGGTTCACCGGGCCGGGATGCATGATCAGCACATCGGGCCGCGCGTGGGCAGCCAGCTTGTCGAGCGTCAGGCCCCAGTAGTGCGAGTACTCGCGCAGCGATGGGATGAGGCCGGCCGTCATCCGCTCCTGCTGGAGTCGCAGCATCATGATGACGTCCACGTCGCGGATGGCGTCCTCCAGGCGATAGGCCACCTTCACGCCCAGCTCCTGGGCGTAAGGCGGGATCAGCGTGGGCGGCCCGGCCACCGTCACCGTCATGCCGAGCTTGCGCATGCCGTGGATGTTCGAGCGGGCCACGCGGCTGTGCGCGATGTCGCCGACGATGGCGACGTGCAGGCCGTCGAAGTGCCCCTTCCTCTCGCGGATTGTGAGCAGATCGAGCAGGGCTTGCGTCGGGTGCTCGTGGGCGCCGTCGCCCGCGTTCACGATGCTGCACGGCAGCTCGCGCGCGAGGATGGCCGCGGCGCCGGCCGACGAGTGGCGAACCACGACGACGTCGGGGCTCATGGCCGCGATGTTCTTGGCCGTATCGATGAAACTCTCGCCCTTGGAGGTACTCGAACCACTGGCCGAGAAGTTGATGACGTCGGCCGAGAGCCACTTGCCCGCGATCTCGAACGACGTCCGCGTGCGCGTGGACGATTCGTAGAAGAGGTTGACGATCGTCTTGCCCCTGAGCGCGGGGACCTTCTTGATCTCGCGCGTCGCGATCTCCTCCAGCGACGCCGCGGTGTCGATGAGCAGGGTGATCTCAGCCGCGTCGAGATCCCGCATGGCGAGCAGGTGCTTGCGTGTCCAGGCCATCTCAGGCCTCCTCGGGGGCTTCGATGACGACGCGATCCTCACCATCGTGCTCGCGCATCCGCACGGCGACGGTCTCGCGACGGGACGTGGGCAGGTTCTTGCCGACGTAATCGGGCCGGATGGGCAACTCGCGGTGCCCGCGATCGACGAGAATCGCGAGCTGGATCATACGCGGCCGGCCCAGGTCGATCAGCGCGTCGAGCGCGGCCCGGATCGTCCGGCCGGTGAAGAGCACGTCGTCGACGAGGACGACGGTCTTGCCCTTGATGCTGAAGGGAATGTCCGTGCCGCGGACCACCGGGGCGCCCCGCATGTCGAGGTCGTCCCGGTAGAGCGTGATGTCGAGCGTGCCGACCGGCAGCGTGGTGCCGTCGATTCGCGCGATCTTCTGGGCGAGCCGCTGGGCCAGGGTGACGCCCCGGGTGCGCAGGCCGACGAAGGTGACGTCCTTGCCGCCGCCGTTCTTTTCGAGGATCTCGTGGGCGATACGTGTCAGCGCGCGGTCGAGCGCCGACTCGTCGAGGACTTCGGCCTTTTCACGGAGCTTCGGCGGGCCACTGCTCATTTCCGCTCCTTGCGAGCCTCGCGGGGCACGCTTAAAGGAGTTCACTGCACCAGCGACTAATGCACTCTACAGAGAATCTCGGGCCCGTGTCAACGAATTGCCCTACAGGTAGGGCCTCACGCTGGTCTCAGGAGGCTCCGATGGCCGCCTCTGCGTGGGTCGATTCCGTGAAGGTCGGCTCCCAACCGGGTTCGGGATCCGCGACGAAGCAGGGCATCTCTCCGAGATGGGCGTAGCTGAGCAGACGACGCTCCATGCCGCTCGCCACTGGATCCACACCGGCTCGCTCGAGCGCCGGCTCGGTGAAGAGCAGGTAACCGTCGGCGTCGACCGGGTTCTTCAACAGTCGATGCGCCAGGATGACGTCCGGCCCGGCGACGCGGGCGTGTCCGCCGACGACCTGGCGGACGAACCGCCCGTGGTGGGCGATGAGCTTGAGGTTGAGCTGCGCCGTTGCGCGGCAGGCCCCGCAGGAGCACGAATCGTCGAGCGCCATCCTGCTCTGCACTTCCTTGAACCCTCGGAACGCGTCCATGAGGGCGTTCGGGATCATGCGGCTGTCGACGGTCCCCTCGGGCCCGATGGCGAACACCGCGTCTCCCTCCAGCTCCTGGATCTCGAGGGGAGGCGCCAGGCGATGCATCACGGCCTCGAGCAGCGCACCGGTGATCTCGGCGCCATGCTGGAGCTCGGTGGCCGTCACGAACGCGGTGAACCCGGAGATGTCGGCCAGGATCAGGAACCCCTCGTCACTCATGTCACAGGCTAAGACACCGGATGGGTGTCCCGGTGAAACGCGGGCGAGGACTCCCTCAGCGCGGGCCTTCCTTCCAGCGGGGGCGGATCCGGCGCTCGTGCTCGACGGTCACCCGGCCGTTCTTGATCACCCAGGGGCGGAACGGCTGGGCGGCGACGATGTCCTCGACGCGCTCGCAATCCCAGACGACGAGGTCGGCGCGGCAGCCCTGAACGATGCCGTAGTCGGGCAGGCGCAGGATCCGCGCGGGGTAGATCGTCAGGCAGTCGACGAGCGTACGCAGGTCCTGGGGTGTCCCCATGTGCGCCGCCACCGAGGCCAGGAACGCCATGTGGGCGAGATCGGCGGTGCCCACGGGCGTGAAGGGATTACGCACGTTGTTGGTGCCGAGCGCGACCGGCACGTCGGCCGCCAGCAACCGGCGGATCGGCGCGAGCCCGCGGGGCGGATTGATGTCGTCGTTCCGGCCCATGAGGTAGAGGTCGGTGGCCGGCAGCGAGATGACGCCGATGCCGGCCTTGGCCAGGTCCTCGGCCAGCTCCTTCTGCTCGACGGCCGGCAGCGCCGAGGCTTCGCTCAGATGGCCCACGGCGACGCGGCCCCGCCAGCCCGTCCGATGCGTGCGATCGATCACCTTGCGGATGTGCATGTGCGCCGGCTCGTCGAAGAAGTCGATGTGGAAGTCGACGTCGACGTTGAAGGCCTGAGCGAGCCCGAAGACGATGTCGATGTGCTGATCGGCGTCGCGGTCGTTGTAGGGGACGCCCCCTATCGCGTCGGCGCCCATCTGGAGCGCCCGTCGCAGCAGGCCCTCGGTGCCCGGGGCCTGGAGGATCCCCTCCTGGGCGAACGCGCAGAGGCGGAGGTCGATGGCCGGCGCGTACTCCTGCTTCAGCGCCAGCGCTGTCTCCATGCTCGTGAGGCCGATGATCGGGTCCACCTCGACGTGGACGCGCATGGCCGTCGTGCCCGCCGCGATGGCCATGTCGAGAACGCGACAAGAGCGCTGGCGGATGTCGTCGGCGGTGAACCCGCGCTTGGCCTCGGCCACCATGCGAATCGCGTCCAGCGCCGACTCGGCGCCGGTCGCCAGGCGCTCCGACAGCAGCGCCTTGTCGAGGTGGATGTGCGCTTCGACCAGGCCCGGCGTGACGACGCGGCCGCCGACGTCGATGCGCTCGTTCGCCGGCGCGCGCACGCCCGGCTCGTGGGTCAGGAGCTCCGTGATGCGGCCGTTGGCGATCGAGATGTCGACCAGGCGCGGGCGGCCCGGCAGCACGCAGCCACGCAGCAGGAGGTCGGTCACGAGCGGCGGGCCATCCGCTTCTGCACCATGTGAAGGCTGCCCTCCTGGTCGGGTGACACGCCGTTTCGTCCCGCGTAGGACGGCACGGCCTGGAGCAGCTTCTGGCCGGTCGTCGGATCGATCAATCTGGCCAGCTTGATGCCGTCCACGCGCATCAGCGCGATCTCGGCCAGCGACAGCACGCGACAGCCCTCCTCCAGGTGTCCGCCGAACGCGCGGTGGCGGTCCGTGAGCACCATGTGGCAGTGCACGTGATAGTTCGCGATCACGCCGCTCATGGCGAGGATCTCCACGCCGCGAGGCGTCGTGCGCCGATAGAAGTTCTTGGGAGGGAAGGAGGGGCCGATCGCCCCGCTGACCGCCACGTCGGTGAGGCTGCCGAAGCCCGTGAGGATGACGCCGTTCCTGATCTTCTGCTGGCGACAAATGTCCCTCAGAGATTCCAGGAGGCGGTCGCCGTAGGCCAGGCGGAGGACGACGATGCGGCCGGCGCGTGCTCCGCGCGCGATCATCCGTGTCGCAGCCATGGGGTCTCCTTTCCGAATCGCCCCGCGGGCATCATACGCGGTTGGTGGTTCGATCACGGAATTCATCACGCGATCTCGAGGAAGGCGTCGGCCGGTAACCGCACGCCGATCGGATCCCCGGGGCCGAGTGGTGGCGCGGCGCGAACGGTGGCGAGCAGCCGCACCCCGCTCGACAGCTCGACCCTGACCTCGGTGTGGTCGCCGAGGTACATGACGCCGATCACCAGCGCGGCGAGCGTGTCGGCCCCCTCCCCGAGCTCCACGCGCTCGGGCCGGATCAGCAGCCGCACGTGCTCGCCCGGGACCAGCGGCCGGGGCAGGCGGACGTCTATCCTCAGGCCGCCCGCGATCTCGACGGCGCGCGCCTCGAGCGCGCGCGCTTCGAGCACGGTGGAAGCGCCGATGAAGTCGGCGACGAACCGGGTGGCCGGCCGCTCGTACACCTCGCGCGGCGTGCCGAGCTGCTCGATGCGTCCCGCATTCATGACGGCGATGCGATCGGACAGGCCCAGCGCCTCGTGCTGATCGTGGGTGACGAAGAGCGTCGTGATGCCGACCGCCCGCTGGATCTCCTTGAGCTCGGTTCGCATCTCCTCACGCAGCTTGCGATCGAGCGCGGCCAGCGGCTCGTCGAGCAGGAGCACGCGTGGCCGGATGACGAGAGCGCGGGCGAGCGCGGCGCGCTGCTGCATTCCGCCCGAGAGCTGGCCTGGGCGCAACGTCGCCACGCCGTCCAGGCGCACGAGGGCGAGGGCGTCGGTCACCGACTGGACGATCTCGGCCCGGTCCGCGCCCCGCTCGCGAAGGCCGAACGCGACGTTCTCGGCCACCGTCATGTGAGGAAAGAGCGCGTACGACTGGAAGACCACGCCGAGGCCACGCTGCCACGCCGGCCGGGCGGTCACGTCGGCGCCGTCGATGCGAACGCGGCCGCGGTCGGGCTGGACGAAGCCGGCGACGACGTTGAGCGTGGTGGTCTTGCCGCAGCCCGACGGCCCGAGGAGCGCGAGCAGCTCCCCTTCGATCACGCCGAGGTCGATCCCGGCCAGCGCTCGGACACTCCCGTACGCCTTCTCGACCCCTTCGAGGGCGACGACCGTCTTCGCGGTCACCGGTCGTCGCCGATGTGCAGGATGCGCGAGAGCCCCAGGAGGCGGTCGGTCAGCAGCACGGCGATGAGCGTGGCGCCGATGAAGAGCGTGGAGAGCGCCGCCATCGTGGGATCGGTGTAGTTCACGACGTACGTGAACATGGCCACGGGCAGGATCTCGGTGACGCGGGTGGAGACGAACAGCGAGACGACGAACTCGTTGACGGACACGATCACCGCGAACAGCACCGCGGCGAAGAGGCCGGGGCGGAGCAGCGGCAGGGTCACGCGGCGGAAGACCCGGCGAGGTCGCGCACCGAGACTGGCCGCGGCGCGCTCGAGCTCGGGGTCGAGATTCGCCACGCTCACCGCGACCGAGCGGATCACGAAGGGCAGGACGAGCACGGTGTGGGCGGCGATGAGCACGGCGCGGTTGGCGAGCAGGCCGAAGCGCGCGGCCAGGATGAGGAAGCCGAGCCCGATGGCCACGCCGGGAATGATCAGCGGTGACAGGAGCATCGCGCTCCAGAATCCCCGCGCGCGGAGGGGACGGCGGACGAGCGCCAGCGCGGCCGCCGTCCCGATGGGGAGCGCCAGCAGCGCGCTGGCCCCGGTGACGATGACGCTGTTGACCGCGGCGCGCTGGAACTGGGCGTAGGTCAGCGCGTTCTCGTACCAGCGGAGCGACAGCCCCTCCGGCGGGAAGGACAGGATCGCGGTGGGGTTGAACGAGGCGACGACGACCACGGCCGTCGGCAGCGTCATGAAACCGACGAGCAACCCGACGACGACGCGTCCGATCACGCGGCGGCGCCACCCGCGCGGGTGAGGGCGCGCGTGACCACGGCCAGGAGCAGGAACGTGATGGCGAGGGCGACCGCCGCGAACGCTGCGCTGCCCGGCCAGTTGAAGGCGTCGAGGGCCAGGTCCTTCACGACGTTGGCGATCATCTTCACACGGCCGCCGCCGAGCAGCTCCGGCGTGGGCAGCGCGCTGAACGTCCACGCGAACACGACGAGCGATCCCGACACCACGCCGGGCATCGACAGCGGCAGCGTCACCCGCCAGAAGACCCGCCACGGTCGCGCGCCGAGACTGGCCGCGGCGCGCTCGTAGGTCCGGTCGATGTGGCTGATGGCCGCGGCCAGGATCAGGATCATCGTCGGCATCGAAAAGTGCACGAGCCCGATGAGCACGCCGGCCGGCTCGAACAGGAGCTTCACCGGCCAGTGGATGAACGTGTTGCCGAGGACGAGCATCCACGCGTACGTCCGCACGATTGCGCCGGTGAAGAACGGCGCCAGCGTGAGCACCAGGAGGAGCGAGCGCATCGTGGCCGACCGGCTCCGCGCCAGCGCGTAGGCGACGGGATAGGACGCCACCAGCGTCAGGACGGTGGTCAGCGCGCTGAGCACGACGGTGTCCCAGATGTAGCGGAGGTACAGCGGCGACAGCACGGCGTCGAGGTTGCGCGTGGTCAAGCCGCCGGTCCTGAGCGAGCCCGGGATGAACTCGAGCACGCTGAACTGCAGCAGGGCCGCCAGCGCGATGGCCAGCAGCGCCATCACCAGGATCGCCGGGAGCAGCAGGATCACTTGGCGACGATGGTGGCGTTGAACCACTCTTTCCAGGCCGGGAGCGTTTTCGCGCGCGTCTCGTCGTCCATGATGTAGCCGCGCTCCTTCCATTCGGCCGGTGTGGTGAAGACGCCGGGCTGCCCGCGCAGCTTCGCGGGCACCGCGGCCTTGAGGTTGGTGGGCCCGGCCTTGAAGGTAAGGACGAGCTGCTCCTGGATCTCCCTGGACAACGCGAGGTCGATGAACTGGTGGGCGGCGTCCGACTTCTTGGTGCCGGCCATGATCGCCATCGTGTCGATGCCCACGATGCCGGGCCTGTCCGTCGGATTGACCACCTTCACGGGCAGCCCCTGTTCGATCAGGTGGAAGGCATTGATCGACAGCATGACCTGCACGGGCGCCTCGCCGGTCTTCATGAGGTCCTGGCTGCGGGCGTCGGTGGAGAAGAAGGCCGCGATGTTGGGCTTGAGACGCTTCAGGCGCTCCTGGCCCTTCTGCCAGCTTCGCTCGTCACCGCCCTCGAGGAGCGCGCTGATCGTGATGATGTGCGACGGATCGAAGTCGGGCATCCCGACCTTGCCCTTGAGCTGGGGATCCCAGAGGTCCGCCCACTTCGTGATGTCCATCTTCACCTGATCAGGCCGGTAGGCGATCGTGTACACGTAGGCCCACACGCCCAGGTGCGCGTCGCTGCGCAGTGCCTCCGGTGCCAGGTCGCGCGCGTTGGGCAGCTTCGCCATGTCGAGCTTCTGGAACAGGCCATCGGACATGTAGAGGCGGCCGACGTGGCTCGTCGTGAACGTGATGTCCACGAGCGGCGCGGCCTTGGCCACGCGGGCCTTGGCCAGCCGGTCGAGCGTGCCGCCGACCTCGAACTCGACCGGGATGCCCGTCTTCGCCGTGAAGGGCTTGGCGATCACCTTCTCGACGGTGTCCTTCCAGTTGCCGCCCCACATGCTGATCACGAGTGGGTCAGCGGCGGGGGCGGGGCCGGCCGCGAGCAGCAGGACGACGACAAGCGCGGCGAGGATCGGTCGATGAGCCATCAGGAGCCCTCCTTCGAGGCGACGGCCAGCGCGGCGCTCACCCCAGCTCGAGCACGAGGTCGCTGACGCGGTAGCCGCTGATCGGGTTCAAATCCATGGGGCAGGCGCTGACGGCGGCGATCACGCTCATGAGCGCGAGCAGCTCGACGGTGTCGCCGGGCCGGGCCAGCGACTCCCCGAACTCCACGCGGCCGCCGGGATAGCTCATGTTCTGGAAGAAGTTCACCGGCTGGGGCAGCCGATGACGCTCGAGCTTCCAGGGACGCAGCGCCTCCACGAAGTTGTCGGAGCAGGAGCGGTGGCCGGTGACGCCGAAGTCGTACTCGTAGCGCCACGGATCACACGCGGCGATGAGCATGTCGTGGCGGCCGGTGTCGTCGCGAGTGATCTCGAGCATCGGCGCCCGGCGGTTGGTCCTGAGCCGATCGCCCTTCGTCGGGAACAGACGCCCGAGGGACACCAGCGTGTGCAGCGTGCTCAGCGCGTGGTTGACGTCGCCGGCATCGAATGCCACGAAGTCCGCCACCTGCTTGCCAGCCACGTTGACGATCCGCAGTCGATCGCCGGCGCGCAGCGTCACTGCCCGGGCGGTGCCGGCGGGCACGGTGATGCGCTCGGCCATCAGAGATAGTGGTCGAGGGGCTGGGGTGGGTGGGCGAACTTGCGCACCTTGGAGTGGGTCACGCCCAGCCCGACGATGCTTTCGGCGACCTTGACGCCGACGGTCACGGGATCGAGCACGGGTATCCCGGCCAGCCGCGAGAGCTCGACGTCGTAGCCGCAGAGTCCCGCGCAGGCCAGGATGACGACTTCGGCCCGGTCCTCGGTGACCACCCTCTGGATCTGCTCCTTCAGCTCGCGCAGCGTCTTCTCCCGGTTGATCGCGCACTCTTCCACGTTGATGTTGATCGCCCGGACCGACGCGCATTTTGCCTCGAAGCCGTAGTAGCGCACGAGGTCCTGTTGATACGGGATGAACTGCTGGAGCATGGTCAGCGTCGTGAAGCGATGCCCGAGCAGGCAGGCCATCGCCATCGAGGATTCGGCGATCGAGACGACCGGAATCGTCAGTGCTTCCTTGAGGGCATCGATGCCGACGCGCCCGAAGCCGGCTAGCACGACGGCGTCCGGCTTGTGCAGCGCGACCGCGTCCAGGCACGTCCGGATCATGAAGGCGCCCGACAGATAATCGCCGAAGGCGGAATCGATGTTGCGGGTTCCGCCCTTGGTGGTAATGCCGACCAGCTCAGTGCCCGCCGAGGCCGCCCGGCGCGCCGATTCCATGATCTGGGCGGTGACCGCCTCGGAGCTGTTCGGGTTGACGACGAGGAGTTTCATTCGCGAATCCTCAGCCACAAGTGAGAGGCGTGCCGCGGCAGTCGCGGCAGTTCGCGCTCCACATCCGCGATGACGGCATCGGTCTCTGCCCCGGCCAATAGTTGCTCGATGTCCCAGGCGTCCTGAGGGCCGCCGGCGTAGAGCGTGAGCAAGATCAGGTCAGCCCGTCGGGCGACCGGTACGTGGATGCCGTCGACCTCACTCTCCGCCGCCCGCTCGAGCACTCCGGACATCCAGCCGCTCCGGCCGATGACGACATCCAGCGGCCCGCCGCCTTCGCGAGGCCGCAGGCGCACCGCGCCGACCCGAGCAGAGTCACCCGATGAGGACGGCCAGACAGGCCGAGGCCCGGCGACCATACTGCTTCTGGCGGTCGAGGATGCGGGCCGCGTCGACGCGGGAGAGCCCGCGCGCGCGCCTAAATGCCTCGAGATCCCGCTCGCCGAGGGCCAACGCCAGGGCCACCCGCTCCGCCGCCGTGAGAGCGAGCACCGCTCCGCGATCCTCGTCCCGTAGACGATCGAGCACGCTCTTCATCGCCTCGAACTATAGCAAGTGTGCCTGCTCAGTCCACCACCGCCACGACCTGGATCTCGATGAGCTGCTCGGGCTCGCCCAGCTCCAGCACCGCGATGTTGGTCGACGTCGGCTTGTGGTTGAACGGGCGGAAGTACGAGTTGATGACGCCGGCGGCCTTGCCGATGTCGCCCATGCGCGGGCGGGCGCGCAGGACGAAGATGTGCACGACGTCCTTGAAGCTGGCGCCGGCCGCTTCCAGCGTCTGCTTGATGCCGTCCATCGCGGCCCGGGTCTGGGCCTCGAGATCGTTCGGCATGTACTTGAGGACTTCTTCGCGGCGGTGCGGGTGGTCGTGATAGACGGGCAGCGCCGTGTTGCCGGACAGCCACAGGATCTTGCCGCTCTTGATCTTGATGGCCGGCACGTAGGGCATGAACACCGACGTGTCGTGGCTCGGGTGATGGATCACCTCGAGGTTCGGGTTCTGGCCGGCGGCCGGGATCGGCAGCAGCATCGTCACGACGACGGCGAGCATCGCCAGTACGGTCAGCATGGTTCGCCCTCCTTGGCTCACGGCATGATCTCTCCGCCGTTGGGATGAAGCGTCTGCCCACAGAAGTACCGGCTCTCGTCGGAAGCGAGAAAGACGAAGGCGCCGACGAGGTCCTCGGGCATCCCGAGGCGCTTGAGCGGCAGCGATGCGGCGTGGGCGCGCTTGACGTCGTCGGGCAGCGGATCGAATCCGGTGTCGATCAGCCCGGGCGCGATCGAGTTCACCAGGATCCCGTGGGGGGCGAGCTCCTGGGCCAGAGCGCGGGTGAAGGTGAGCAGGCCGCCCTTGGCCGCGGAGTACGCGGTGTAGCGGGGGCGCCCGATGTAGGCGAGCTGGGACGTCAGGATGATGATGCGTCCGCTCTTCTGCGCCATCATCACCGGCGCGACCTCGCGGCAGCAGAGGAACGCGCCACGGAGGTGGACGCCCATCATGCGGTTCCAGTCGTCGAGGGTCATCTCGGTAATCGGCTGGGCTTTCTGGATCCCCGCGTTGTTGACCAGGACGTCGATGCGCCCGAAGGTCTCGCGCACGGCGCTCACGAGCGCTCTGACGTCGCGCTCCACGGTGACGTCGGTCTTGATCGCGAGCGCACGCCGTCCCGTCTTCTGAAGCTCGCTCACCAGCGAGCGCGCCTGGGGCTCCTCCGCGATCCACGCGACGGCGACGTCGGCGCCCTCGTCGGCGTAGGCGCGCGCGACCGCGCGACCGATGCCGGTGTTGCCGCCGGTGATGATCGCCACCTTGCCGGCCAAACGGTTCATCGCAGTCGCCCGGCCATCAGGGCACCACCTGCGTCCCCGCGCGTCCGGCGATGGCCTCGGCGACGCGATCCAGCGAGGTGATCACCGCGGCGACGCCTCCGCGCTCGACGAACTCGACGGCGGCCTGGACCTTGGGCCCCATGCTGCCGGGCGGGAACTCGCCGGCGGCGAGGAACCGGTGAGCCTCGCTCACGGTGAGCCGGTCGAGGAAGCGCCGCCCGGGCGTGCCCCAGCCGATGGCGACGCGGTCCACCCCGGTCAGGAACACGATCCGTTCGGCGGAAAGCTCGCGAGCCAACACCCCGGTGGCCAGGTCCTTCTCGATGACCGCCTCCACGCCCTTCACCCCGGCAGGCAATTCCAGGACCGGGATGCCGCCGCCACCGACGGCGATCGGCACCGCGCCCGCATCGACGAGCGTGCGGATGAGCGGCGCCTCCACGACGCGGATGGGCCGCGGCGACGGCACCACGCGGCGCCAGCCGCGGCCACTGTCCTCGACGACGTGCCATCCATAGTCGCGCGCGTGGCGCTGGGCTTCGGCCTTCTTGTAGAAGGGGCCGATCGGCTTGGTCGGCAGACCGAAGGCCGGATCGTCCTCGGCCACGACGACCTGGCTGACGATCGAGGCGACGCGTGTGGAGAGCCCGCGAGCGGCCAGGAGATTGCCGAGGACCTGCTGGATCGCGTAACCGAGGCTGCCCTCGGTCTCGGCCACGCAGAGATCGAGCGTCAATGCCGGCATGACCGGCTTCGAGATCTCCATCCTCAGCAGCTCTTCGCCGACCTGGGGCCCGTTGCCGTGCGTCAGCACGAGGCGGTGGCCGGCGCCCACGAGATCGGCGAGGGGAGGCAAGCTCACGGCAAGGGCGTCGAACCACTCGCTCGGCGCGCCGACTCCATCGTCGGAGCGGAGCGCGTTGCCGCCAATGGCGACGACGACCAGGCTCACGGCGCGTCGGCCAGCGCCAGCAGGGCCTGCTCGAAGCAGGCGAGGGGGGCGCGCACGACGCCGGCACCGATCTGGCCGGTACCGGCCTTGCGGCCGGCGATGCCCGTGTTGATCAACGGCGTGACGCCGAGCTCGACCACACGGCGGACGTCGATCCCGGCCGGAGCGCCGCGCTCGTCGAGCGTCGGGATCCTGAAATGCGGATGCTCGCCGACGCAGATCTCCTCGATCTCGCCGGTGGCCGCCATCGCTTCTCGCATGCCGCCAGCTCCGACGAATCGCGCGACGGAAGGCGAGGCCGCCATGGCGCCACCGCCGAGCCCGATCGTCTCGACGATCGCGCTGTCGCCCATGTCCGGGTTGGCGTCGTCGCCGGAGAAGCCGGGAAAGTAGAGGCCGACGGGCGTGTTCACCGGGGCCGTGAACCAGCGGTCGCCGAGCGCCGAGACACGAATCCCGAAGTCGGTGCCGTTGCGCGCCATCACCGTGACCAGCGTGGAGTGCGGCACGCCGGCGGCGGGATCGGCGAGCGCCTTGCCCGCGGCCATCGCGACGTTGAGGAAGAACTGGTCGTTGCCGGCGATGAACTCGGCCAGCCGGGCCGCTGCGTGGTGGCGGTCGGCCGCGCGCGCGACGTGCGGCATCAGCGCGCGCGCCAGCAGCGCGGACGCAGCCACGTTGCGCTGATGCATCTCGTCGCCCATGCGGAGCGCCTGGGCCATCAGGGGACGTAGCGCGATGCCGCCCGAGGCGCGGAGCGCGGCGCCGAGAAGTGGCCCCGCCTCCTGGGCCAGCCAGGTGAGCCGCGCGACGACGCTCGCATCGTTGGCGCCGAAGCGGAGGACCTTGCCCAGTCCCTCGTTGATCGTCACGTGGGCGCGGTTGCCGTGAGTCCGATTCTCGACCACGAAGACGGGCATCGAGCTGGTGATCAATCCGGTCATCGGGCCGACCGCCTTCCAGTGATGGCAGGGCTCGAGGCGGACCTGACCGCTCACCACGAGCCCGGCCGCCGCGTCGTCGTTGGCCGCCCAGTTCTCGTAGCGCACGGCGCAGACGATCGCGGCGCGCATCGGCTCGCACATCCGCGCCCACGCGATCGGCGGTCCGGCGTGGAGAACGGTGCGCGGGGGCAGATCGAGCGCCTCCCAGGCGGGACGGCAGTCGAGGAGAACGGGCTCGCCGTTGACGAGGCGCTCGAAGGCGTCGGCGTTCGCCTGATCGATGACGTCTCTGCGGTCCTCGAGCCGATCGAGCGCCGACACCAGCGCCGGATTGGTCGCCGCCGGCGGCCGCCAGTCGAGATGGACGACCGGGACGCCCAGGCGCTTCAGGTCCTCGGCGAAGAGCCCGAGGCCCAGGCTCACGACGCGCGGCGGCCGGCCGAGCAGTGGCTCAATCAAGAGAGAGGGACAATAGCATCACTGCTGGCGGACCGTATACTTGGCCCCGATGGCCTCGGTGTTCCTCCTCTCTCCGGCGAGCTGCTCGGGCCTGCGTGCTCACATGATCCTGCGTCCGGGCGCGGCCTCGCTGCTGGCGCGCCGGCTCCGCGAGCCACTCGGCGCGCCCCTGGGCGAGGTCTACACGTTCCTGTCCGGGCTCTACTTCCGCGGCAAGCTCGCCTACGCCCGCGCATTCGCGGATCGGCCCGAGCACGTCCTCGTGATCACGCCGACGGCCGGCCTGAGGCCTCCGGACACGCTGGTGACGCTCGACGTGCTGCGTGGCTTCGCGCGCGTCGACATCGCCGACGGCAGCGCTCGCTTCCGCCGACCGCTCCTTGCCGACGCGAGGACGCTGGCCGCCGGCCTCGGCGCCGACGACGAGGTGATCCTCCTCGGCAGCATCGCCTCGCCGAAGTACGTCGACGTCCTGTCCGGTGTCTTCGGCCCGCGCCTCAAATTTCCGGCCGCCTTCGTCGGCCGGGGTGACATGAGCCGCGGCGGGCTGCTGCTCCGCTGTGTGACGGCCCGCACGGCGCTCGACTACGTTCCCGTGGCCGGCGCCACGCGTCGCGGTGCTCGGCCGCCCAAGCTGCCGCCGCTTCCGCGTCGCGTGGTTCAGGCCGGCGAGTGATGGCGACTCGCCGCGGCGTCCATCCGGCGGTTCACCATTCCGGGCTGCGCGAGGCGAGGCGGCGAGCGGCGTCGGCCGTCACGATTCCACGCAACGTCGACAACGCCGTCCTCGAGATCGCCGGGCGCGAGGTGAAGCTGACGAACCTGCGCAAGGTCTTCTGGGCGGACCTCGGCGTGACCAAGGCCGACCTGCTCCAGTACTACGCCGACGTGGCGCCCGTGCTCCTGCCGCACGTGCGCGACCGGGCGATGGTCATGCGGCGCTATCCGAACGGCGCCACCGGCGAGGCGTTCTTCATGAAGCGGGCGCCCTCACCGCGGCCGGATTGGATCGAGATCTGCGAGATCGAGCACGACTCCGGCAACGTCATCGGGTTCCCGATCGTCCAGGACGTGGCGTCGCTGCTGTGGCTCGTCAACCTGGGCTGCATCGATCTCAACCAGTGGTACGCGCGCTGCGACGACGTCGATCGGCCGGACTATCTCCACTTCGACCTCGATCCCGGCACCGCGACGTTCACGCAGGTGCTGGAGACCGCGCTCATCGTCCACGAGGCGTTGCGCGGCCTCGGGATGCCGGACTACGTCAAGACGACGGGCTCGAAGGGCCTGCACGTCTACGTGCCGATCGTGCGGGGGCCGACGCAGAAGGACGTGTGGACGGCGGCCAAGACGATCGCGCTGCAGCTCGCCCGCGCTCACCCGCGCCTCATGACGGCCGAGTACAAGGTGGCGCGCCGTCCGGCCTCGCGCGTCCTGCTCGACTACAACCAGAACGCGTGGGGCCGCACGCTGGCGTCGGTCTACTCCGTGCGCCCGCATCCGCGGGCCTGTGTGTCGACGCCGGTGACGTGGGACGAGGTCACGCGCGGCGTGGCCATCGAGGACTTCCGGATCGACAACGTGCGCGAGCGCATCACGCGTCTCGGTGACCTGTGGGCGCCCGTCGCCCACGACCGGGGCCGGCGCTTCGACTTCGCGCGGCTTGCATCGTGAGCGCGCCTTTTCGCCCGTCGCGTCCAGCCTACCCTCAATAACCCGGATCCCGGTCCACGTGCGCCTGAGATCGTCGGGCGCGGCGCTGCGTCGGCGACACCCTGATGCGTCACCAGGACCATCGTGCGTGCCCGGTCCCGAATCCGACGTCAGCTCATCGAAGAGCGTGCCGGTTCTCGACGAAGAGCCGGGAAAAGCCTTCGGCGTCCGCGCTGTCGTACGTGTACGAGTACCGAGCGATGATCTCGAGGATGGGGTCCCTCTCGCCAGGAGCGTTCGCGTCGTGTTTTCATCACCGCGACCTACTTCCGAGGAGGAGCCATGGCAACGCTGCCCGAGGGTCTCGACCCGACCATCCAGCGCCGCGAGATCGTGTTCGAGGCCGACGTCACGTCGGTCACCCCATTCTTGAAGCTGGCGACCGTGAGCCACAACGGTACCGCACACAAGACGTTCGCGTGCGATGAGGGCCCGAACCTCGGCGGGCTCGGCTCGGCCCCGACGCCGCTCATGTACTTCAGCGCGGCGCTCGCCTTCTGACTGATGACCCAGGTGTCCCGGTACGGGCACATGCTGAAGGTGACCGTGAATGGCATGCGAATGCGCGTGCGCGCCCGCTATCGTGTGACTGGTTCGGTGCTCGACGACAGCGTGAGGGCATCGATGATGGGGGCCGAGACCACGCTGGAAATCGACTCGCCTGACCCGCCCGACCGGGTGTCCCGGGTGGTGCGGAACGCCGAGCGCGGATGCTTCGTCATGCAGGCGCTCCTCGAGCCAGTACCGGTCACGGGCCAGACGATCCTCAACGGCCAGCCGCTGGCGACGGACTAGACGCGTCCGGGAGGGCGAAGCCGCTTCAGCGGGCGGCGATCCGCGCCGCAAGGCGCGCAGCCTGTGCGTTCGACGGCATGACGACGACGCCGGCGCCGCGCAGGCGGGAGACCTGGGCGCTTCGATTCTGGGGATCGGCGTCGGTGCCCGTGACGCTCGCCACGACCGCGAGCGCGCCACCACGACGGCTCGCCTGGTCCCGCGCGGCGTCGATCGCGGGAAGGAGCTCTCCGGCCGGATCAGGGTGAGCGCCATGACCGAGGACGATGTCCAGGAGCAATGCGGCGGTCGACGGATCGGCTGCTTCCCGTGCGATCCACTCACGCCGCACGGTGCCGTCGATCATGGGATGTGGGCGGCCGACCGTGAAGACGTCCTCGCCCAGATCCACGACACGATGACCGCCGCCAGTGCCGGTCACGCCCGGCGCCACGTCGCCGAGCGTGGTGTCGAGAACGGAGCGCGCCTCCCACGCCAGCGTCCCGCCGGAGTACACGCCACGGACGAAGCGCTGCTCGGGCCGCCGTCCGCGGCGCGCCTCGCTCACCATGTGCGCCACCTCGGCGTCGGGGATGGTGAAGGCCACCGGCTGGTGCTTTTCACCACGGGCGAGCGCGACGGCGTCGCGCGCGCAGTCCTCGAGCGAGGCCGTCGTCGATCCGACGAAGTGCAGGGCGCACGGCTTGCCGAGGCGAGCGATCTGTGACTCGAGCCGCCTGGCCACGGTCCCGCCGGGCGGCTTGCCGATCACGCAGACGACCGACGTTGCCGGATCCGCCGCGAGCGCATCGATCGCCTGCTCCATCGCGAGGCCACCGACGGCGTCACTGAGATCGCGGCCGCCCACGCCGATGACGTGCGACACGCCCTCTCCGCAGCGCGCGATCGTGCTCATGACTTCCTGAGCGCCCGTGCCCGAGGCCGCCGCGATGCCGATGCGGCCACGCGACACGACATTCGCGAAGCCGAGCGGCACCCCGTTCACGATGGCCGTCCCGCAGTCCGGGCCCATCAGCATGAGGCCGCGCTCGCGCGCGAGCCGCTTCAGCTCGATCTCCTGCTCGACCGGCACGTTGTCGCTGAAGAGCATCACGTGCAGACCGGCGCGAAGCGCCCGTCGTGCCTCGGCGGCCGCATACAGGCCGGGAATGGAGATCAGGGCGATGTTCGCGTCGGGCGCGGCGCGGAGCGCAGATGCCAGCGTCCGTGGCCGGGGCATCTCGCTGGATCCGCCGCTCGCGGTCGCACGACCGCTGAGCGCGGCCCGCACGGCCTCCTCGGCCTGGCGGGCGGTCGCCTCGTCGTCGGCGACGACTGCGATGACGAGATCGATCGGTCCTGCCGCCTCGGCGGCCGTCGTGAGGAGGCCGGCGTCCTGCATCAGCGCCCGGTTCTGGGGTGTGCCCATCATGGCCGCGGCGCGGGCGACACCCGGCACGCTCTCGAGATCCCGTGCGAGCCGCATCAGGGTGACGGAGTCGTGATAGGCGCTCCGCCAGACGAAGTTGAAGGCGGGCATCGCGCGGCTCAGCGAGCCGCGGTGACGGTGTCGAGGGTGGCGCGGACCTTGTCGAGCGAGAACGGCTTGTCGAGCACGGCGTCGGGGACGAGGCCGTCGCGGCCTTTCTTGACGGCGTCATCCCAGCCCGTCATGAAGACGACCGGGAGCCTGGGCCACTGGTCCCGCACGTGGCGCAGGACGTCCCAGCCCGACGAGTCCGGCATCACCACGTCCGTGAAGACGACGTCGACGGGCGCGGCCGCCATCGCGGCCTCCACGCCCGTTCCACTGGCCAGGGTGACGACATCGTGGCCGAGCGACCGGAAGACGCTGCCGAGCAGGAACCGCATGGGCTCCGCGTCGTCGACGACGAGGATTCTCACTTGGGGGGCGTGATGTTGTAGGACTTCAGCTTGCGGTAGAGGTGGCTGCGCTCGATCCCGAGCCGCTCGGCCGTGCGCGTCATGTTCCACTCGCTCGCGCGCAGCTCGGCCAGGATGTAGGCGCGCTCGAAATTGTCGCGGGCCTCGCGCAGCGAGCGCTCCCGGGCGTCACCGGCCACCGCCTCCTTGGGCCGGACGGGCGGCGGCAGGTCCTCGACGCCGATGACGTCGCGCGGCGACATGATCACCAGCCGCTCCACCAGATTCCGCAGCTCGCGGACGTTGCCGGGCCACTCATAGGCCAGCAGGTAGGCGAGGGCGTCGCCGGACAGCGTCTTCACGCGCTTGCCGTTCTCGGCGCAGAACACGCGCACGAAGTGGTCGACGAGCTGCGGCAGGTCGTCCTGGCGCACGCGGAGCGCCGGCACCTCGATGGGAATGACGTTGAGCCGGTAGAAGAGGTCTTCGCGGAACCGTCCGGCCGCGATGAGGGATTGCAGATCACGGTTGGAGGCGGCGATCACCCGCACGTCGACCTTGATGGTCTCGCGGCCGCCGACCCGCTCGAAGGCCTGCTCCTCGAGCGCCCGGAGCACCTTGGCCTGGGTCTTCACGCTCATGTCGCCGATCTCGTCGAGGAAGAGCGTGCCGCGGTCGGCGAGCTCGAAGCGGCCACGCCGCCGGGCGAGCGCGCCCGTGAAGGCGCCCTTCTCGTGGCCGAAGAGCTCCGACTCGATCAGCTCCTCGGGAATGGCCGCGCAGTTCACTTCCACGAAGACGTGCTCGTGGCGGCTCGACATGGCGTGGATCGCCCGCGCCACCAGCTCCTTGCCGCTGCCGTTCTCGCCGTAGATCAGGACGCGCCCGTTGGTCGGCGCGGCCGTCGCGATCTGCTCGCGCAGGGCGCGCATCACCGCGCTCTCGCCGATGATCTCCGAGCGCTCGCCCAGCCGCTCCTTGAGCGTCTGGTTCTCCTGCTCGAGACGCGCGTGATCGAGCGCCCGCGTCACGGTCAGCAGGGTCTTCTCGAGCGACAGCGGCTTCTCGATGAAGTCGTAGGCGCCGAGCCGGGTCGCCTTGACCGCCGTCTCGATGGTGCCGTGGCCGGAGATCATCACGACGGTGGCATCGGGCCGCAGGCGCTTCATCTCGGCCAGCGTCTCGAGGCCGTCGCGGCCGGGCATCCAGATGTCGAGGAAGACGAGGTCGGGAGTCTCGTCGGCCAGGAGGGCGACGGCGTCGTCGCCGGCCCCGACGGCGCTCACGCGATAACCCTCGTCCTCGAGGACGCCGCGGAGCGTCGACTGGATCGCCGGCTCGTCATCGACGATCAGAATGTGCTCACCGGCCATCGGCTAGGCTCCCACGGTCGCCGCCGAGCGCGAGACCGGCAGGTCGACCACGAACCGGCAGCCACGCGGCACGTTGTCCTCGACGTGGATCAGGCCGCCGTGCTCGGTCACGATCTCGTGAACGATGGGGAGGCCGAGCCCCATGCCGCCGGCCTTCGTCGAGAAGTAGGGCTGGAAGAGCTTGTCCTTGTCGTCCGAGCTGATGCCGGGCCCCGTGTCGCTCACGACGATGCGCACGCGCCCCGCGCCCTCGGCGTGGGTCAGCTCCACGTCGACGTGGCCGGCGCCGCCGACCGCCTCCACCGCGTTGTCGACCAGGTTCATGATGACGCGCCGGAACTGATCGGGATCGACGTCGAGCAGCGGTAGATCGCCCGGCGCCCGCGTGTTGATGACGAGTCGCGGATGCGACTCTCGATAGAGCAGGGCCACGGCCTCGACGATCGGCCGGACGTCGGTCGGCCGCGGCGCCGGCGCCGGCATGCGGGCAAAGCGCGAGAACTCGTCCACGAGCCGCTTGAGGCCGTCGACTTCCTGGATGATCGTCTGGGTGCACTCCGTCACGAGCTGCTGCTCATCGCCGGGAGCGCGGACCAGCCGCCGGCGTAGCCGCTGGGCCGAGAGCTGGATCGGCGTCAGCGGATTCTTGATCTCGTGCGCGATGCGCTGCGCGACCTCGCGCCAGGCCGCCAGCCGCTGGGCCTTCAGCAGCTCGGTGAGGTCGTCGAAGACGATGACCAGGCCGCCGTACTCGCCTTCGGGGCCTCGCAGTGTGGTGCCCGAGGCGAGGAGCGAGACCCGGGCACCATTGCGGCGGAGCTGGAGCGCCTGCTCGACGGTGGCGGCCCGGCCGCGCTGGATGCGCTGGGCGAGGGCGACCACGTCACGGAGATCGGGACCGACGAACGCCTGGTCGATGGAGCGCCCGACCATCGTGTGCTCGTTGAGCCCGAACATCGTCGCCGCGGCCCGGTTCACGGTCGTGATGCGGTTCTGGGGATCGAGGGACACGACGCCGGTGGTGATCGCCTCCAGGACCGTCTCCATGTAGCGCCGGCGGTCCTCGAGCTCGGTGTGCTTGTCCTGGAGGTCGAGGTAGGCCTCCTCCAGGCGCCGCTTCGATTCCGAGAGATCGTCCGTCATCCGGTTGAACGACTGGACGAGGACCCCGATCTCGTCGTCGGCCCGCGCGTGGACTTTGTAGGCGAGGTTGCCGGCGGCCACCTCGCGTGTGCCCTCGGCCAGCTCGGCGATGGGGCCGGTGATGCCGCGGGCCAGGTAGAAGCCGAACCACACGAACGAGAAGACGACGATCAGGGTCATCAGCAGGAAGAGCAGGATGTAGATGCCCTTGACGGGATTCTTCACGAGCTTGAGCTGCTTGTACTCCTGGAACGATTGCTCGATGCCGCGGATCTTCGCCTCCAGCCGCTCGGTGACGTGAGTGCCGACCACGACGGCGCCGACCACGCGCCGGTTCGGGTCGCGGCTGACGACGGGCACGATGGCCTCGATGAGATCGCCCGAGCTCAGCTCCCGGACCGTGGTGACAGCCTGGCCGCCCAGCCCGAGCCGCAACTGGCTCTCGTTGACGTCGCGGGTCGGCAGGTCGGCGAGGCCGGAGTCCTTCACGTGCACCAGCTCCTGGCCACTCGCCGCGAAGACCGTCAGGGCGGCGAGACCGAGCTGCTCCTGCTGCTCGACGAGGTACGCGGCCAGCGCCTCTCGCCGCGACTCACCCAGCAGGCCGTCGCGGTCGATGACGCGGGCGACGTGCTGAGCGTGGCGGAGCGCGGTGGCCTGGAGGTTCTGGTAGTAGGTCTGCGCAACGGCGAGGGCCTGCTCGAGCGGCCGCTCGACCTGGGGCTTGAACCAGCCCTCGATCGACTTGTTGATGAAGTTCGACGCGATGATGAAGATCAGGACGGCCGGCGCCAGCGACAGCGCCAGGAAGGACAGGACCAGCTTCGTCTTGAACTTGGCTCCGATGAGCTGCTGGCGGCGCTCGAACCACAGCTTGACCAGGTTGCGGATGAGCAGCACGAGCAGCAGCAGGAACACGATCAGGTTCAGGTTGAAGAGCGCGAAGACGACGATGTTGGAGGCGAGCGGGAGCTGGGGCACCCGCATCTCGAAGTTGACGGCGGTGGCGGCGGCCGCCAGGATGAGCAGCGCCCCGATGATGACGAGGTTGCGGCGTCGCCGGCTCTGTTCGGTCAGGAGGGGCATGGTGCTAACTCGATCCGGCTCATTGGATCCGCCGGATCGTCCGGAAGTCGGACTGCAGCAACGTTTGCTCGGCCGTGCCCGCCATCCGGGCCACGAAGGTGTTCTCGCCGTTCAGCGCGCTCTCGGCCCGGACGCGGACGTAGATGACGTCGTCGAGGTCGAGGCTGGACGCCGGCATCAGCTTGACCGAGCGCGCTTCCGACAGCACGCGCTGCGCGTCGCGGAGGTCGCGGGTGGAGTAGATCGGGCGGGTGTCGCCCTTGAGGAACGTGATCTTGTACTCCTTGGTGACCACGTTGTACGTGAGGTGTCGCTCGATGACCTTGCTGATGAGGAGACGATCGCGCCACATCCGGTTGTACTGCCAGAGCTCGATCGTGAAGCGGATGAAGGCGGGAATGCCACTCTGGATCCCCTCGTGGTAGCCGGGAGCGACCGTGCCGAGCACGGCCAATGCTACCGTCACCTCGTGATCGTTCAGGTAGACTTCCAGATCCCCGATGCGCAGCTCGGCGCGTGCGGGCACTGTGAGCGCGAGCGCCCCCAGCAGCCAAACGAGCCCCAGACATCTCCCAGACATACGACAGAGAGGCCATTATAGCTGCGGAGGACTGCCCCGGCGCCCTGTCCAGGGCGGTTGCCCGCCCTGGGGCGGGCCGCTGGCTTGGTTAGATCCCGGCGGGAGCGGGGACCAGGCGCCCGGAGAATGGGGCCGGTTCGGCGACGGCGACGCCGACGGCGCGCCGCTCGAGGCCGAGCGCACGCTGAATCGCGACGACGAGGTCGAAGTTCAGCGCGTGGCCGGCGTTGCGCGCGATGACGTGGCCGACGATGGGCCGCCCGAGCAACGCCAGATCACCGATGAGATCGAGCACCTTGTGCCGAACGAACTCGTCGCGGTAGCGGAGGCCGTTCAGGACGCTCCGCTTGCCCACGCCGATCGCGTTCTCGAGCGACGCTCCGCGGGCCAGGCCCCGCTTGCGCATTGCTCCCAGGTCCTTGAGAAAGCCGTACGTGCGGGCGGGAGCGAAGTCCTCGATGAACATCTTCTCCGTCGGCGTGCACGTGAGCGCCTGGGTGCCGATGGCCGGATGGTCGTTGTCGAGGGTGTAGCTGATCCTGAACACATCGGACGGGACGATCTGGATCCAGCGCCCTCCGCTGCCCGCGCTGATCGGATAGGGGATCACGAGCGGACGTCGTGGCGCGGACTGCTCCGTGCGCCCCGCGTGCATCAGCAGCGTGACGAAGGGCTTGGCGCTGCCGTCGACCGCGGGGATCTCAGGGCCGTCCACATCGATGGAGAGGTTGTCGAGACCGAGGCCGGCTGTGGCCGCCATCAGGTGCTCGACCGTCTGGATCCTGGTTCCATTGCGCCCGACCGTGGTGGCGTAATGGCTGTTCACCACGCTCTCCACTGTCGCGGGAACCGGCTCGTCGTGCTCGTTCGTGCGGAAGGTGATGCCTGAGTTCGCGGGGGCGGGCGTGATCGAAATCCGCGCGAGCTTGCCGGAATGGAGCCCCACGCCCTCCAGAGTCACCGGCTTCCGGATCGTCCGCTGGTGCATGACCGGCGTAGTTGTGAGCAACGGGGGTGCCATACCCGAAAATCAGATCTAAGTAGTTGTTTTATAAGCGTCATATCCAGAGGCAGAGAAGACATTACACGCCGAAGTCTGTTGTGGTTATGACACGCCGCCGCCGGCTAGTGTCTCCTCCTTGCTACACATCGACGACGAGCCTGACGTCGTGAGTGCCGGAGTTTTCGGTCACGCTCACGCCGTGAAGCGTGGCGGCCTTTACCACCGTGCCGGCGCTGTGGCGAGCGAGGTCGATGGGCTCGCCGTGGAGGACGCCATGAACGAGACGTTCCGAGAGTGCATCGACGTCAACCCGCCGCACCGCGAAGCCCTCGATCTCGTGCACGTAGAGGCACTCGTTGATGAAGCTCACCAGCAGTGTTTCGGGACCATCACCTTGCGCGCGCACTTCGCGGATCTCGCGAGTATCGACACCATCGGGGGCAATGACGAGCGCCAGCACTCCGAGTGCCGCGCGTGCAAAGGCCTCGGCCCGCGTCGGGCCCCAGGCGTGCACGCCGACGTCGGCCTCGACGTCGAAGTAGTCGTACCCCGCGGGCTCAGCCATCGCGCTGGACGGCGCCCGAGAGGTCACCGAAGACGAACTGGAGCACGGCGACCACCGCCGGCCCGGCCGTCTCGGTACGCAGGACTCGAGGTCCGGCGCTCGCGGCCGACCAGCCTCGCGCCGTTGCGGCCTCCACTTCGCCGCGCGCGAGTCCGCCCTCGGGTCCGATGAGCACGCGCACCGCGCGCGGTGAGCGGACCCGAGCGAGGACCTCCGCAAGCGGCGGCGCGTGGCCTTCCCACATGCAGAGCGCGAGGTCGGCGCTCTCGGCGTCGAGGCTGTCGACGAGCGGCCGCGGGATCTCGACCACCGGCACGACCGAGCGCCCGGATTGTTTGCTCGCTTCCTTGGCCACGCGCTGCCAGCGCCGGGCGCGCTCGCGCCACCGGCTCGGCTCGAGTCGCACGATCGTCCGCTCGGTGATCACGGGAAGCACGCGGGCCACGCCGAGCTCGGTGGCGGCGCGGACGATCTGCTCCATCTTGTCGCCCTTGGGGATGCCCTGGACGAGCGTCACGACCACCGGTGACTCCGCACGGCTGGCCGCCACGCCCACGATCGTGCCGGTCGCGGTCGCGTCCAGCGTTTCGAGGCGCACCGTGTAATCGCTGCCCCGGCCGTCCCCGGCGATCACGAGGTCGCCGGGCACGAGCCGCAGCACCGCCGTCATGTGACGGCTTTCCTCGTCGTCGAAGGCAACGCGATCCCCGTCGATCCGCTCTGGAGCAATGGTGAAGCGACGCACGCTCAGCGGGTGCGCCGCAGCGCGAGCGTCGTCCAGCCCTCGATCGAGGTCACGTCGGCACCGTCGAACCCGTGGCGGCCCAGCTCGGCCTCGACGGCGGTGGCCTCGGCATCGAGCAATCCGCCGAGGACCAGGCGCCCGTCCCCAGCGACCTGGCGCGCGTACGACGGCGCCAGCCGGAGATGCGCCGACGAGAGGAGATTGGCCAGCACGAGGGGAACAGGCTCCCCGGTGACGCCGGCCGCGTCGGCGACTCGGCACGTGACCTGCCGGGTGACGCCGTTCACGGCGGCGTTCGCGCAGGCGGCGCCGACCGCGTCGGGATCCTCGTCCACCGCGAGGACGCGGGCGACGCCGAGGCGCGCCGCGGCGATGGCGAGGATTCCCGAGCCGGTGCCGAGGTCGATGGCCGACGCGGGCGCGCCGGGCCCGACGATCTTCTCGAGCTGAACGAGGCAGCCCGCGGTCGACCCGTGATGCCCGGTGCCGAAGGCTCGCGCCGGCTCGATCACGAGCGTGAGACGTCCCGGCTCACACGCGGCCGACTCCCACGGCGGGACGACCAGAAAGCGCGTGCCGATCGGAAGCGGACGAAAGTGCTCGCGCCAGGCCTCGCCCCAGTCGGCGTCAGCCAGCGCGGTGACCCTCAACGCGTCGGGTGCCGTAAAGCCGAGCGCGCGAAGGCCGTCGGTGTAGTCCCGAACGCGCGTGGCGAGTGTCGAGGCCTCCGAGCGCGCGGGAAAGAAGGCGCGAAGCGTCGGCTGACCACCCGCCACCTGCTCTTCGATCACACCGAGGGCGCCGAGCTCCCAGAGGAAATTCGTGAGGGCCTCGGCGACGTCGTCGGGAGCGGGGACGGCGAGCTCCCAGTATCCGTCGGACATCAGTCGAGCAGCTTCTTCATCCGTTCCAGGAAGGCCGAGATCAACGGCGTGCCGTGCCCCTTCGACGCCGCCTCGAAGGCCTCCAACGCCTCGCGCTGCTTGGCGTTGAGCTTCGGGGGCACCTCGAGCACCAGCCGATAGCAGGCGTCGCCCTGCCCGCGCTCGCGGAGTCGCGGCATGCCCTTGCCCCTGATCTTCAGGAGTTGATGGGGCTGACTGCCCGGCGGGATCTTGAGCTTGGCCGTGCCGTCGAGAACGGGAACGTCCAGCTCGGCACCGAGCGCGAGCTGGACGAACGTCACCGGCAGCTCGCAATAGAGATCGGCATTCTTGCGCGCGAAGAGATCGTGCTCGGCGATGCGCACCAGCACGTAGAGGTCGCCGGCCGATCCGCCCTGGAGGCCGCTCGAGCCCTCGCCGCTGATCCGCATCTGCATCCCGTCCTCGATCCCGGCGGGGATCTTGATCTGGAGGAGATGCTCGCTCCGGACGCGGCCTTCACCCCGGCACTGCGCGCACGGTTTGCGATTGAGCTCGCCCTGCCCCCGGCACTTGGGACAGGTGCGGGCCACCGTGAGGAATCCCTGGGAGACCCGGACCTCGCCGCGGCCGTGGCAGACGTCGCACGTCACGGGGCGGCTGCCGGCTTCGGCGCCGGTGCCCGCGCACGTCTCGCAGACTTCCAGGCGCGGAATTTGTACCTTGGTCTCGACGCTGCGCGCAGCGTCTTCCAACGTGATCTTCAGCTCGTACTGGAGATCCTCGCCGCGCCCGGCGCGTCCCCGGCGTCCCCGGCCACCGCCGGAGAAGAAGCTCTCGAAGATGTCCTCGAACAGCGTGCCGAACCCCGCGCCGCCGAAATCGGCGCCGCCCAGGCCAGCGACGGTCCCGAAGCGATCGTAGTGGGCGCGCTTGTCGGGATCGGAGAGCACGGCGTAGGCTTCGCTGGCTTCCTTGAAGCGATCCTCGGCCTGCTTGTCACCCGGATTGCGGTCGGGGTGGTACTGCATGGCGAGCTGGCGATACGCCTTCTTCAAGTCGGCGTCGCCGGCGTTGCGGCCGACGCCGAGGATCTCGTAGTAGTCGCGCGGCACGCTTAGGCGGCGTCCTCGTCGGGCGCGACGGCCACGGCCACCTGGGCCGCGCGGAGCACGCGATCGTGCAGGAGATAGCCGGGCAGCATCTCCGCCACCACGGTGTTCGGCTTCGCGTCGGCGCTCACCACGCTCGCCGTGGCCTCGTGCCGGGTGGGATCGAAGGGCTGGCCGAGCGCCGAGTAGCGCTTGACGCCGGCCCGCTCGAGCACGCGGAGCAACTCGCGCTGGATGAGGGAGATGCCCTCGACCACCTTGGCGGCCTCACTGTTGCCCCGGGCCGCCTCGAGGGCGCGGTCGAAATTGTCGATGATGGGAATGAGGTCGCGGAGCAGCGACTCGGTCGCGTAGCGCGTGAACTCTTCGCGGTCGCGCTGCGCCCGCCGTCGCATGTTGTCCATCTCGGCCAGGGCGCGCAGGAGCCGATCCTGCTTCTCGTCGAGCTCACGCTTCATGGCCGCGACGTCGACGACCGCGTCAGCCTGCTGCTTCGGGCCCTGGCCGGATGCCGCGTCGCTCATGACGGCAGATAGAGGTCCTGACGCACGCGAGTGAGCGCATCGGTCACCTGGCGCGCGGTCTCGGTGACCACGGAGATGACCTCCGGGTACGGCAGACGGCGGGGCCCGACGACCCCGAGGATGCCGAGCACCTGATCACGGTAGAGATAGGTCGACGTGATCAACGTGCACTCGCGCATCTCCGCGAACGGATTCTCCTCGCCGATCGTCACCCGCATGCCCTCGTCCTCGGCCAGCGTGGCCATCAGATCGGCCAGGCGCTCCTTCTGCTCGAAGGTCCTGAGCAGGCCGCGCGTCGTCTCGATGTCCCAGAACTCCGGGTGATCGAGCATGTTGATGGCGCCACTGACGTAGAGCGTGCGGCCCCGGAGCATGGCCACGATCTGCTCGGTGATGCTGCGCGCGCGTGTGTGGAGCTCGTCCAGGGGATCGGCCGGCGTCGTCTCCATCTCGATGATCTGGGTGACCGTCCGCCCACCGAAGCGGCGGGTGAGCTCGCGCCCGAGCTTTCGCACTTCGTCGGCCGGCAGGGGTGGCTCGAGGGTGAGGGGCCGCGCGGTGACCCAGCCCGAATCGGTGACGAGGACGGCGAGCGCCCGGTGCTCCTCGAGGGGCACGAGCTCCACGCGGGCGATGGTCGTCCGCTTGAGGGCGCGGGCGTCGGCCACGCGCGGGTTCGTCGACGGCTTGGGGAACGAATCGACGTAGAGGCGGTAGGCCTTGTCGGTCGGTACGCGCCCCGCACTCGCGTGGGGCTGGGCGAGATAGCCCGCCTCCTCGAGATCCGCCATGACGTTGCGGAGCGTCGCGGGCGACAGCGCGGGGAAGTGCCGGCGCGCCAGCACGCGCGACCCCACCGGCTCGGCGGTGTCGATGTACTCGCGGATGAGGGCGATCAAGACGTCGCGGTGACGCGCATCCATCCGATTTTTTGTAACAATCGGCGCTGACGAAGTCAAGATCGGCCGCCAGCGCGCCGTGGCATCAGAGCAACTCGACAAAGAGCGCGTCCGAGAGCAGGAATCCCTCTTCGCTGAGCCGCGCCCGGCCGTCGTCGACCCGCAGGAGGCCGCGCTCGCGCCACGTCTCCACGCGGCGTGCGAGGGTGGCGTCGTCGGCCGTGCGCAGGACCAGGTCCGTGGCGGGCACACCGTCGACCGTGCGCAATCCGAGGATCAGGCGCTCACCGAGCGCCTGGCGCTCGGTCAGTCGCTCGGACGTGTCGATCGGCAGCCGACGCTCTTCGACGAGGGCGCAGTAGCGCGCCAGCGGCTTCGTGTTGCCGTAACGAACGTTGCCGATGAAGCCACAGCCGCCCGGCCCGGCCGCGAGGTACTCGCCGCGTCGCCAGTAGATCTGGTTGTGGCGAGAGCGAGAGCCCGGTCGCGCCCAGTTCGAGATCTCGTAGTGCTCGAAACCGCGCGCGCCGGCCGCGTCGCAGAGCCCGCGGTACTGCGCGACCGTGGTCTCTTCGGCGGGGACCCGGGGCGCGCCGGTCGCGCCCCAGAGGCTTCCGGCGTCGAGCGTGAGGCCGTACGCCGACAGGTGATCGGGCTGCCAGTCGAGCACGCCGGCGAGGCCGCGGCGCCAGCCCGCGACGTCGAGGCCGGGCAGGCCGTACATCAGGTCGACGCTGACGTTGCCGAAGCCGGCCTCGCGAGCCGCCCCGAAGGCGGCGCGGGCGCCGCGAGCGTCGTGGAGCCGGCCGAGGACGGGCAGGATCGAATCGTCGAGCGATTGCACCCCCAGGCTCACGCGATTGACGCCGGCGGCCCGATAGGCGACGAGCTTGTCGTGCATGACGCTTTCCGGGTTGCACTCGACGGTGATCTCGACCTCCGCGGCGACGGCAAAGCCGTCACGGATCGCATCGAGGATCTCCGCGACCTCGTCGGGCTCGAGCAGCGAGGGCGTGCCGCCACCGAGGAACACCGTCGCGATCTCCGGCCGCCGTCCGTTCAACGGCGCCGCTCGGAGCAGCTCGATCTCGGTGACGGCGCTCCGGACGTAACGCTCCACGCTCGCCCGATCCTCGAGCGGCGCCGTATTGAAGGAGCAGTAGTAGCACCGCTTCCTGCAGAACGGCACGTGAACATAAAACCCCAGCTCGGCGGACGTTGGAGTCGCCTCCGCCAGCGCCCCGAACGGTGACGCCTCGGGAAATGTTTCTGTGGCCGAGGTCGCGGGCAGGGGTGTGGGTGACCCCGCGAGACCCGTTTCCGGGACGCTGGGCGGCGCCGGGCGCCTGAGATGGGAGGACGTCAATGTGTTCATCGCCTCGCGCTCGTGGTCTCGCAGGGGTCGCCCACGCCCCTGCCCGGAGACCACGACTACGGGATGTACTTTCCGAGGCGCCACCAGCGGAGCCAGTGGCGATCGCTGTCCCACGACCAGTAGATGAGGAAGGCCTTGCCCTTGATCTTCTCCCGCTTCACGAATCCCCAGTACCGGCTGTCCTGCGAGTTGTCGCGGTTGTCGCCCATCACGAAGTAGGAGTCGGCCGGGACGCGCGTCATCTCACAGCCGTAGGCGTACCCGCAGTACGCCTGACCGCTGTGGGCGAACGGCGGCGGTCCGGGCTTGACGTAGGGCTCGACCAGGCGATGGCCGTTGACGTAGACATCGTGGCCGCGGATCTGGACCTGATCGCCCGGCGTGGCCACGATGCGCTTGATGAAGTCCCGCTTCTCGTCCTGGGGATACTTGAACACGATGATGTCGCCGCGGTGGGGGCTCCGCAGGCCGGGCAGCCGCCATTCCGTGAACGGGAGCTCGGGACCATAGAGGAACTTGTTCACGAGGATGTAATCGCCCACGAGCAGCGTGTCCATCATCGAGCCGGACGGGATCGTGAAAGCCTGGACCACGAGCGTGCGGATGACGAGGGCGAGCAGCACGGCGATGACGATCGCCTCGCCGTACTCGCGGATGAGCGACTTGCGGGGCCGCTTGGACACGGTCCCGGTTGCGGTCTGACCATCGGTCTCGGGGGTCCCGGGAACGGGGACGCGTACGTTCGCGGCCTGGAACTCCGCCTTGCGGTCGTCCACCATCAGCTCTTCAGCACGGTCAGGAACGCTTCCTGCGGGACTTCCACACGCCCGACTTGCTTCATGCGTTTCTTGCCTTCCTTCTGTTTCTCGAGCAGTTTCCGCTTGCGCGTGATGTCGCCACCATAGCACTTGGCGGTGACGTTCTTGCCCATCGCCTTCACCGTCTCGCGCGCGATCACGCGACTGCCGATGGCCGCCTGGATGGCGACCTCGTAGAGCTGACGGGGAATCACGCCCCGCAGCTTCTCGACGAGCGCCTTGCCGCGCTCGTAGGCCTTGTCGCGATGGACGATGGTGGAGAGCGCGTCGACCGGATCGCCGTTGAGGAGGATGTCGAGCTTGACCAGATCGGACGGCCGGAAGTCGGCGAACTCGTAGTCGAACGAGGCATAGCCCTTGGAGATCGACTTCAGTTTATCGTAAAAGTCCACCACGATCTCGGCCAGCGGGAAGTCGAACCGGATGTGCACGCGCTTGCCCAGGTACTCGAGGCTCTTGTGCTCCCCGCGCTTCTCCTGGGCCAGCTTGTAGATCGCCGTCATGAACTCGGTCGGCACGTAGACGGAGGAGTTCACGTACGGCTCCTCCATCTGCTCGATGCGGTCCGGCGTGGGCAGCTTCGACGGATTGTCGATGTCGAGCACGTCGCCGGCCGTCGTCAGGATCCGGTACTGCACGGAGGGCGCGGTGACGATGAGCGAGAGGTCGAACTCGCGCTCCAGGCGCTCCTGGACGATCTCCATGTGCAGCATGCCGAGGAACCCGCAGCGGAAGCCATAGCCGAGGGCCATCGACGTTTCCGGCTCGAAGGTGAATGCGGGATCGTTCAGGCGCAGCTTCTCCAGTGCGTCGCGCAGCGCTTCATAATCTGTGTCCTCGATCGGGTACAGACCGGCGAAGACCATCGGCTTGGCGTCGCGGTAGCCGGGAAACGCCTCCGCCGTCGGCCGCAACGCCTCGGTGATCGTGTCGCCGACCTTGGCGTCGGCCACGCGCTTGATCGACGCCGTGATGTAGCCGACCTGGCCGGCGGAAAGCTCCTCGACCGGCCGCATGTCGGGACTGAAGACCCCGACCTGCTGGACGTCGTAGACCCGCCCGTTCGACATCAAGAGGATGCGCGTGCCCGGCCGGACACGGCCGTCGCGAAGCCGCACGTAGATGACGACCCCCTGGTAGGAATCGTAGAACGAGTCGAAGACGAGTGCCTTGAGCGGCGCGTCGGGATCACCTTGGGGTGGCGGGATGCGCCGCACGATCGCTTCGAGCACCTCGGGCACGCCGGTGCCGTGCTTGGCCGAGATGGCCAGCGCCTCGCTCCCGTCGAGGTCGAGCACCTCGGTGATCTGGTCGCGCGTGCCGTCGGCGTCGGCGGCCGGCAGATCGATCTTGTTGATGATCGGGATGATGTAGAGCCCGGCGTCGGCGGCCAGATAGTAGTTGGCGAGCGTCTGGGCCTCGATGCCCTGGGAGGCGTCGACGATCAGGATGGCGCCCTCGCAGGCGGCCAGCGCGCGCGACACCTCGTAGGAGAAGTCCACGTGGCCCGGTGTGTCGATCAAATTGAGCGTGTACTCGGCGCCGTCCCGCGCCCGGTAGAGCAGCCGCACGGTGTGGGCCTTGATCGTGATGCCGCGCTCGCGTTCGAGATCCATCGAGTCGAGGACCTGATCGACGGCTTTCTTGGCGTCCATCGTCCCGGTCAGCGCGAGCAGTCGATCCGCCAGCGTGGACTTGCCGTGATCGATGTGCGCGACGATCGAAAAATTCCTGATCCGCGCCAGTGTCATAACATCCCAGTCTAGCACGCCGCCGTCGGCGGCCCGGCCTCAGACACCCAGCCGCGCACGGTCGGCGACGACCGCACCCGGCTCGAGAACCACGTCGGCGCCGATTTCCGCGTGAGCCCCGATGTGGGCATCGGTGGCGACGACACAGTTGGTCAGACGTGCGCCTTCGCCCACGCACACGCCTTCCCAGAGCACGGCGTTCTCCACGTGGGCCCCGGCGCCGATCCGACAGCCGGAGCCCAGCACGGCGCGCGGACCGACGCGGGCACCGCGGCCGATCTCGACGCCGTCGCCCACGACGGCCGGGCCGGTGATCCGGTCCGTGGACCCGCACACCGCGGATTCCAGCCACGCGCCGTCGTGACGCTCGCCGGGCGGCATGAGCGTCGTCCGCACGCGGCCGTCGAGCAGGTCCATCTGGGCCGCGCGGTAGGCGCTCGGGCTGCCGATGTCGCGCCAGTACGCCGGGGTCGTGAAGCCGAACGACGGCACGCCCTCGGCGATGAGCTGCGGGAAGAACTCGCGTTCGATCGACACCGGGCGTCCCGCCGGCATCCGGCGGAGCAACTCGGCGTCGACGAGATAGATGCCCGCGTTGATCATGTTGGTCGTGATCGGCTCATCGGCGGTCGGCTTCTCGCGGAAGCGCAGGAGCCGTCCCGCGGCATCGGTCTCGACCAGTCCGTAGGCGCGCGGGTCGGCGACCGGGACGAGGAAGATCGTCGCGCGGGAGCCGTTGGCCTGGTGGAAGCGGCGCATCACGGTGAGGTCGGCATCGGTGAGGACGTCACCGTTCAACACGAACACGGTTCCCCGCATCAGGTCGACGGCGTTGCGTACGCCGCCCCCGGTGCCGAGTGGCTCCGTCTCGATCACGTAGCGCAGGTGTACGCCGAGGTGCTCGGCGTGGCCGAGTGCTTCGCGGACGTCGTCCACGCGGTACGAGCAGGCGAGGATGACATCGGTGACGCCGTGGTCGCGGAGCAGCGCGAGCTGGTACGCGAGGAACGGACGATTCAACAAGGGCACGACGGGCTTGGCGCGCGCCAGCGTCAGCGGGCGCAGGCGTGTGCCCTGACCACCGGCGAGGATGACGGCCTGAGTGGCGTCGGCGCCGCTCACGGATTCCAGGGTTGCGCCTCTTCGATCAGCATCACCGGAATGCCGTCACGGATCGGATAGGCCTTGCGGCAGGCCGGGCAGATGATGCGCGTCTCTTCGAATCTCAGATCGCCCTTGCACGCGGGGCAGACCAGGATGGCCTTGAGCTCTTCGTCGATCACGCGCTCACCTCCTCTCCGCGTTGCGCTTGAACCAGGCGAGTGTCCGGGCCAGGCCGTCGTCGAGCACCGTGCCCGGCGTCCATCCGAGGATGGTCTTCGCCCGTGTGGCGTCGAGCACGCTCCGCCGCTGCTCACCCTCGCGCGCGGGTGCGTTCCGGGACGCCGCGCCGACCCCGGCGAGCTTCGCCAGCCGCCGGTACAGCTCGTTGACCGTGGTCTCGAGGCCCGTGCCGATGTTCGCGATGCCGGTCGCCGCATGACGGCTGAGCGCGCGCGCGATCGCGTCGGCCACGTCCTCGACGAAGACGTAGTCGCGCGTCTGGTCGCCGTCGCCGTAGACGAGACACGGCTCGCCGGCGAGCAACCGATGACAGAAGATCGCGATGACGCCGGCCTCGCCGTGAGGATTCTGGCGTGGGCCGTAGACGTTGGCCAGGCGAAGCGCGAGCGTCGTGCCCCCCGACAGTCCCGTCCAGCACTCGAGGTAGCGTTCGGCGGCGACCTTCGAGACTCCGTAGGGCGATGTGGCCCGGGCCGGGTGATCTTCCGGCGTGGGCAGGACGTCGGTATCGCCGTAAGCGGCGCCACCGGTCGACGTGTACACGATGCGGCGGACGCCCGCGCGCCGCGCCGCCTCCAGGACGTTTGCGGTGCCGACGACGTTCACTCCCGCGTCGAAGGCGGGATCGGCGACGGAGCGCGCGACGGCGGCCTGGGCGGCCGTGTGGACCACCGCGTCGGGTCGCTCCGCGGCCACGATGGAGCCGAGTTGCGGGCTCCGGATGTCGCCGACGTGCAGCGTGGCGGCTGGGCTCACGTTGGCGCGTCGGCCCGAGCTGAGATTGTCGACGATGGCGACGCGATGGCCATCGGCGAGCAGACGGTCCACCACGTGAGAACCGATGAAGCCAGCGCCTCCGGTGACGAGGATCTTCACGCTCCGAGTTTCCGGCGAAACCACTCGAGCGTCAGTCGAAGGCCTTCTTCGGCGTCGACGCGAGGCTCCCAGCCCAGGAGCGCCCGCGCCCGCGAGATGTCGGGCTGGCGGACCTTGGGATCGTCGACGGGCAGCGGCCGGAACACGATCTCACTCTGGGACGACGTCAGGCGAATGATCCACTTGGCCAGATCGAGGAGCGTCATCTCCTGGGGATTGCCGATGTTCACCGGATCGTGGACCGCGCTGTTCATCAGCCGCCAGAGGCCTTCGATGAGGTCGTCGATGTACTGGAACGAGCGAGTCTGGGAGCCGTCACCGAAGACGGTGAGCGGCTTGCCGGTGAGGGCCTGGGACATGAACGCCGGAATCGCGCGGCCGTCGTTCAGTCTCATCCTGGGGCCGAACGTGTTGAAGATCCTGACGATGCGGGTGTCCACGCCGTGGGCGCGATGGTACGCCATCGTGATGGCCTCGGCGTAGCGCTTGGCCTCGTCGTACACACCGCGCGGGCCGATCGGGTTGACGTTGCCCCAGTAGTCCTCGCGCTGGGGGTGCACGAGCGGATCGCCGTAGACCTCGGACGTCGACGCCAGGAGAAAGCGCGCGTTCTTCGCTTTGGCCAGGCCGAGCCCGCGGTAGGTGCCGAGGGCGCCGACCTTCAGGGTCTGGATCGGCAGCTCGAGATAGTCGACGGGCGACGCCGGGCTGGCGAAGTGAAGGATCTGGTCGACGGGACCGTCGACGCCGATGTACTCGGTGACGTCGTGCCGCACGAACGCGAAGCCGGGCCGGCCGCGCAGGTGCTCGATGTTCTCGACCGTGCCCGTGATGAGGTTGTCCATGCAGACGACCTCGGCGCCCCGACCGAGGAGGAACTCACAGAGATGCGAGCCGATGAAGCCCGCCCCGCCGGTGACCAGGACTCGCATCGCGTCAGGCGGGCAGGACGGAACGGCGGCCGATCGAGTGGTATTCGAAGCCGAGCCGGCGCATGCGCTCGGGCTCCCAGGCATTGCGTCCGTCGAACACGACGGGCCGGCGCATCAGGGCGCGCACCCGCTCGAGGTTCAGGAACTTGAACTCGTTCCACTCGGTCACGAGCGCGAGCGCATCGGCGCCGGTGGCGGCCTCGTAGGCGGAGTCGCAATAGGTGACGTCGGCCGGCAGCTCCCGGCGCGCGTTGGGAATCGCGACGGGATCGTACGCGCGGATCCGCGCCCCGAGGCCGCGGAGCCGGCTGATGACCTCGACGCTCTTCGCCTCGCGCATGTCGTCGGTATTGGGCTTGAAGGCCAGGCCCAGCACGGCGATCACCCGGTCGTCGAGCGGCGACAGCGCCTTGGTGATCATGGCCACGAAGTGCTCGGCGCGCTCGCGGTTGACGTCGATGGCCGCGCGCAGCAGCCGGAAATCGTAGCCGAGCGTGGCCGCGGTGTGGACGAGCGAGTCGCTGTCCTTCGGGAAGCAGCTCCCGCCGTAGCCGAGGCCCGCCTGGAGGAACGCGTGACCGATGCGGGCATCGAGGCCGACCGCCTTGATGACCTGGGTGACGTCGGCGCCGGCCAGCTCACAGATGTTGGCGATCGCGTTGATGAAGGAGATCTTGGTCGAGAGGAACGCGTTGGACGCGTACTTGATCATCTCGGCCGAGGGCACGTCGGTGATGATCATCGGCCGCTCGAGCGGCGCATAGAGCTCGAGCAGCGTCATGGCGACCTGCTGATTGGGCGCACCGATCACGATACGATCGGGCCTGAGCGTGTCCTCGATGGCCGAGCCCTCACGCAGGAACTCCGGGTTGGACACCACGTCGAAGGGCACCCGCTGGCGCTGGTGGCGCGCGATGACGTCGCGGACGAAATCGCCCGTTCCCACCGGGACCGTCGATTTGTTCACGATCACGGTGTACTTCTCCATCGCCCTGCCGATGGCGGCGGCCACTTGCTCGACCGCGCCGAGATCGGTCTCGCCGTCGGCCTTGGGAGGTGTACCGACCGTGATGAAGATGATCAGCGCGCGTCGGACGGCGGCGGCGAGGTCCGTGGTGAAGGCGAGGCGGGCGTCCGCGACGTTCCGGCCGACCATCTCCTCGAGCCCCGGCTCGTAGATGGGCATCTTGCCGGCCTGGAGGGCGGCCACCTTTTCGGGCTGGTTGTCGACACAGAGAACGTCGTTACCGAGGTCGGCGAAGACGGCGCCTGTCACAAGACCCACATAGCCCGTCCCCACCACGCAGATATTCATGCCGGGAATTCATCATACCAGGATGGGTAGAAAAGGAGCGCCGATTGGAAAGTTGACGCAACGACCGGGACGGGCGAATCAGGCCGCGAACGGCCCGTCGTCCCCGCTGTCGGGCCCGGGGATCCCGTCCTCGAACTGCTCCCGCGCGTCACGCATGGCGTCGCTCAACGAGTCGAAGCGGCCGGAGATCGTGATGGTATTGCTGCTCTCGTCGCGGGCTTTCCACATCCATTCTCGGCGACTGCGGCCGACCGGCACGAACTGCACCTTCATTCCGTCCACGTCCCTGCTCCTTCCGCCCGACTCGCTGGGAGGCTCGGGCTGCAGGAGACGGAGTGCAATCGCAGTGCCACGGAGAGCGGGTAACACTGGCCGGCTCCGTGTGAATGGTAGGCCTTACTCTGAGTACTCGGGGCCATCGTCGGGCTCGGCGGCGCACCATCGGAAGAACACCACCGTGAAGGCGATCAGGGGGACGATTCCCGCGGGAACCCACATCAGAATTCCGCCCAGGCGCTGATCCTCGAGCGGTGTGGTGCTCGCCGTCGGGTACACGACCACCTCGGCCCCGGTGATCATCGCGGCCACGACGGTCATCGGAACGCCGAAGGCGAAGAGGTAGAGGATCTGGGCTGCGTAGGGCAGCGCGGGCACTCGCTGTGACGGGCTCAGCACCGGCCACCAGGCGATGACTGCGACCGCCAGCATCGTCGCGTGAGCGGCGATGTGCCAGAGCGGTGACTCGATCGTGAGCGCGTAGGGACCCGGCACGTGCCACGCGACGAGGGCGGTGGCGTACAGCATGAGAGCAGTCACCGGCGTCGTGGCTCTGGCCACGAGCGCGCGCACGGCTCGGCGCGTGAGCAGGGCGTCGATGAGCTCGGCCGGCATGCCGGCGAGCAGGCACGGGGCGGCGATGAGGATCAGGACGAGGTGTTGCGTCATGTGCGCGCTGACCAGCGAGCGCTCGGCGAGGTCGTGGAGCGGCCCGTTCAGCGCGGCCGTGAGCGCCAGCAGACCGCCGAGAAACGTGGCCGCCCGGCCGCGTGGCAGAGGCAACTGCGCGCGCCGGCAGCCGGCCAGCCAGGCGGCGCCGAGGCCGGCGACGAGCGCAAGCGACTCGGGATGAATCATCGGCCGAACACCAGGAACGCGCCCGTCAGCGTCGCCAGTGCGATGGCGAGGAGGACCGCGATGATCAACGGCCCGAGGAACAGGAGCTTCAGCGGCCGCGGATCGTAGCGCAGGTGCATGAAGAAGAGCGCGACCAGGGCGAATTTCGCCGTGGCCATCACGATGAGCAGCGGAATCAGGATCGGCGTGAGCCGGCGGATATAGATGACGCCGACCTCGAGCGCCGTGATGATCGTCAGGAGAATGGCGACCTTCACGTAGGTCGCGACCGATGCCGGCGCCTGATCGTGAGCCATCACGGCACCAGATAGACGAGTGTGAAGATGACGATCCAGACGATGTCGACGAAGTGCCAGTAGAGCCCGGCGATCTCGACCTTGACGCTGTCGGCCACGCCGAGCCGGCCGCGCAGGTCGAGGACGAGCAGCGTCACCAGCCACAGCACGCCGAGGGCGACGTGCGCGCCGTGGAATCCCGTGAGCACGAAGAACGTCGAGCCGAAGAGGTTCTGCTGGAGCGTGAGGCCCTCGTGCACGAACGACGTGAACTCGTACACCTGAAAGCCGAGGAAGATCAGCCCGAAGAACGCCGTGCCGGCCAGCCAGAGGCGCGATTGCCTGCGATCACCTCGTTGCACGGCGGCCAGCGCCAGCACCATGAGGAGGCTCGACATCAGCAGATCGAAGGTGCTGGCGCTCGTGATCGGAATGTTGAGGATCTCGTGCGGATGGGGCCCGACGACGCTTCTCCCCTTGTAGGCGATGTAGGTCGCGATCAACGTGCCGAAGAAGAGGCACTCCGAGCCGATGAACGTCCAGATCCCGACCTTGCGGTGGTCGATGCCGAGGACTCCCACCTGGTGCTCGTGGGCGGGATTGCGATGGTGCTCCAGCGCGAAGCTGATCGCGGCCCGGAGCGCGAGCAGGCCGCCCAGGATGACCCAGGCCAGGTGCACGAGTGCCCCCACCGCCGCGACGAAGACGCCGCACGCCAGGACGATCGGCCAGTGCGACGGCGCCGGCAGATGGATGCCGTGCTCGGCCACCGGTGGCGCCAGGGGCGTCCGCTGCGGGCCGTGCTTCTCGCGCCAGAACGAATCGCGCCCGTACACCGGGGGAATCGCGTCGAAGTTGTGGGCGGGTGGCGGTGACGACGTTCGCCATTCGAGCGTTCGCCCATCCCAGGGGTCACCGGGCGCCGTCGCCGGCGTCCGCAGACTCCGGACGGCGTTGACCATGAAGAGCAGGATGCCGAGCCCGATGCCGAACGCCCCGACCGAGGAGACGAAGTTCCACAGGTCCCAGCCGGCCTCGGCTCGATAGGTGTAGATCCGGCGCGGCATGCCGACCGCGCCGAGGTAGTGCTGGGGAAAGAACGTCAGGTTGAAGGCGACGAAGATCAGCCAGAACTGCAGCCGCCCCAGCCGCTCGTCGAGGAGGCGGCCGGTGATCTTCGGCCACCAATAATAGGCGCCCGCCAGGAGCCCGAAGAGGCTGCCGCCGATCAGCACGTAGTGCAGGTGCGCCACGACGAAATACGTGTCCGTCTGCTGGAGGTCCACCGGCGGCGACGAGTGCATGATGCCGCTGAGCCCGCCGATCGTGAACGTGGCGATCAGCCCGGCGGCGAAGTGCAGCGCCGTCGTGCCGTGGATGCGTCCGCCCCACAGCGTGGCCAGCCAGTTGAAGATCTTCACGCCGGTCGGGATCGCGATCAGCATGGTCGCGATCGCGAAGGCAGAGTCGGCGACGGGGCCCATGCCGGCGGCGAACATGTGGTGACCCCACACGCCGAAGCCGAAGAACCCGATGAGCACGCCGGAGTAGATGACGACGGGCGCGCCGAACAACGGCTTGCGCGCGAAGGTGGGCAGGACCTCGGAGACGATGCCGAACGCGGGCAGGATCAGGATGTAGACCTCGGGGTGCCCGAAGGTCCAGAACAGGTGTTGCCACAGATGGAGGTCGCCGCCCTCGGCCACGTCGTAGAAGTGCGTCCCGAAGAAGCGGTCGAACATCAGGAAGATGAGCGCGCACGTGATCGGGGGGAAGGCGAGCAGGACGAGGAATTGCACGACCAGGGTCATCCAGGTGAAGAGCGGCATCCGCATGAAGCTCAGACCGGGCGCCCGAACGTTCAGGATCGTCACGATGAAATTCACGGCGGCGAGGATCGACGACGCGCCCAACACTTGAAGACTGAGCGTCCAGAAATCCACGCCCAGGTTCGGTGAGTATTCACGCCGGGTGAGGTTGGCGTATGCGAACCAGCCGACGGCGGGCGGGGTGCCGGCCAGGAAGCTCGTGTGCAGCAGGATCCCGCCGGCCAGGAACATCCAGAAGGAGAGCGCGTTGAGACGCGGGAAGGCGACGTCGCGGGCGCCGATCTGGAGCGGGACCATGTAATTGAAGAACGCGGACCCGAACGGCATGATGGCCAGGAACACCATCGTGGTGCCGTGCATCGTGAACAGCTCGTTGTAGGTGTCCGCAGTGACCAGCGTCAGGCCCGGACGCGCGAGCTGCGCGCGGATGATCAACGCCTCGACGCCCCCGATGAGGAAGAAGACGAAGGCGCTCACGCCGTAGAGAATCCCGATCCGCTTGTGGTCGGTCGTCGTCAGCCACGACCCCAGGATCGTCGTCGTGGGGACCGCGAGCCCGGCGTGCGGATGGGCGGATCGAGGTGCGGGGTGGCTGCCGACGTATTCCGGATTCATGACCTTCGACGCGCGTCTATTTCAGACTGGTCAGGTAGGTCGCGAGCGCGCGGGCGTCGGCCTCGCCGAGCCCGAGATTCGGCATCTTCACCCCGGGCTTGATCCGCTCGGGCGCCCGCAGCCACGCGGCGAGATTCTCGGGCGTGTTCGGCAGCAGACCGGCCGCGATGGTGCGGCGGCTCCCGACGTGGGTGAGATCGGGGCCGATCACGCCGCCCGACACTCCCTGGATCGTGTGGCAGCCGACGCAGGCGAGCCTCGCGTAGATCGCTTGGCCTTCGGCCGCGGGGCCGGCCGACTCGCCGGGCGGTGCCTTCTGCGCCTCCACCCAGCGCTCGAATTCCCCGGGCGTCTCCGCGACGAGCCGGATCCGCATGTTCGCGTGGGACGCGCCGCAGAACTCGGCGCACTGTCCGTCGTAGACTCCGGGCGTGTCGACGACGAACCACATCTGGTTGTGGCGCCCCGGCACGACGTCGCGCTTGCCACCGATGGGTGGCACCCAGAACGAGTGGATCACGTCGGGCCCTTCCAGGTGCAACACGACCGCCTGGCCGATCGGGAGGTGAAGCTCGTTGGCGGTGACGACGCCGAGCGCGGGATAGCGGAACTCCCACCACCACTGCCAGCCCCGCACTTCGACGTCGAGCGCGCCGGGCGCCGCCCGGCCCTGGGTCCGGAAGATCACCTGGATCGTCGGGATAGCGATGATCAGCAAGATGAGCGCGGGCGCGATCGTCCAGCCGATCTCGAGCAGTGAGTGACCGCGCGTCTGCGCGGCCGGCGCCGCGCCGGGTCGGTCGCGATAGCGAACGAGCACCCACGCGAGCAGGACGAACACCACGACCGCGATGATCGCCGTCGCCCACGTGACGATGGCGTACACGTACAGGATCTCGCGGCCGAAATCGGAGCGCGGGGCGAGGCTCGACTGGGGGCCGTCCCAAGCGCACCCGCCGGTGAGGAGGGCCACGGCCGCGGTGAGCGCGAAACGACGCGAGCACGCTCCGGCGTTCACACCGCGGACGTTACCGCCGGCGTTTGACCACTGCAACTGCTCGACGACGGACGCCGCGAGCTAGGCGCGGGCGAGCGTCAGCAGCGTGTGCAGGAGGGTGTTGGCGCCCCGCTCGATGGCGTCCCAGTCGCTCATCTCGTCGACGCGATGGCTGCGCCCGCCCTTCGACGGGATGAAGAGCATGCCCATGTCGGTGATGGCGGCCAGGTTCTGCGCATCGTGGCCGGCGGCCGAGTACATCCGCTGGCTCGTCAGTCCGAGCGAGCGGCAGGCTGCTTCGATGCTGGCCTGGACGCGCGGCGCGGCCAGCGCCGGTACGGTGGCCGACATCGGCACGACGTCCACCGCGATCTGGCGCTCGCGGGCGACCGAGTCGGCCAGCCCCCGGCACTCCTGCCACAGCCGCTCGAGCACCGCGACGTCGGGATCCCGCATCTCGTGCACGAGCTCGGCGCGACCCGGCACGATGTTGGACGCGCCCGGGTGGACGTGAACGACCCCGATGTTGGTGACGCTGCGGTTCGTCCCGCGCGTCACGACGTGCTCGCGCGCGCGAAGCGCGTAGTCGGCGGCGGCCAGGAACGCGTCGCGCCGGCGCTCCATGGGCGTCGTGCCG
>WNGI01000182.1_pt1 | contig 72912 bp, 66 predicted proteins | sample 5400621 | NCBI WGS metagenome assembly WNGI01 (sample SAMN13153374, study PRJNA577476) | soil metagenome | isolation source: 20 cm soil or saprolite under Garry oak tree replicate 1 | place: USA:California | collected 2016-06-15 | reverse complement strand
TGATCCGCGATGCCGAGCCGGTGCACGTCGTGGTCGATGCGTTCCAGGAGCTTCAGGATTGCAGCCGTTCGCTCCGCCGGGGCCTTCGTTGAGGACCCGGCGTAGTCGGCGATCGCTTCGATGATCCTTAAAATCGGGGACCAGTCGGGGAAGACAGCAGGCAGCCAGAGCAGCGCCTGGGAAAGCTCCCCCGGCCTTGAAAGGCGGTACAGGAGCCGGTTGGCGTCGGGCTGGACCTGGACGATCCCCGCCATCGTCAGCATCTCGAGCGCCTGCGCCACGCTTCCCTTGCCGTAGGCCGCATCCTCCGCCAGGGTCGATGCAGCTTGCGGGCGCTGCGGGTCGGCCAGCATCAGCTTGAGGACCTCGGCTCGCGCCGAGACGCCGACCAGAGCGCGAAGGCGGAGCTGGACCAAAGATGGGCGCCGGAGATCCGGCGATCCGATGCGTTCCGGGTGGAAGAGCGTCAGCGGGTCGCCATGCCCCGGCCAGGGAGCCTTCGCGTGGGCTCTCACGGTCGCGGCATATCTGCCAAAAGCGGCGCGGGTCGAGGGGCTCGCCTGGTCGGCGAGGTTGCGCAGCCGGAAGGCAGACGCGAATCGAGAGTTGGTGATGCACCAGTCGATGGTGCTGGCGCGCAGCCGGTGATCCCCGTCGCCCAGCCTTGATGTGAAGATGATCAACGGCTCGAGGTCGATCGCCTGCCAATCGTGGCGCCTGACAACCCCGTCGACACCGAGCTCTGCCCACAAACTCCAGGCAAGGTCGAGTGCAAGCCTGTCCACCTCCTGCCTCAGGCGGGTCACCGGAGCGTAGTGGTCCTTGAGGTCATGTTTGTCCCCGGGCCCCTGTTGGGGCCGGAATAGTGCGAAGCAGCCCGGGGCAGGGGGCTGCTTCTAAAAGGGAAACGCAGCCAGGTGAACTGCTACCGAACCGCCTAGTGGCTCGCGTTGGCGGAACCGAGCACGTTCCCGTACATCACTCCCAGTGCGAGCAGGCCGATCAGGGATAAGAGGACGAGGACGAAGGTGCGGGCGCATGTGTCCAGCAGGCCCATCTCGCTGCCTGATTCCGAATCGGCTGGGCTCCATGCACGGCTGTAGGTACCGACCCTGATCGCCAGCCCGACGGTCACGAACAGGATGATCCACAGCGCTGCCATCTTGATTGGAGAACGCGCCCTGAGCGCGAATCGGCGAAAAGCAGCTGATTTTGGAGACGAGATGGCGCGGGAGCTGAGCGGGTCAGCGACCGCGCCAACCAGACAACGCACTGACTCGCCAATGTACACATTTGTCGACTTAAAACCGGTTTAAGGGCGGCTCCCAATACTTGTCGCGGGGGCCGCGTTTTCTTGGCGTGGAAGTTCCGCTGCTGATCCAGTTTTCGATCGCTTTGTTCACCGGGATGGTGGCGGCGACTTTGGTTCCTCCGGTTCGGAAATCGATCCCAAGACCGGTCGAGATCCTTGCCTGGACAGCTTTGGTGTCGGTGTGCGTCATCGGCATCATCAGCAGCACGAGCCCCAATGCCCGAGAGCTGACCACCTCGGCCGTCTGGGGCATTGACCAGGTCATCTCGACCCTGGTCGGGCTTCTTGGCGCGGGGCTCATCGGCTGGCTGGCTGACAACAGGTTCGCGGTCGCCACCGTGGTCATGTTCGTGCTGGGCGCGGACATCCTCGCGCTGACGTTGGTCCGCTCATATAGGAAGAGTCGAGGCTGGCAGCCGCAGGTACGCCTGATGGAATGGATGGAGCTTCCTCGCCTCGCTCCCGCCACTCCGCAACCCGTCGCGGTGCCGCACGCACTGGACGAGCTGAATCGCAAGTGGGGTGCCGCCGCGACGATCGCGGGCGCGGCTCTTCTCACCTGGCTGCTCAACTTCGTGATCTGGTCGCGGGACGTGCTGCTCCCGCGTCAGGCAGAGCGCCTGGCTCACGCCGCCGCGGTCGGTCGCGTCGGCTCGCGCGAGGGACTCGAGTCTCTTCGCGACACGGCTTCGCAACTCCAATTCGCCGCGCGTGCCTGGTACACGGCCGCCGGCGCACCCGCTGTCAACGATCTCGCCACGAAAGCCACCACGGCGGTGCGCAGCGCCAGGACTGGACGGGGTGCCGAGGCGCCCGGGCTCGCATCGAGCCAGGACGTCGACATTCGCGTCTTGCTGAGCGCGCAGTCAATCGGCTGGTACGGCCCGGTGAGGCCGGCACCACCGGTCCGCGAAGGGGAGGATGAGGATGCGTCACAACAAACCGATCGCTTGGCCTCTTAGGCCGAACGGGATGAGGCGGCGCTCGAGCGCCGCTCGGGTGCTCACCAAAGGCGCTGTCTCCCGCCCCGCTGGTTGGATGCTGCGCCTGCTGGTCCTGATGGCGGTCGCGATCCCCAGTCTGATTGTGACCTCACCCGGGTACGTGGCTTTTGCAGAAAAGCTTCCCGACCCCAAGCAGGTCACATCCTCGCAGCCTGAAGACACGCTGATCTACGGGGCTGACGGCACCACGCTGCTCGCGGACCTGCATCCGCCTGGCTATCAGCATTACTACGAGCCGCTGTCAGAGGTCGGGACTCTGCTCCCTGAGGCGGTGATCTCCATCGAGGACCGCAACTTCTACCAGGAGCCTGGAGTCGACCCGCAGGCGATCGTCCGAGCGACCGTGGTCGACTGGAGGGCTCAGTCTTCGGTGGAGGGCGCCTCGACGATCACGCAGCAGCTCGTCAAGCTGCGGCTGGTCGGGAACAAGCCGAGCCTCGATCGCAAGATCCGCGAAGCCCTTCTCGCTTTCGAGATCGAGCGGCGCTACACGAAGACTGAGATCCTCGAGATGTACCTCAACAGCGTCTTCTTCGGCGACACGGCATGGGGCACCAAAGCCGCAGCGCAGATTTACTTTCACAGGCAGACGAAAGACCTGGATCTCGCGCAGGCTTCGATGCTGGCTGGGATCATTCGCGGGCCGACGCTCTACAGCCCGTTGCTGAACTGGACGTCGGCCAAGAAGCGCCAGGGTGATGTTCTCCAGGCGATGCTGCGCGACGGGAAGATCACGGCCGAGGACGCAGCCAAGGCGTTTGCCGAGGACATCTCACCGCCGTCGCACATGTTCATGCCGACCAACCAGATAGTGGCGCCGGACTTCGTGCGCTACACCACAGGCCAGCTCCTGAGCCAGTTCGGAAGTGACATGACGTACACCGGCGGGCTGCGCGTGGTGACCACGCTCAATGTGAGGCTGCAGGGCCTGGCCCAGGACTCGGTCAGCGGCAACATCGCGAGGCTCGCGTACCGAAACGTGAGCCAGGGCGCATTGGTCGCGCTCGATCCCACCTCAGGGGCAATCGTCTCGATGGTGGGCTCGGCGAACCCGAACGCGAACGGCGGTCAGTACAACCTAGCTGTGTGGCCGCCGCGCAACCCAGGTTCGTCGATGAAGATCTTCACGTACACCGCCGCGATCGCGAGCGGCAAGTACAGCATGACGACACCGATCGTCGACTCACCCTTCTCGTACAGCGAACCAGGCTGGACACAGGCGTACAAGCCAATGAACTACGACAGCAAGTACCACGGCACCTGCCAGCTGCAGGCTTGCATGGGCAACTCATTGAACATCCCGGCTGTAAAGGTGGAGCTCGGCATCGGTGTCTCGAGCGTCGTGAACATGGCGAGGCTCATGGGTGCGCCGCCTTACCAGCAGCACGCGGGTCCGGACGGCAATCCCGTTTTCACCACTGACGACCCGCTCAACACCTATGGGCCCTCACTGACTCTCGGTGGTTACGGCGAGACGCCGCTCCAGATGGCAACGGGTGCGTCAGTCCTTGCCACGCAAGGGCTTCTTCGCCAGCCGTACGTAATCGAGTACGTGACGAAGGCCGGCAGCGTGGTCTTCTCGCACCAGAAGGATCCTGGGAAGCAGGTGCTCGACCCGCGCGTCGCTTTCATCATGGAGCAGATCATGTCCAACGACAACAACCGCGCCATGATCTTCGGACGCAACTCGCTGCTCACGCTTCCTGGTCGCACCGTCGGCGTCAAGACCGGTACGTCGGACTCGTTCGCTGACGCGTGGACTATCGGCTACACGCCGCACCTGGTGACCGCGGTCTGGGGCGGCAACCCCGACTGGCGGCAGAAGATGACAAAGAACTCCGACAGCTACTACATCGCCGCCCCGATGTGGCACCAGTTCATGCAGAGCGCGCTGGACGCGCTCGGCATCGGCAACGAGTGGTACCCGGAGCCGCCGGGCTTGGTCCACAAAGGCAGCGCGTACTACCTGCCAGGCACGAAGTGAAAGAACACTAGGCCGCGAATTGGGCGGACAGGGCGGGCGCACGCTCGCGCGCCCGCTCCACCTTCGCGTCGAGTGTGCAGCCGATCGGCAATCGAAAGCGCTCGATTCCCTCTTTTCGCACCGCCGGCTGCCTCATCGAGGCTTACTTAGGCCGCCTGCGTGCGGCGGAACCCAAGACCCCTGATGAATCGAACGAGGCGGCGGCGCAGAGGCGTCCACCTGGCCGAGCCGTCACGGGGTTCCTGACGCCGCTCGTACCGGGGAGCGTTGGAGGCGGCGCAGAGAGTGCAGCCGCATCCATGCCCTGTATCGGGAAGCCGGCGTCCGTGCTTATCGAAACGTGCCTGCATCTGCCTGCTTTTGAGGCGCGACGTCAGTCGGCCGCGGCCACCAATCCGGGCTGCCCGCCTTCGTCCATCGCGGCCTCTGGCCCGTAGGAGTGCTTCAGCATCACTCGCAGCCGCTCCTTGGCTACCGCCAGGCGAGACGCCACGGTCCGCTCCGGGATGCCCAGCGCCTGGGCGATCGCGCGGTTGGTGTAGCCGTGGTAGTGCCGGAGAACGATCGCCGCGGCCTGCTTCGGCGGCAGCTTCGCGAGCGCTGTGGCGAGATCGCGGTGCTCGACCAGCTCCTGCGGGTCCGGCGCCAGGCCGGGCCGGCCGATGCGACGAATCACCTCGCCCACCTCGCGGAGGCGCATCTTGCGCTGATACGAAACCGCCGCGTTGATCGCGATGCGGTGGACCCATGCCTCGGCCGGGGCAATCGGCTGCCAGGCAGCCCACTTTTTGTAAGCCCTCTCGAATGCGTCCTGTGCGCAGTCTTCCGCTGCGGCCCGATCGCCGAGCATCGCGGTCAGGGTGCCGAGGATCTTTCCGTATGAAGCCTGGTACAGACGTTCGAAATCAGCCTCGTTTCCGGCCTGATAGGTGGGCGCCGGATCGCGTACCTCGCCGGTCGCCGCCATTTCCGTGATTGGTTCCGCCATTTGACCTGTTGATTCCCCCCTTAGGTTCGCAACCCTGTGGGCCGCTTACCTGGCGTTTACTTTCGCTCGCGGGGCCGTATCTGGTCGCCGTACGGTTGGGCGGATTTTGAGTAACTCACTTGAGGTAGGTCTGCGATCAAGTGGCTCTCAGGGTCGCGACGTTCTCACAGTGGAATGAATCCAGGGCCGTGGTCTTCGTCTGACTTCCCGGGTGAGGTGCTGAGTGCACTTGCCAGCGGCCTTGCGGCGGACACGATCGAGAGCGGGCGGAAGACGCTCGAGGTCGTCCGTGCGCGCTCGCCGGAGCTTGTGCTTCTCAGCGAGGAGACTGGCGAGGATCTCGTCGCGACCTCGGCCGGCTTCATCGAGATCCTGCTGGCCTCGCTGCGCTCGGACATCGAACAGCCTTGGGGTCATTACGAGGAGCGCTCGCGCTCATTCGGTCGGCTGCGCGCCGCGCAGGGCGTACCTCTTGAATCGCTCATCGATGTTCTCGCCGTGTACCGGCGTGCCACGATCGAGCTCATCTCGCTGCCGCTCAATGACAGCCCACGGCGCGATGAGATCTTCGCTGTGGCTCAGAGCAGGCTGGAAAACGTCGCAGAACGATTGACGACATCGATCACGCGCGGCTATCTCGACCACCTGGATGCGGAGCATCGGGCGAGGGAGAGTGAGATGTACGGCCTGGCCGCGATCGTCACTGCGATCGGGCGATCACTCGACACAATGGAGACGGCCGAGGTTGCGCTGGTGGAATCTCTCGCCGCACTGCGGTTGAGCGCGGGCGCCATCTGGATGCGCGAGCGATCCACGTTCAAGTTGATCAACACCGTGGGCCTCGAACAGGACGAGATCGACGTATTCGCACGAGAGGTCGGGCCGAGCGTGAAGGCATCCGCCTCCGCCGTCGGGCGATCGGAATCGCGCGTGGATCGGATCTCAGGACCGGAGTGGAATGCGCTGCGTGCGCATCTGCGCGTTCGTGGAAGGATCGTCGGCATGATGACATTGGGCACGATGATCGATCGGGTTTTCAACGCGTCGGACATGCTTTTCATGGCCGCCGTCGCGGACCAGGTCGCGATCGCGCTCGACCGCGCGCGTCAATTCTCCAGCGAGGCGCGAACCGATCACCTCACCGGGCTTGCCAACCGCAGAGAGTTCGAGCGCGTGATGGAACGCGAGGTCGCACTCGGCGAGCGACATGACCGTCGCCTGTCGATGATGATGATCGACCTCGACAACCTGAAACGCATCAACGACCGCCAGGGTCACCGCGCGGGCGATGCTGCTCTGCGCCTTGTTGCACAGCAGCTGCAGCGCGTGGTTCGTGCTTCGGATGTCTGCGCGCGTGTCGGTGGCGATGAGTTCGCGGTGGCCATGCCCGAGACCGCGATCGAGCGGGCCCGGGAGGTCGCCAACCGGCTGCGCGAGGCGATCAGGCAGGCGAGTCTCAGCGCGAGGTCACCGGAGCCGGTCGCGGTGAGCATCGGTGTCGCGGCGTGGAGGCCAGGTCAAGACTGGCAGGCCGTCTACTCGGTGGCGGACGCCGATCTATATGAGGACAAGCGCCGCCGCAAGGCGGACCGCCAACCGGCTGAGCGAGAGGCGGAACGCCCGGCGATCAGGCTTCTCGGCCGCGCAGCGGGCCGCCGGAAGGTGGCCGGAGGCTGACCTGGAAAGCGTTCCGGGCTTCCCTCACACCCTATTCGACTAAGGCCAGTTCGCGCGCCTTGACGATCGCCTCCAGCTTGGAGTGGACGCCAAGCTTGCTGCCCAGGCTCCGGATGTGCGTCCGCACGGTCGTGTAGCTGATGCCCAGCTTTTTGGCGATCTCGCGGCTGGCCACTCCCTCCGCCATCAGGCGGAGCACCTCTTTCTCACGAGGGGTGAGCCTCTCGAGCTGCGACTCAACCTCTTTGCGCTTGCTGATGAGCGCGGAGATGGTGCGCGGCGTGAAAAGAGAACCTCCACCCGCGACGGTGCGGATCGCGTTCACCACCTCCCCCGCAGCGCGCGACTTGTGTATGAAGGCGCTGGCTCCAGCCTCGATGGCCGCAAAACGAGCCGCGTCGCTGTCCTCACGCGTGAGGAAGATCAGCTTGGTCTCCGGGCGCACCTGGCGGATGCCCCTTCCTGCATCAGCGCCGGTCCCATCAGTCAGCCTGAAGTCCATCAGCACGACGTCCGGGCTCAGCTCGGCAGCTCGCGAGACCGCCTCGCCCACCGAGCCGGCATGCCCGACCACGACCATATCCTTCTGGTCGTTGATCAAAGCCGCCAAACCATCCGCGACCACCTGGTGGTCCTCGACGATCAGGACTCGGGCGCGCTTTTCCGAGCTCAAGCAGTCGGCATCCAGAACTCGACTTTGGTGCCGAGACCCGGCTCGCTTTCGATCTTCGCCCACCCGCCGGCAAGGAGCGATCGCTCGTTCAAGGCGAGCAAGCCGAGATGCCCGGGCAGATGGTCGCGCTCTGAAACCACAAATCCACGGCCATTGTCGAGCACCAGCCCATGGATAGCACCGTCCACCGACTTCACTGAGACCTTGACGCTGGTCGCCGCCGCGTGCTTCTCGACGTTGGTCAGGGCTTCGGCGACCTGCCTGAAGACCATGGACTTGAACTCGTAGGGCAGCTCGTCCGGGAGCTGGAGGTCGAGCTCGGCCTCGATTCCCGTCAATGAGCGCAGCATCGCCACCCGATCGCGGATCGTCTCTTCGAAGCCGCCGGGAAGATCGAGCGCGGGCGGGCGCACCTCGAACAGGAGGCGGCGCAGGGCGTCTTCGGTCTGGGCAAGCAGCGGCTGGATCTCGCGCAGTCCCTCCGCATTCGTCCCGTCAGGGTCGACCAACGTCTGGAGCCGGAGCTCGGCGGCGGTCAGCTTCTGAAGCGCGTCATCGTGAAGCTCGCTGGCGAGTCGCCTGCGCGCCTTATCCACCGCCGTAGACACGTTTTTCAACAGCAGCTGTCGCGCGTCATCCACCTTCTGCAGCCGGTCAACGGTCTTCTTGAGGTCGCTCTCCGCATGCTTCAGCTCCCAGACGAGACCGGCCGCGAGCCCAACCTTCTGGAGCACCCAGGTGTCTTCGCGTGAAAAACCTTCTGGCCTCGATGAGTCATAGGCCGCGACCAGGCCCAGCCGCTGCCGGCCGGCGCGCCAGGCGACGCTGATCGCGTCAGAAACGCCCAGGGCGTCGAGCACGTATGCATAAGACTCGTCCCGCCGAGAAGCTCGAAAGCTCTTGTCGCGAAACACGATGTTGCTCGTCAGGTCGTCGTTGTCCGGAGAGCACGGCGCTGGATGAAGGCGTGCCAGGAATGCCTCATCCACACCATGTGCTCCGGGGATGGGAATCAACGTGCCGTCATCGTTGAGCTGCCAGAACAGGACTTTGTTCGCACCGACGAGCTCGGCGATGCTCCCGGTCAACCCGCGATAAAAATCCGTGAGGTCAGGGCGCGAGCGCGCGTGGTCCGAGACCGCGCCCAGCGCCGCCACGGCGACCTCGTGCGCGCGCTCGACTCGTTCAGCGGCCTGGGCGCGCTCTTCATTGATCAGTCGCAGCTGCTCGCTGCGGTCGAGGTCAGCGCGAATGTCGACCAGCGCGTCCACCATCTCCTGCCGGTGCTCCTGCAGCTTGGCAATCTCGATGGCGGCCGCCACCTGATTGGCCAAAACCGCAAAGGCGCGTCGCTGAACGGCCGTATAGCCGTACGAGCTGACGATCCCGATCACGCCCAGCGCCTTGCCGCCCGCCCTCAGAGGTTGCACGCAGCGATGGTGGAGCGGACCCCTCCCGTCGCTGAAATTCATCCAGCTCGTTTCCATCGTGTATGGGACAGGTCCGGGCGCCGACACCGAGTCCGTCATGCTGTCGATCTCAGCAGGGTCCAGCTCATGGGTGCGATCGATCGAACGCGAATAGACCTGGTTCCGGCCCTTGTCATCGACGAGCGTGATGAATGCCGCTGACGACCGGGTGAGGTCGAGGGCCAGCGTCAAGGATGCGTCCGCGACCTGTGAGTTGTCCTTCAACCGGGCGAGCCCCACGGAAACCGACTGGAACGCCTCGAGCAGATCCCAGAAGCCGGCTTCCAGCTGATTCACCGTATTCACGGCGTCCTCACTCCCCGTCTACGGATTCTACGCGGCGCTCCGCGGCCCCTCCAACGCACATCAGCAGCCTGGTACGCCCCAGTACTGCTGTGGTGTACCGCGTTGAAGAGGCAGAGGGAGCTCCGACTGGCTGCTTCAGCGGAGCTCCTCAACGCTGGGCTGGGTTTGCGTGCAGTCCTCATTGTTCCGGCGCCGACCCGTCCCGATTATCGCCGGAAAAAACCGAATTTTGCGCAGCCAATACTCCACGACGGGAGGGCGTTGTCTTATTGCGATGGTTTCGCGCGCAGCCCTGAACCGCACAGGTCGACGGATGCTTGTCAAACCTTTCGTGGTGCTTGCGGCGCGTTGCCTTGGCCCAGGGCGCCTGCGTCTTCAGATGGTCAAGCTCGCGCACGAGATGGGCGAGGGCCAGAACTACTTCGAGGTCTTCTACGGCCGCCAGCGGCTTCAGCCCAGGCCGGCAATCGATCCCCCCGCGCAAAGCAGCCGACGCGCCGCGTAGCCATTTTCTAGGCTTGGTTGCGGCCGGTTCCTTCTGCCTCAAGAAACTTCCTTGTGGCTCGTGAGTACTCCCGTTGTGGGAGGCGTTTCTAATACATATGAACGACTTTGACGGCTTCCTGGAGTTTGAGCTGCGGCAGATGTTGGACCCTGTGGTCGCCTCCGGGACGCCTCGCCGGCGAGCCCGAAAGAAGGCCAACGGGCGCCAGTTGCTGGTGGTGGTCAGGGCACCCCACGGTCTCGCCGTGGAGGTCGCGGTTGAGCGAGTGCCGATCCCCATTCAGCCGCTGGGCATCCCTCACTAAAGCAGGAACCCCTTCCTTCCTCTCGCGAGGCCGGGCCACAAGCCCGGCCTCACTATCGTGTCGGATTACTCTTCCCGGGTGAGCACCGACACCTCCGCTGTCGATTTCAGGACCACTCCGGCCGCCGAGCGAGCGCCGGCCGCGACGAGGGAGAGGCTGCTGGCCAATCCCGGCTTCGGGCAGCTTTTCACCGAGCACATGGTTCGAATCAGCTGGGACCGCGAGCGGGGCTGGCATGACGCTGAGCTTCGTCCCTATGGACCTTTGCAGCTGGATCCCGGGGTCTCGGTCCTCCACTACGCGCAAGCGGTCTTCGAGGGCCTCAAGGCGTACCGCCAGCAGGATGGAGGGATCGCCGTATTCCGTCCTGACGCGCATGCGGCCCGCTTCCGCCGATCGGCCAGAAGGCTCGCCCTGCCGGAGCTTCCCGATGGTGTCTTCATCGAGTCGATCGAGAGGCTGCTGAGCATTGACGCCGAGTGGGTGCCTTCTGCTCCGGAGCACAGCCTCTATCTGCGCCCGTTCATGTATGCCAGCGAGGTGAGCCTCTCGGTCCATCCTTCGACCGAGGTCACCTTTCTACTCATCGGATCGCCTTCTGGCTCGTATTTTCCGAGCGGCGTGAAACCCGTGACCGTATGGCTCTCCGAAGACTTCAGCCGCGCGGCGCCGGGTGGCACCGGTGAGGCAAAAACCGGAGGTAACTATGCGGGCGGCTTGCTCGCTCAGGCCCAGGCCGCGGAGCAGGGTTGCGACCAGGTCGTGTGGCTCGATTCGAAAGATCACCGCTGGGTCGAGGAGATGGGCGGCATGAACCTCTGCTTCGTCTACGGGGCCGGCCGCAACGTCCGGCTCCTGACCCCTGCGCTCACGGGCACGCTTCTTCCAGGAGTCACACGCGATGCGCTGCTCAAGCTGGCCGCGGACCTCGGCTTCAAGGCAGAGGAGGGAAGGATCAGCACAGACGAGTGGCGCGCCGGTTGCGAGGACGGTTCGTTGACCGAGGTCTTCGCCTGTGGCACAGCGGCCGTGATCACCCCGGTCGGGGCCGTGAAGTCTGCGCACGGCTCGTGGGCCGTCGGCGACGGGAAGCCGGGTGAGATCAGCATGCGGCTGCGGCAATCGCTGGTCGACATCCAGCGCGGGTCCGCGCCGGACCCTCACGGCTGGATGCATCGAGCCGCGCGTATCGTTTGAATTCGGAGCGAGGTTTTTTAGCGGAGGTCGAGCCGTGGCTGTGAGGCAAGTCGTCATCGTGGGTGGTGGCGGAACAGGCGACGCGACTGCATTCGCGCTGCGCAAGCGCGGCTTCGACGGCGAGATCACGATCGTCAGCGCCGACCAGGATCGTCCTTACGATCGCCCCTACCTTTCCAAAGAGTTCTTACGCGGCGAGGTTGAGATGCCCAAGGTTTTCCTTCATGACGAGGACGACTACATGAAGCAGCGAATCGAACTCCGGCTGGGGACGCGCGTCACAGATGGGTCGCTGACGGACCGCAAGCTCAGGCTCGAGGACGGTGACGTCGTTGCGTTTGACTCGCTGGTCCTCGGTCTTGGGGGAACTCCCCGGCACCTCCCTGACGTGCCACGAGCCGAGAACGTACTCATGCTTCGCTCGCTGCGCGACAGCCACACCATTCGTCAGGCGCTCGAGCACACCTCGCGACTCCTCTTGATCGGTGCGGGCTTCATCGGCGCCGAGGTCGGCGCGTCAGCGAGGCAGCTGGGCAAGGAGGTGCTGCTCATCGAAGCCGCTCCCGTACCCCTGGCGCGAGCGCTCGGCCACGACGTGGGAGAGATCTACGCGTCGATTCATCGGTCCAAAGGCGTCGACGTCAGGACCGGCACCAAAGTCGAGAAATGGCACACCGACGGCGGCAGGGTAGTCGCCGTCACGCTGACCGGCGGCCGCCGCGAGGAGGTCGACCTCGTGCTCGAGGCGGTGGGCATCGACCCCAACATCGACCTGCCCAAAGCACTCGGACTGTCCATCACAGGCGGCGGTGTTCAGGTCGACAGCGCGCTCCGCGCAGCCGATGGCGTCTATTGCGGTGGGGACGTCGCGATGCATCCGCATCCGGTGCTTGGTCGCGCGATCCGCGTCGAGCACTGGGAGGTCGCGAAGAATCATGGCCGCGGCATCGCGGCTAACATCGCCGGAAGCGACGCCCCTTACACGAAGCTGCCGTACTTCTGGTCCGACCAGTACGACGTGAACCTCGAGTATCGCGGGCAAGCGTCGGGCGATGACCGCGCGGTCTGGCGTGGCGATCGCGACAGTCTTTCCTTTTCGGTCTTCTACCTGCGGAACGGCCTGATCGACGCAGTGCTCTCGATTAACGACTCCAAGACCAACGAGCTTGGAGGCCAGCTGATCGAAAGCCGGCAACCCATGCCTGAGGCTGCTCTCAGCAACCCGGCGGTCGACCTCACCGAGCTGGTTCCAGCCACGGCGCCCTAAATTCGCGCCGGTGCGGCGCGTTTCAGTGGTGGGCACGAGCGGCTCCGGTAAGTCCACGCTCGCCCGTTCGCTGGCCAGACGGATCGGTGTGCCGTACGTCGAGCTCGATTCGCTGATGCACCAGCCAGGCTGGCGGCCGCGACCAGACAGAGAGTTCATGGACGAGGTCGAGAGGGCGACCTCTCCACCAGGCTGGGTGGTCGATGGCAACTACAGGCGCTTTGTGATCGAGGGCCCGGTCTGGAAGCGCGCCGACACGGTGGTCTGGCTCGACTTACCCCGCCGCACGGTGATGATGCGTCTGATCTTGAGGACTGCGCGCCGGGCGGCGACGCGAGAGGTGCTCTGGAACGGGAACCGTGAGCCGATGTCCAACCTCGTCTCGCTCGATCCGGAGAAGAGCATCATCGCCTGGGCCTGGGTCAAGCATCACGAGTTCGCGCGGCGCTATCTCAACGCGATGGCCGATCCCGCGTGGGGGCACATCGACTTCGTGCGGCTGCAGTCGCAAGTCGCGGCTCGGCGCTGGCTCGACTCGATCGGACCGCCGATCGTTGCTTAGGGTTCGGGCTGAGATTCGTTTGGCAGGAGCCAGGGCAGCGCTTCCGCCATCGGTCGCATCAGGGTCGCTGCCTGGTCTTCGCTGATGAGGCCGCTCGCGGTCAACCCGAGCGCAGCCGCAAACGCGGCGTTCTCTGCTCTGTGGCCGACCTCTCCGTGCTCAGCCTTCCACGAGATGAGTGCGCCACCCGACTCGGTCAATCCGAAAAGCGACCGGCGCACCTCGTCCCATGCGGCTCCGCGATCGGCTTGCTCGATCGCGTGGAGGGCCGCCTTCTCCGCCGCATGCAGCGCCGGCAGCCCGTTCTTGCCGACGTGGGAGTCCCAGCCCATCGCCGCTCGTTCGACACCCGCCGGCGACAGGATCCGGATGTCGTCCATCAGACGCGCGAGAGTGCGCTGATGTTCTGGAAATCCGTAGCCTTCGGCATCAACGCCCACGGCGTCTAGCGTATCTGGATCGAGTGGACCGGGTGGATCTCCCGCCAGCCATGGTCGGTGTCCAGCACCCACGGCCCATCGATTGCGATGTGGTCGCCGAGCGATGGAATGCGAAGTCCGGACCTCGGACAGCGGGCCGCACTCTGGGCATCCGGAGGATTGGTCGCCAGGTCGCAGTCGGGGGTGATCTCGGCCAGCATCGCCGGTTGCGCCTGGAAGTGATTCTGCGCGTTCAGGAGCGATTCATATCCTGGGTCGGGCTTGAACCACACGTGGTAATCGCCGTCATCCTTGTGCGCCACGTCGACGACGATTCCCTCTGCATGCTTGCAAGGCTCGAGCACCTGGAGCCGATCTGGGCTGTGAACACCGGCTAACGGCGCGCCCGGCCTACATCCGGCGACCAGGGGCGACGGCGAAGGCCGTGGAACAACGTCAGCCTGTGCGCACGCGCATGCGACTACCGCCAGAGCGATCAGCGCAGGAAGGCGGGGACCCAACCGAACCTCGCCAGCGCAAACGGACCCGGGCCGGACACGATCACCTGACCATTCGCCAGCACGGCGAGGTAGTACAGCCAGCGGAAGCCGTCCTCGGCCCCGAACGCGACAGTCAGGGCGAGGTTGGCCGCGAGCAGCAGGCCCAAGATGCCCGCCCACCGTGTGGCCAGACCTAGGATCAGCAGGATCGCTACCACCGTCTCGCCGATCGACTGCGCCAGGGCAAAGGGCAGCCAGTTGGGTACGACCACCGAGACGAGAAGCTCGTGCACGCCGGGGATGGGATTGACCTTCGCGGTTGAGACCATGAGATCGCGCATCCAGCCCACTCCCTGCCACTTCTGGCTCGCGAAATAAAGCCAGTAGAGGCCGATCGCGATGCGAAAAACGCTCGCCCACGCCTCACTCATGCGCGTTCACAGCAACCACGAGGAGACCGAGAGCATCGGAGGTCGCGAGCGCCACGGGAGCGGAGCCACGTGCCCACGTGCTCGAGTGATCGTCCTGCAAAACGAGCACGTGGCCATCGCCATGGGCAGCGACCAGGATCATGGACCCAGATTGCAGCACCAGGTCGGGGTCCCTGGGTGTCGCCAGAATCTTGAAGGCGCTGTTCACCGGGTCGAAGGAGAACACGCCGCCAGGATCGCTGTCTTCGACCGCCCCTTCTGCTGCGATGAGCAGAGTGTCGCCCGCGCCCGCGGCGAGCCAGAAAGGAAACAGGGGTAGCGGTAGTCCGAGTCGATGATCGTCGCCCGCAGGCACGAGCTCGGCGCGCTCGTAGTCCGCTGTCCAGAGGTGGCCGCCGGCAAAGGCCACGCCGAAACCGTTACCGGCCGCCAGCTGGCCGCCATCGATCGTGGTCAGCTGGCCCCGTGTCCCTGCCACCACGACACGGCCGGAGGCGTCGGTCGCCATGGCGGCGGGACCCGGTGGGACTTGATGCATCCCCATCATGTTTCCGGTCTTGGGATCCAGTTCCACGACCGACGCGCCGCTGAACAGGCTCACAAAAAGCCGCCCGCCATGCAGCAGCAGGCCGAATGGCGAGCCTCCCACGTGCTGCTTCCACGCAATACGCAGGTTCGGCAGGCTCACCGCGTAAACATCGCCGGGGGCACTGTCGGCGAGAAAGGCGATCATGCCGTCGTCCGATACGATCACCGCGACCGGATCTTTGCCGATCGAAGCCGAGCTTCGTTGCGTTCCATCTTTGATCGACAGCAGGAGGAGCCCGGACTCCGGGTAGCCTGCCTTCGAGGCCGGGGCCGCGCCGCCACAGGCCGCCAGGGCAATTCCCAGGAGGGCCGCGGCTACCTGAGCGCGCGTAGAACTGGATCAGTGGCGAGCTGAAAAGCTCTGGCCGCCGGACGCAGGTGCATCCGGTTGAGACGATGCTGGATCGCGCCCTTCAAGATCGCGGCCCGGAGCTTGTGCTCCGAGAAGTCGGTGTTGAACAGCAACCTGTTGTGACGCACCTTGTGCCACTCGCCGCGCTGACGGCGTTCGCGCACGCGCTCGTAGAAACCTGTCCCAGGCAGCGGGTAGGCGATCGTATAGCTGACGTAATCGAGCGGAAGGCTGCTGGAGAAGTTGATGCTGCGGATGAGGGAGTCGGTCGTCTCGCCCAGGTAGCCGACCATGAAGAAGCCGGCCGCCTTGATGCCCGCCGCGACACACGCCTCGACCGCGGCACGGGCCTGGTCAGGCGTGATGCCCTTCTTCATCTCTTTCAGCACCTTTTCGTCGCCTGACTCGATGCCGAAGAAGATCCGCTTGCAGCCGGCGCGATGCATCTGCTCGAAGAGCGCCTGGTCGACATGCGTGACGCGGCTCAGACACTCCCAGGTCAGTGGGAGCTGAGCCGCCTCGATCGCCTGAGCCAGCTCGAATGTGCGGTGGTAGTTGAGGGTGAATAGATCGTCCGACATCCAGATGTGGTCATATCCGAGCTCGGCGATCTCGCGCATCTCGGCCACGACCGACTCCACCGGTCGCGCGCTGAACAGGTCGCCAAAGACCGACTTGTGGCAGAAGTCGCAGCGGAAAGGACAGCCGCGCGTCGACATCAGGGGCGTCGTCGCGTCCTTCCAATGCTTCCGCCAGTATTTGATGTACTCCGCGTTGGGGACGTCGCCGCGGTAAGGCAGCGGCAGGTGCGACATGTCTTTGGTACGGATTCGCGAAGTGCCGCGCACGACCTCGCCGTCACGCTTGAAGACGACACCCGGGATCTCCTCGAACCGGCGGTCGTCCAGGTGCTCCATGATCCTGACGATCGTTTCTTCGCCCTCGCCAACTGCGACGAGGTCGAACTGGTCGACAAAAGTCTCGGGCTCTCCTGACGGATACGGCCCGCCGACCACGGTCAGCGCCTTGCCTCGGACCTGTTCCGCGAGTGAGAGCGCCTCGTCCTGCATCGTGATCATGCAGTAGATGCCGATCACTGACGGCCGGAGCCGCTCGATCTCCGCCAGGACCTCGCGCCGCTCCATAAACGTGTGGTCGATGTGCCGTACGGAATAGCCCGCCTCCCGCAGCGCGGCGCTGAGATACATCAGGCCTAGCGACGGCATGATCCAGTGGCGGCCTTGAGTCGGGGCGCGCTGCGGGTAGACGAGCACTACATCGGCGCGATTGATTGGCTTCATCTCGCCTCCTGGATTTTCAGCTGATAGGCGGCTCCGGCGAAGGTCGATGGAAAGAGGTAGTCGAGCCCCGCCCAGTCGAAATCGGTTCCTATCCGCTCTCGACCGGCGTGCAGCTGCGCGCCAGGCAGTGAAGGAGCGGACCACTCCACGCCAAGGCTCGCCGACCGCAGCCGTCCCCAGCTCCCTTCGACTTGAACCCAGTTGGGAAAGCGAGAGCCGATCAGGCTGTGTGTGGTGTCGGCGAAGTCATCGAAGGCCGCTGACTGCTCGTTGAGGATTCCGACCTGTGTGAACCCGGGCGCCAGCCAGACGGGCCGCACCACGATCGACACGCCGGCTGAGTCAGCCGTGTAGGTGACCTCGATCGTGCCACGGGATGTGATGGGCACGAACGAGTAGTCGCGCGCCGCATCACCGCCAATCTCGTCCAGCAGGAACGTCCGCTTCCAAACCGCGGCATTCGCAGTGGAGAGATCCACCGTCGTCGAGGTGCGCGAGTAGACCCAGCCATCCTCATAGCGCACGATGGGCACGCCAAAGCCCATGCCTTCACCGACGGCGTCAGAGCCGGCGACGCGCAGGATCACGCCTTTGGCCAAAGGCGCTGTCTTGCCCACGCCGCGCGTCGGTTCGATGCTTGCATCGACTCCTGGAAAGACGGATTGCCGCGCGAGCGCCGCGCCGAGCCGGTACGCGTACACGGCTTTGCCGCCGCTCACCTGGTAGCGAGACTGCTCGCCGAGTGACGCGAATGGCGGACTCGGCCGGCCGGACGCGAGCTCAGGAAACAGGACCGTCGCGCGGTAGTAGCTGATGTTCTCGACCACAAGCTCGGTCACGCGGTGCTGTCTCATCCAGTCGATGGCCTTTGAGCTCTCGAGGGGTAGCTGCTGAGAACCGGTGATGTTTTCCGGTCGCCTGCCGCTGTAATAAGCGACCACCGGTGAATCGGTGACCAAAAGACCCGAGCCACCGCCTGTGGCTGTGCCGGCGGCGACCAGACCGGCGTTGTCCGCCGCAAAGCCTGTGAACACCGGCAGGAATGCGACCGCAAGAAGGCCGGTTGCGGCGACGGCCGCAACTCGAACTGCGGACGTATATCTGTCGATGGCGGCCGCCGCGAGCAGCGCGAGAGATGGCAGCGCCGGGTAGAGGTAGCGATGGCTGCCGCTGTAGGCGCCGATGGCGACCAGCCCGACCACAGCGGCGAGGAAAACCATGGCGGGCGCGTGCAGGAAACGGATCGTGGATCGCTCACGCTCGGATGAGGCGCTGCGGACCGTGTTCCACAACCCCAACGCGCCGAAGGCGAAGAGCGGCAAAGCCGCCAGGCCAAACGTGCTCGTGAGCTCTCCGACACGCCCCAGGCCGCCCGCAGGCAGGCTGCCGCGGGCGGTGGCTGAAACCACCTCGAGCGATCCTCGAGCGACCGAATGGCTGGCAGGCGCGAAGCCGAGCTGGAGGAACACGAGCACGGCAATCGCGGGCACCGCCCACGCGATCGCGGGTTTGCTCCAGCCAGGGGCCCGCCGTTTCAACAGCTCGATCAATGCAGCGCCGGTGGCGGCCGCGACCCAGATCCAGGCTTTGGTCGCGGTGGCGCACGCAAGCGCGGCGAGCAATGCGGCGAGCGTCATCCGCCTGCGAATGGCGGCGAGCGCCGCGGAGGTCAGCAGCGCGGTCAGCAACGGTTCCGCGACCGCAGATCCGGACGTGAAGAGAAAAACAGGGTTGAGGACCAGAAGTGCCACCGCAAGCCTTGCCTGGCGCACGTTTGGGGCGAGCGCGTAGACGCATGCCAGTGTTGCCGTGCCGAGCAGGGCTCCCAGGACTTTGAGCGCGCCGAGCTGCCACAGCCCGAACAGCTGCAGCACCGCCGCGGCGAGCACGTGATAACCAGGTAGCCACGTGTCCTCCATGCCGAAAAGGGGGTCGTGAAGGCTTCCGGTTGAGGCGAGGTTGGCCGCGATCAGCCAGTGCCCGTAGCCATCCTCGAACGGCTCCGGAATCTGCGCCGCAAAGAGGAGAAGCACGGCGCAGATCGCCATCAGCCCCAGCCTTGGCCCGGCCGCCTGGAGGCGGGCTAGAGCACGCCGCCCAAGCGTGCGGAATGTGAGCACCTCGAGGAGGTCGACCATGCTGAGCGAGGCGAGCACCAGAAAACCAAGGGCAAACATGGTCGTGTATACGGCCAGCAGCCACTGCTTCATCTCGATCGCAACCGGCACGATGGCCAGGGCGCCGAGTCCAAACGCCGCCTCTGCCAGCGCACGCGTGTCGCCGACGGTGACATACGCCTGGTGCCGCCATTCCTGGCCGCGCTCTTCGATCCGGTGCTTTGGCGTACGGACGAACTGTCCGCCCCGGCTGGTGGCGCGGAAGAGCGCAAGCGTCGCGGTCAGGGACATCCCTGCGCCCACGATCTGACAGAGCAGCGAGGGAAGGCCCACCCACCAGCGGCGGCCGAGCCGCGTCTGCGCAACGATGAAGCCGAACCACGGTGACACCGCGACCACGACCACCAGCACCGAGACGTCGGCGAGCCACCACGGCAGCGCCTGTGGCCCCAACACCAGGAGAAGCACCGGGTAGCAGATGAGCTGGATCAGCATCAAAGGGCCGATTCCGTAGGCCAGCAGGTGAACGGTTGCCTGCAGCTTGACCGTGGCCCGGTTGCGGCTGCGGAGCACGGGGATGAGCAGCTTGAACGCGGTCTGGAAGCTGCCGGTAGCCCACCTCGACTGCTGGCGGCGGTAGGCGTCGATCGACACCGGGAGCTCTTCAGCCACGACCAGCTCCTCGAGGTACGTCGCCCGCCAGCCGCGCAGCTGAGCTCGATAGCTCAGGTCGAGATCCTCTGTCAGCGTGTCCGCGCTCCATCCACCCGAGTCCACGATCGCGCTTCGCCTCCAGGCCCCCGCGGTGCCCGTGAAGTTGGTGAAGTAGCCGTTCGCCGAACGTACTGCCTGCTCGACGAGGAAATGGAAGTCGATCGCCAGCGCCTGCAGGCGTGTGAACCACGAGTAGCCCTCGTCGAGATGGCCCCACCTGGCCTGCACAAATCCGACCGACGGATCGTCGAACGCGCCAATCGTGCGCCGTAGAAAATCTCGCGGCGGAACGAAATCCGCGTCGAAGATGGCGATGAACGGCGCGTCCGTTTGCATCAGGCCAAACGCGAGCGCCCCCGCTTTGAATCCGGTACGTGTTCCACGGCGGATGTGCGTGAGCTGGAGGCCACCGCGCCTCCACCGTGCCGCGCTGCGCGCGATGATCGAGGTCGTATCGTCGTCGGAGTCGTCGAGAACCTGGACCTCGAGGCGGCCTGCCGGCCAGTCGAGCGCGCACACCGCGTCAAGGACGCGCTCAGCGACGTAACGCTCGTTGTAGATGGGGACCTGCACGCAGACAGCCGGTTCGCCTTCGTCGACGAGCGATATCGGTGGTCGAGGTTTCAAGCCGGTCGCCTGGTACGTCAGGTAGAGGAGGTTCACACCGAACGCGAAGAGCAGGATGCTCGTCACTCCCAGAATCGCGAGGACGATCAATCCGATCATCACGGGCTCCGGTCAAACAATGTGTACGGGCGCATGGTCGAGCGCACGTACGCGACGCGCGCCAGCGCGTCGGGGCGGCGCCGCCGCGTCCACTGCATGTAGCGCCAGGCACTTTCGCCGAGCCTTCGCGCCGCTCCGTCGAAAAAACGTGGAAAGAGCGCCGGCGGGAGGCGGAATGACGGCGCATCAATGACCTGTGTCGGCGGCTTCCGGGCGAGCTGAGGAAAATGCTCCAGCATCATGGGATTGGCATCGAGAAGCTCGTGCACCTCCTCGATGCCGTAGATCGGCTCAGCCATCATCAGCTCGAAAGCCATGTCCTCGTCCTGCCGCGCGAGCGGCCGGCACTGCGTGCGTTCGAGGATGAGATTGGCGGTCATGAGCCGGGGCGCCAGCGGGCGTTGCGTGAGGTGGTCGACTGGCTTATCACGGTGAGCAAGAGCGTGGATCAGACCGAGCCCGCTCACAGCCACGTAAGCGAGGTGTCGATGGCCGTCATCCACGATGAGGTTGAGGTCCACGTCGTCCGAGCTTCGAAAGCCGCCGCTCGCAAGCGAGCCGGCGATTGAAACGCTCCGGATGAACGGAGCGAAGGCGACCAGGACGCGCACAAACCGCATCGTCATCTGGACATACGCCGCGGCGTCGGCGCAATGGTCGACCGCGCGCGACCGGATGTCGGCCACCCGCTCGATCGCCGAACGGGTGACCACGAGGTCGCCGGCAACGATGAGGTCAGGGCTTGCGGAAACGGCCCAGCGGACCTCATCCGGTGATACGGAGCCCCCCAGGCATATGGCTGCCAGCCGGTCCGCGGAGAGGGCATAGCCGCGCCGGTGCAGCAGCGCGACCGTACGCCTGATTCGGTCTGATGCGGTGGAAATTCGCAGGGAGGTGAGTCCGACCAAGCGAGCGCCTCCAACAATCCCGGTCGTGGTCTAGGTGACATACGAGGGCGGGTTACGATTTGAAGGTCAAAAGCAGGTTCAACGAGGAGTCGAGATGACCGCCGACGGACACTATAAAGTCCCCACGCCAGTCAACGAGCCGGTTCGTGCCTACGCGTCCGGCGATCCAAATCGTAAGAGCCTCAAGGCCCGCCTGGCGGAGCTCACCGACGCCCGGACAGAGGTCCCCATGCAGATCGGGGGAGAGCGCCGGTGGGGCGCCTCGAGAGGCGACATCCGCTCGCCACACAGGCACGAGCTGACCATTGCCGAATATGCCGTGGGCGCGCCGAAGGACTTCGATGACGCCATCGACGCCGCGCTCAAGGCGAGGCGAGCGTGGGCAGCGACCTCGTACCACGAGCGCGCGGCGGTGCTGCTCAGGGCGGCGTCACTGCTCGCGGGTCCGTGGCGGGACACCATCAATGCCGCCACGATGCTGGGGCAGTCCAAGACGGTGCACCAGGCTGAGATCGACGCCGCGTGCGAATCAATCGACTTCTGGCGCTACAACGCCTTCTTCGGCGACCAGCTCCTCGGCCAGCAGCCGTTCAACGACAGCACCGCCTGGAACCGCATGGAGTACCGGCCGCTGGAGGGCTTCGTCTTCGCGGTCAGCCCTTTCAACTTCACCTCGATCGGAGCCAACCTGCCCACGGCCGCGGCATTGATGGGCAACGCTGTGGTCTTCAAGCCCGCCACCCAGACGCTGCTGGTGAGCCACTTCCTGATGGAGATCCTCAACGAGGCAGGCCTGCCTCCAGGCGTCATCAACATGGTCAGCGGCAGCGCGGCGCAGGTGTCGGACCGCGTGCTGAACCACAAAGAGCTCGCCGGCATTCACTTCACAGGTTCGACCGAGGTGTTCCAGAACATGTGGCGGACGGTGGGCCAGAACGTCGACAACTACAGGACCTATCCGCGCCTGGTCGGCGAGACGGGCGGCAAGGACTTCGTCGTCGCGCACGAGTCGGCTGACTCGGACGCGCTGCGCACTGCTTTGATTCGCGGGGCGTTCGAGTACCAGGGCCAGAAATGCTCCGCCGCATCGCGCGCGTATGTCCCGCAGTCGATGTGGAAGCGAATGCGATCTGAGATGGTGGACCTCGTTGAGGCGATCCCCCAGGGGGACGTCGCCGACTTCCGCAACTTCATGGGGGCCGTGATCGATGGCAAGGCGTACTCAAACCACATGAAGGCGATTGAGTTCGCGCACAAGTCCGAGAACGCGAAGGTCATCGCCGGCGGCAAAGGCGACGACAAGATCGGCTGGTTCGTCCGGCCGACGGTCATCGAGACAAGCGACCCGGACTTCAAGCTGCTCAAGGAAGAGCTCTTCGGCCCCATCCTGACGGTCTACCCGTACGCCGACGGCAAGTTCGAGGACACGCTGGAGCTCGTCGACCGGACCAGCCCCTACGGGCTCACGGGCGCGATCTTCGCGACCGACCGGCAGGTGATTCGCAAGGCGTCCGAGACTCTCGTCAACGCGGCGGGCAACTTCTACATCAACGACAAGCCGACGGGCGCAGTCGTAGGGCTGCAGCCGTTTGGCGGCGCCAGGGCATCGGGCACGAATGACAAGGCAGGCTCGATTCTCAACCTCATCCGCTGGACCAGCCCTCGGACGATCAAGGAGACATACGTCCCGCCCACCGATCACCACTATCCGTATATGGACGCCGAGTAGCCGGGGGAAGCCGCCGGTGGGTTCCACAGTCGAGGTCATCGCCGAGTCCGGCGTGATGACGGTAACCATCACGCGGCCGGAAGCCCGCAATGCGGTCGACGTCCAGACCGCAGCCGCGCTGTCCGATGCCTTTCGTGCCTTTGAAAAAGACGGGAGCCTCTCCGTCGCGATACTCACCGGTTCGGGCGGGCACTTCTGCTCCGGCTTCGATCTCAAAGCGCTAGCCCACGACTCTCCCGGTCGCCTGGTCGAAACGGGTGATGGGCCCATGGGGCCGACGCGGATGGTGCTGAGCAAGCCGGTGATTGCGGCGATCGAAGGCTATGCGGTCGCCGGCGGCCTCGAGCTGGCATTGTGGTGCGACCTTCGCGTGGCGGCGAGCGACGCGACGCTTGGTGTTTTCAACCGAAGATTTGGCGTGCCGCTGATCGACATGGGTACGATCCGCCTGCCCCGCTTGATCGGCCAGGGCCGTGCGCTGGACATGATCCTCACCGGCCGGCGCGTCGCAGCCGATGAGGCGCTGCGCATCGGCCTGGTGGAAAAGCTCGTCGAACCGGGGCACGCGCTCGAATCGGCGCAGACGCTCGCCCACAGCCTGACCGAGTTTCCTCAGGGCGCGTTGCGAGCAGATCGTCTCAGCGTTATCAGTCAGTGGTCGCTGAGTCTCGAGGACGCCGCCAGAGCAGAACACCGAGGAGGCCTCGATGTGCTGGCTTCTGGCGAGGCGCAGGAGGGCGCACGCCGATTTGCGAAAGGCGCGGGCCGCCACGGAGGTTGACGCTCTAATTTGGAGGTTGTGACGGTGGGCTCTGTGATTCAGGCTTCGGGCCTGGTGAAGCGATACGGCGAGCTCGAGGCGGTCAAGGGCATCGACCTCGAAGTTCGCGCCGGCGAGATCTTTGGGTTTCTGGGACCGAATGGCGCCGGAAAGTCGACGACGATCTCGATCCTCTGCACGCTGCTGTCACCGACCGCCGGGACCGCGCGGGTGGCCGGAATCGACGTGGCCTTCGACCCTGCCGGAGTACGGCAGCGGATCGGCCTGGTGTTCCAGGACCCATCGCTCGACGACCAGCTCACGGGACGCGAGAACCTCGAGTTCCACGCCTTCATCTACAGCGTCCCCAGCGCTGCCCGCCGGCAGCGCATCGATGAGATGCTAGCCCTGGTCAAGCTCGCCGACCGCGCCGGCTCGCAAGTCAAGACCTACTCAGGCGGTATGAAACGACGGCTTGAGATTGCTCGCGGCATGCTGCACCAGCCGCAGGTGCTGTTCCTTGACGAGCCCACGCTGGGCCTGGATCCGCAGACCCGGCAGAGCATCTGGACGCATTTGAACGAGCTCCGCGACACCAAGGGCGTCACGATCTTCATGACCACGCACTACATGGATGAGGCCGAGTTTTGCGACCGGATCGCGATCATCGATCAGGGCAAGATCGTCGCTCTCGGTACCCCCGACGAGCTCAAGGCAATGGTTGGCGGCGACGTTGTGACCATCACGTCAAGCCGGCCGGAGGATGCCGCCAGAGAGATCGAGGAGATCCTTGGGGTAACCCCAACCCGGGACGATGGCACCCTGCGCATGGAGGTGCCGGACGGCAAAGCGTTCGTGCCTCGCCTGGTGCGAGAGCTCATGGCGCCGGTGGACACGGTGTCCATGCGGCGCCCAAGCCTTGACGATGTGTTCCTCAAGCTCACCGGTCGCGCGATCCGCGACGAAGAGGCGACCACCGGGGACCAGAATCGCGCGATGGCCAGGCGCTTCATGGCGGGCCGAAGGCGATGAGTGTGAAAGTCGCGCCTGCGCCCAACGCCACCGCCCCCGCCCAGCCGGCGCCGGCCGACACACGAATGGCGACGCTGCGCGCCATTTACATCATCTGGTACCGCGACCTGCTGCGTTACTGGCGCGATCGCTGGCGCCTGGTCGCGTCGCTGGCGCAACCGCTTCTGTTCCTGATCGTGTTCGGTTCCGGCTTGAGCTCGGCCCTCGGGCGGGGAACGCTCTTCGGAACCTCGGGCGGAATCTCTTACATCCAGTTCATGTACCCGGGCATCATCGGGATGGCCATCCTCTTCACCGCGATCTTCGGCGCGATGTCGATCGTGTGGGATAGAGAGTTCGGCTTTCTTAAAGAAGTGCTCGTCGCTCCGATCGACCGCTCCGCGGTGGCCATCGGCAAAGCGTTAGGCAGCACGACGCAGGCGATGATCCAGGGCCTCATCCTCCTCGTCCTCGCACCATTCGTCGGTGTGAAGTTGAGCGTGGTCACGGTCCTGACCATGATTCCGCTGGCCGCGGTGCTGGCATTCGGGCTCTCTTCGTTTGGCGTCGCGCTGGCCTCATCGATGAAGTCATTGCAGGGCTTCCAGGTGGTGATGAACTTCCTGATGATGCCAATGTTCTTTCTCTCCGGCGCGCTGTTTCCGCTCACCGGCCTGCCTGGTTGGATGACGGTGCTCACCAGGCTGGACCCCGCTTCCTACGGCATCGATCCGCTGCGCCGTGTGGTGCTGTCGAACTCAGGACTGCCGGGCGCGGTCGTCGACAGGCTCGGGCTGACGATCAACGGCCACGTGCTCGCGATCCCTTTGGAGGCCGGCATCGTTCTCGCCTTCGGAGCTGTGATGCTCGGCATCGCCGTCGTGATGTTTCAGCGCCGCGACTGAAACAAGAATCAGGGCAGCAACCTCACTGACGATCATCGGGAGCGGCCCCCACACCGGCAGGCCTTCGATAGCGAGCGCAGCTCCGAGCAGAAAAACCCAGGCCCACCGTGGTTTGCGATCGGTGCGCAGGTAGAGCCATCCGGCCAGGCCGAACATGACCAGGTCGTCGAGGTGAAGGTAGGGACTGGCGAGCAACCCCCCGGCCATAGAAGCGATGAAGATCCATTCAAGCTGGCCGCCGCGAAGGCGGTAAACCAGCACCAGTGACCAGACTGCGATCGCGGCCTGGACGCCGCGGGTCACCGCGATGCTGCCCAGGAGAGGGGCGAGCGTCAGCTCCCGGTTCACCGGCACGCTTGCGGCGAAACTCAATCGGGCGCCGTACTCAGCCACGCCGCCAGGACCGAGGGTTATGACTGAGGCCACGGCGAGCAATCCGAGCGCCAGGCCGGCCAGAAACGGGCGACCGGTGCGCAGCAGCCCGTACGAACCCGCGACGCCGAGCGCGACGAGGAGGCCGGGCTGGCCGAGCTGAAGGCCATAGATCACGGGCAGCCAGCCCAGCGCGGCGGCGAGGTGAATCAAGCGTTCTGGCCCGCGGGCCGGCGCGGCGACATACCAGGTCAACCCAAGCGCGACAAGCAGCGCTGCGCTCCAGACCCAGTAGCCCAATTCGTAGGGAAGGGGCGTGAGCGGGAGCGCAAGCCAAGCGACAGGAGGAGGGCTGATATAGCGCGCGAGCTCTGCGACATGGATACGCGAACCCAGCGCATCGAGCTCCGCCTGCTGGATTGAGAGGTCGTAGATCGACCCCCAGCCGTGTTTGATGCCGATGCGGGCCGCGGCCACATAGAAGGTGAAGTCGTTGTGAAACCTGTCCGCGACGTAGGCGAGCGCCCACTGGTAGAGATCGAAGGCCGCGAAGAGGAACGCGGTCGCGGCGCCAGCGGCCACGCCCAGATTGCGCCACCGCTGGGACTTCGAACCGACCATGCACCGCGGATGCTATAGGCCCGCTACCTTGTAGCGGTGCCGCCGACCCGTAATTTCGAGCCTCGCATTCTCGAGCTGACGGATGGAACGAAGGCCCACGTCAGGCAGATCAAACCGGAGGACGAACCACTCCTGCACGAAGCGGTGGCGGCGATGTCAGAGCGGACCGTTTACTTCAGATTCTTTTCGCCCTTGAAGCGGCTTCCTGACGCGCTCGCACACCGGCTCGCGGTCGTCGACTACAACGATCGATTTGCGCTGGTCGCCACGACGCACCGGCCGGGCGCTAAAGAGCGGATCGTCGGGGTTGCGCGCTACGACCGCGCAGTTGATACGAACGTTGCCGAAGTCGCCGTCGCCGTGATCGACGAGTTCCAGCACCGCGGCCTTGGAGGTGCGCTGCTTGCGATCCTGGCGAGGGTGGCTCGCGAGCATGGAATCAAGACGTTTTCGCTGATCGTTCTGCCCGAGAACCAGCAGATGCTCGGACTGCTGAGAAAGATGGGCTGGATTCATCACGCCAAGCTGAACGGCGGCGTCTACGAGATCTCGTTCGATTTACCAGAAACGGCTTAGAGCCTCTCGACCGCGAGGCGGGCGCCGAAACCCAAAAGGACCACGCCCGTAATTCGTTCCATCCACTGCCGCACCCGCGGCGCCGTGATGACGTCACGGAGGCGCGTGACGAGCAACCCGTAGACGTTCATCCATGTCCAGCCGATGACCGCGAAGGTCACGCCGAGGACCAACAGTCGGGGCAGGACGGGCTGGCCAGGAAAGACGAACTGGGGCAGGAAGGTGACGAAGAAGACGCCGAGCTTGGGATTCGAGAGGGCTGAGATGAAGCCCTGCCGGAATATGGCGTGAGCCGGGGCGGGCGCGGGCGCCGCTGCCATCAGGTCGGCCGGCCGGTGCCTGGATTCGATCAACGTTCGCACCCCAAGGTAGGCGAGGTACGCGGCGCCAACGAGCTTGAGCACGAACAGCGGCTCGCCTGACGCTCGGAGCAGCGCCGACAGTCCGACCGCGGTCGCGATCGTCCAGACGGCGAGCGCGAGTGCGATTCCAGTCGTGGTGAGCACGACGCCGCGTCGCCCGTGAGCCAGCGCGTTCTTGGTCACGACCGCCATGTCCGGGCCGGGCGTCACCGCGAGGAGCACCGAGATCCCGATGAACGCAAGAAGCCCGGCGTCCACGATCAAGAGCCCCAGCGGAACTCCGAACACATGTAGTCGAACGACTGAGCCTCGGGCATGCCGTGTGGTGAGTTCTTGATGTCTGCCGGGTCGACGGCAACGATGGCGACCGTCACCCCCCCGCGCGTGGCGACGATCACGGCGAACTGAACCTTCTGAGACGTCGAGTTCGAGCCGATCAGGTTGGCCGAGTAAACCGCGCCGAGCCCGTCCTGGTCGCCGATGTGCGCACCCTTCAAGTCGGAGAACTGGACCACGTCCTGCCAGTTCGCTGTGGGCAGCGCCGCGACCGTGGCCTGAAGCACTTGCTGCGGGGTCTGGCTGCTCTTCATGCCGGCGACCTGGACCAACCCAAGCTTGGTTCCAAGCGAGATGCCGCTCGAATCCTGGCTTCGCACGGTCCACGTCGAGCTGTAGTCGACCTCGAACTTGTAAGTCGAGCTGCGGTAGGTGTTCGACTCCGGTAGGGGAGTGATGATCTTGGGTGCGCAGTTCACGATGCAGGTGGACCGGCTCCCGCCGGCAAAGCGCGAGACAAGGAACGTGCTCAAGGCAACCGTCACGATGGCCAGGACGGCAAGCAGCACACCGGCGACGGCGATCTGAGACGTCCCAAACCGGCGAGCGGGATAAGCGGGTCGTGGTGCGACCGGATAGCTGTAGACGGGTGCGGCGGCGAACGCCTGCGCTACCTGCGGGGCGCCGCAGCGGCCGCAAAACGGGGCGCCCGGCTGTACCTGGGCCCCGCATCGCCCGCAAAAGCGCACCTGGGCCACCGACTAGACGGCCCGCCCGGCGCGTAGCCCGCGGCCTTGTTTGGAAGCCGCTGCGCGTGCGGCGCCACACGATGGACAAAAAGCCATGGTCGGGACGATGCGATGGCACTCAGGACATGGCGCGTCGGGTCCAATCTCGTGCTCAGCGCCCTCGACCAGCAAAGCCTGGTGAATGACCAGCCTCACATAGAGAAGGACGAGGAGGGTCGCGATGAGGCGGATCGCCACCTCTGCCACCAGGTCGGACACGACAAAGCTGAGCATGCCCAGCACCACCTGCGCGCCTGCGGCCACGATCAACGTGGCCAGGATGCTGGTGGTCCAGGGCCGGCCCGCCTTGCGCCGGTCGTATCGATGGAGCCACACTGCGGCCGCGACAATCCCGGTGGTGCTCGCATTCACGAGTGCGACAAGGATTCCGGTTCGCAGCAGGCGGAGGGACCAGTCGAGTGGAGCACCGCTCCCGATCAGAGGTCCGCTGATGAGAGGCCAGATCGCGGTCAGGGAGCTCGTGAGCGTGAACCCCAGGGCGGAGGCTGCGCCAAACGTCAGGCCGTCGAGCGGCTCACGAAACCGGTCGCGAAACACATAGAGGAAAAGCGGCCCGGCGAGCATGAGCCCTTGAGCGACGATCGGGATTGCCACGCCGGCCAGAACGAACGCGTTCTCCTTGTCCCCGGTCAGGTTCAGCTGAGAGACAGCCGCGCCCGAAAACGAGGTGAAGGCGTAACCCAGCACCGCTCCCACGATCATGGTGGCGCCGATCACGAGCCACGGCTCGTCCTCGTAAACCTCGACCTCGTAGAGGTAAAGCAGGTAGAGCACCGGCAGCAGGAAGATCGCGACCACAGCCGCGGGCGCGAAAAGGTGCAGGGCCGCGAGCAGCAACACCGCCGCACCGCCCGATACCAGTGCCCAACGAAACGCGCCGCCGCGTCGATGCGCCAGGTGAGGAAAGAGCGTGCTGACGATCGATATGTGCGCCACATGCTCAGACGGCAGCGCGGCAAAGGCATGCCGGCGGGTCCGGTTCGCGCTTGTGAGGTGCGCACCGCAGTGTCCGCAGAAGTCGCCGGCCGGCACCGAGCTCCCGCAGTGCGGGCACGGGACAAGCGGCGGCCGGTCGCCCGAACGCGTGGCAGCTACTTCGCCGGCGCGTCGCGGGCCCTGGCGTCGGTCGGGACCACGCTCTCTCATGCGCCCCCACCTTTTATGTAGAGGACCCATGCGGCGTCGAGCGCCGCGCCGTCCATGCTTCCCCAACCCGTCGCGAAGTCCCAGCCGGGCGCCGCGTCGTACGCGAGGTTGTTGCCTGTGGTGACGTCGTGGAAAGGCCTTGCCGAGAGCTTCGACTGGTTCGCGCCCATCCAGTAAAGGGCGGGATTGGCGAAGCCCACCTCGCGCAGGCCTTTCTTTTTCAAGTCCTGGTTGATCAGCGCGACGGTGCCTGCCCACAGCGGGGTTGAGGCGGACGTACCACCCACCTGGCCATCCTTCCCGCCAAACACGATATGGAACCCCGTCGCGGGATCGCCGGCGCCCGCCACATCGGGCACCTGGCGAAAGCCGTGTCCGGCGGCCTGGCCTACTGCCTTCTGGTAGTCGGGGAGCGGGTAGAACTGGCTTGGACCGCCGCCGGTGCCGCTTTCGTCGAGCGGCGCGCCCCACGCTGACTCTTTGTAATAGATGCCCTGCTGCGACTCGAACACCGTCGTTCCTCCCACCGCGGTTACGCTTGGCAGGGTCGACGGAAAGCTTGCAGCGGGGTCGGTGTCCTGGCCGCAGGTGTAAGCCCCGCTGTCGCCGCTGGCGATGAAGTGCGACATGCCCTGCGCGACAGCCCTGTCCTGGATGGCGGCATAGGAGCTGCGATGGCTGCTCGGGGTATCCGGCTCACAGGCGCCCAGGCTCTCGGAGATGATCGAGCCGAGGTGGTCAGTCACCAGCTGGTCAAACGCCCGCGCACCGTGGCCGAAGTCAGCCGCGGAGAGGTAGATGACGAGCTGCGCCTTCGGCGCTATCTCATGAATGATCTCGAGATCGAGCACCGTCTCGCCCTGCGGTTTTTCGGGTGTGCCCCAGTTGGGGTCACGCTTGACGGTGAGGTAGGAGTCGAACGGCGGAAGCCCGAACTCGGACGCGAACTGGTTCAGGTCCTTGAGGTTTGGAAGGTCATCGATCTCAGGCAGCACGATCGTCTGTCCGGTCCCATCGAGTCCTGCCTGGCGAAGCGCGTCCAGGTTGTAGAAGGAAAGGACGTCAGTCGGCGTCAGGCCGCCGCGACGAATCTGCGGGTCCTCGAGCGCTGCGTAAAACGTGGTGCCGTCTGCCTGGCGAAAGTTGTCAATCTCGACGTGAAGCAGCGCTGAGGCAAGAGGCGCTGGGCCGTCGGCGGCGACCAGGCTCGAACCTGTGCTCCACGATGCCTGGAAGCCTGATCCCTGCAGCGTGTCCACCGCACTCCTGATCAACACCGGGTCCGGACCGAACTCCGCCGCGTAACTCTCCGGTGTCACCGTTTTACCCGATGCGATGAGCGCCGCCAGGCGGGCGGGGTCGCGCACCTTGAGGACGAAGCTGAGCGACACGGTCGTCGAATCCCCGGCCGGCCCGAGCCGGTCGGCATGGCCGATGGCGGCAGCGAGGGTGGGAGGCGGCGAGGCCACCGGGCGGAGAGCTGTTTTGTCCGATGGGGACGGATTCGACGGAGAGGCTTGCCCGGGTGAGGGGGCGCAGGCGGCCAGCGCCAAGACGACTCCCATCACGGCTGCGGTCTTCACGGGAACGTAGCTTCCCAGACCTCAGCCACGAACGCCAAGTCAAAGCCGAGCTTGCGATACGCCTCGAAGGCGCGGGTCTGGCTCTGGCCGTCGACATACAGGGACGCCTCGCGCGCACCGGCGGCACGGAGCCGACGGAGGGCCTCCGTCACCATCCAGGTCGCGAGGCCGCGGCGCCGGTGCTCAGGCAGCGTGCCGACAGAGCTGACCATCCCGACGGGTTGCGGGCGCCGGTCATCCGTGTAGGACTCCACCTGGCAGAGCGTCAAGGCGGCGGGCTCTCCGGTATCGGCGGTCACCGCCATCAGGCACAGCTCTGGCGCCTTCCCGGTCATCAGCTCCGCCTCGCTCCGGGCGGTGAAGCTCCAGTGGTCGGCGAAGGTTCGGTTGTGCATGTCGGCCCAGATCCCGCGGCGCAGGGTCAGACCATCCTGCAGCCGGTAACCCGCCACCGGCGTCGAGGGGGGAAGGTCCGCCATCAGGCTTCGGTCCATTCGCCACCAAGGACGGGCCATCTCGAGGCCAAGGCGGCGCAGGACCTCGTTGTGGCCCTGGCCAACCCAAACCTGCACCATCGTCGCCCCGGAGGCTCGAGAAAGCTGAAGGCCCCACCGCACGATCTCGTGCATCGCCTCGTCCGCGTTCGTACCGGCGGAAGCGGGATCGATTCGCGCAACAGTTCCTCGAGAGTTCGCCCGGCTTGACACCAGGACCGCTCCCGCGATGCCCGGCTTGTCCGCGTCAATGACGCGCGAACGCGCCTCCCAGTCGAAGTGCGTGAGCAGCCGGCGCAGGTCGTCTTCCTGAGGCACGCTGTCCCGACTTCCTACGCGCACCTCTTCTCTCCAGAGCTGGACCAGGGCGTCGAGGTCGCTCGCGCGACCGGGTCTCAAAAGGGGGGCTCTCTCATGCCGTTGCCCGGGCCACCACCTCATGGACCTCGGGAAGGGCGCGCCTGATCCTTTCCTCCAGCTCCGTCTCGATGCGATGCGCTTGCTCGAGGCTGATCGCACCGTCGACCTCGGCCACCACGTGAGCGTGGATTCGCTGATGGCGGTCGCTCAGCTCGACATCGACGCACCTTCTGACCTCCGGGTGAGACTCCACGATCTCGCGCATGCGCGCCGCGAGCTGCGTCATTCTTTCGGTTACGTCCACTCCGCTTACGACGCGTGGCTCCATCGGCTCGAGGTGGATGTCGATCCGTGTGGCGTCGGGAAGCTCGGTCCGCAGCGTCTCCTCAAGCGTTTCGCTCGCCTGGGATGCTTTGGCGAGCGTCATGTCCCCGGGCAGCTTCGCGTGCATCGTGAGGTGAAGCGAACCGTCAGCCTCGCGCTCTACGGTCACGTTGTGGAGGTCTCGCACGCCTCCATTGCGCGCTGCGGCAGCATGGATGCGTTCGACGAGGTCGCCTTGCAGCGCCTGGCCTTCCACGAGCACTGACAGGTCAAGCGTCGGTAGGACGGCGCGAGCCTTGCGCTTGATCTCGTCCGCCAGAGCGCCGGCCGCCTCGAGTGACAACATCCTTCTCGTCGCGATGTTGGTGTCACCGATGAGAATCGGCCCAGAGCGCCGCACGCGAACCGAGCGGACCTCGCGCACGCCGTCCACACCTCCGATCGCCGCGCGAAGCTGTTTTTCAGCGTCGCCCGCGGCGCGGTCGATGAGGATGTCACCCGAACGCCAGGCGACTCGCGCGGCTGCTCGGAAGATGATTCCGGCGACGAGGAGGGCCGCCGCCGAGTCGGCCCATGCGAAACCCATCCGGATGCCGACGAGGCCGGCCAGAACGCCGATCGTGGCGAGTACGTCGGCCACCCGATCTGTGGCGTCGGCGAGCATCGCTTCACTAAAAGCGAGCCGGCCGACGCGACGCAAGACGACCGCACGTCCGCTTTCGATCAACAGGGTCCCGATCAGGAGCGCAAAGGCATAGGCGGCGGGATTCACTACCGGTCCGCCGGCGGTCAGGCGGCGGATCGCCTCGAACGCGATTCCGATGGCCGTGATCATCAAAAGGGCGCCTTCGGTGAAAGCGGCGAGATTCTCGGCCCGTCCGTGACCGTATGGGTGCTCGCGGTCCGCGGGCTTGCGCGCCGTACGTACCGCCACCAGGGTGAACGTGCTGGCGGCAAGGTCGAAGATCGAATGAACGGCCTCGCTCAAGATGCCCAGGCTCCCCGTCAGCAGGCCGACCACGAGCTTGCCCAGCACCAGGGCCACGCCGATGAAAACCGACCCGAGCATGACGCGCTCGGGCCGTCTCGCCAAAGACTCCATCGAACCCACTGTAGCGGGCGTTTTTCTACTTCAATAGGGACGTCGAGGTGAGGAGCTGCGTCTCGGTGCCGAGGGCGATGAGAAGATCGCCCTCCTCGAGGCGCAAGTCAGGGCTGGGGCTCACAAACAGCGTCCCGTCTCGGCGCCTGAGCGCGAGCAGCTTCGCCGCTGACGCGTCGAGCAGCCCTGCTTCAGCGATGGTCTTGCCGACCGCCGCCATTCCCGCGCCGACGAGCAGCTCTTCGACCCCAATTCCGGCCTCGCCATGGTGGAGGGTGTCCAATACGTCAACAAGCGCAGGCCGGACGGCCAGCTCCGCGATGCGGTGGCCGGCCATCTGGTATGGGGAGATCGTCCGGGTCGCGCCGGCCAGCTCCAGTCGCCGTATGGATTCAGGGCGCCCAGCCCTCGCGATGATGTAAAGGTTCGGATTCAGTGCCCTGGCGGACAGGACGATGTACACCGCCCGCTCGTCCGAGTCGACCGCGCAAATCAGCCCTCTGGCGCGCTCGATGCCCGCCTGCTTGAGGAGGTCCTCGCTCGATGCGTCGCCTTCGAGGTGGAGGCGTCCCTCGGCGCGAAGGCGGCCGACGGCCTCTTCCGTCTGATCGATCACTGCGTAGGGGACCCTGTGGTCCTCGAACTCAGCCACGATCTCAGTCCCTATGCGGCCGTAGCCGCAGAGGATGAAGTGGTCGTGTAGCTGGTTCAGGCTGCGCTCCAACTGACGCTCTCTCCTGTACGTGCCAAACGCGTTGTCAGCGAGGGTCTCGGCAAAGACTCCGAAGCCATAGAGCATCGTACCCACGCCAGTCACGATCAGAGTCGATGTGAAGATGCGGCCGGCGGGCGACTGCGGATGAATCTCGGTGTAACCGACGGTGCTGATCGTGATGATCACCATGTAGAAGGCGTCGAGCAGATTCCACCCGTCGATCAGCATGTACCCCGTGACGCCGTAAACGATGATCACACCCAGCAGCACGGCAGCGAGCCGAAATCGCGATAGCGGGTGCGCGAGTGCCCGGCTCATTTCCTTGCCTTGCGAATCTTGTCCATTCTTTCGACTGCTTTCCAGTGAGCCGGGTGCGCCCAGGTCCTGGCGAACTCCTCGATCGTCGCGTCAGCGAGCTCGGGGTTGCGGTGAGGGCGGACTGAGTCAACTGAGCGTTTGATCCCGACGATCGCCGCCACCGGAGCGGACGCGATCGAGGTCGCCAGCTCAGCGAGCCTCTCGTCGAACGTGGCGCTCGGCTCGACTTCCTCGACCAGCCCCATGCGCAACGCGTCATGGGCGGCGATCGCCTGGCCGCTGAGCAGCAGGTGCAGCGCGCGGCCCCGGCCGACGAGTGTTGCCAGCCGTTCGGAGGCGCCCCACGCCGGCATGAGACCCAGCGTCACTTGCGCGAACCCGATGCGGGCATGCGCCGCCGCGATGCGCACATCACAGGCGATCGCGAGCTCGGCTCCGCCGCCGAAAGCGTCGCCGTTCATGCCCGCGATGACCGGGATGGGCAGCTGAGGAAGGCGGTCGAGCGTGGAGCGCATGCGATGCGCCATGGATGCAGCGTCGGTTTCCGAGCGCATGTGCTCCAGCTCCTTGAGGTCTCCGCCCGCGCAGAAGGCTTTGTCACCGGCGCCGCGAATGACAAGCACGCGCGCTCGCAACCGCTTGATCTGATCAAGCGCCTGATCGAGCTCCGCCATCGTCTGCAGCGCCAGCGCGTTGCGCGATTTCGGCCGGTTGATCGACAGCGTGGCGACGCCGCGCTCGACCTCGAGCCGGAGGTCGCGCAATCTATTTTTAGCCGCCTCCGCCCGGACCTTCCAGGCCTGGCTTGGTCATCTTGCCAAGGTCCAGGACCTTGTTCAGGGTCGCTTCGTTGACGCCCTTGCTGCGCGCGAGCTGTCGGATGCTCTTGCCGGTGCGCATCGACTCCTTGGCGAGCTTGGCCGATTCGTCGTAGCCAAGCACGGGGTTGAGAGCGGTGGCGAGCATAGGACTGCGCTCGACCAGCTCGGGTCCGCGGTCGGTGGCTTGCAGTCCTTCGACGCACCGCTCTGAGAAATTGCGCACTGACGCGGCGAGGAGAGTGATCGATTCGAGCATTGCAGCGCCGGCCACGGGCATCATCACATTCAGCTCGAAAAAGCTGCCCGACTGTCCGCTGATCGTGACCGTCAGGTCGTTGCCGTAGACGCGTGCGATCACCATGAGCAGGGATTCGACGATCACCGGGTTCACCTTGCCCGGCATGATGCTCGAGCCGGGTTGAGTCTCAGGCAGTCGCAGCTCGCCCAGGCCGGCGATCGGCCCTGTGCCCATCAGCCGGATGTCCGATCCAATCTTCCAGAGACTGGTCGCTATGGTCCGGATCCCGCCGTGCGCAGCGACCAGGGCGTCAAGCGTGGCCTGTGCGTGGAAGTGGTTCTGCGTTTCACGCACGGGGAGCCCCGTGGCCTTGGCCAACCTGGACGCGACGATCCTCGCGTATTGAGGATGCGTGTTGATGCCAGTCCCGACGGCCGTGCCGCCGAGAGGGATCCTCGCCAGCTCGTCGATCGCCGCCCCGGCGCGGCGGATCGACTCCTCGACCTGTCCCGCGTAACCCTTGAACTCCTGGCCGAGGCGGACGGGAGTCGCGTCCTGCAGGTGTGTCCGGCCGGTCTTCACCACCGGCCAGAACTCCCTGCTCTTCGTCTCGAGCGCCTTACGCAGGCGCTCGAGTGCTGGAATGAGCTCGTCTTTGATCGACATCGCCGACGCGAGCTGAATCGCCGTCGGGATCACGTCATTGGATGACTGGCCGAGGTTCACGTGGTCGTTTGGGTGGACGAGGCGTGAACCTTTTTCGCCGCCGAGGATCTCGGTCGCCCTCGTCGCAATCACCTCATTCGCGTTGGTGTTGGTCGAGGTTCCAGAACCGGTCTGATAGATGTCGATCGGGAACTGAGAGTCGAGCTCGCCGTCGATCACCTGCTGCGCGGCCGCCGCGACCGCCTGCGCTCGACGGCGCGACAGGATGCCCAGCTCTCGGTTGGTCTGCGCCGCGGCCTTCTTGACCAGGCCGAGGGCGCGGATGAAACGCCGAGGAAAGGGCTGCCCGGAGATCGGGAAGTTGAGTACCGCGCGCTGGGTCGACGCGCCGTAATAGGCGTCGACGGGGACTTCCATTTCTCCCATGGAGTCTTTCTCGATGCGCGTCCCCTTCCGCTTACCCATCGCCAGATTCTAGAGTGGCGATGAAGTGCGTCTGGCTGCGGTCGATATCGGGAGCAATACCGTACACGTGCTGGTGGCCGACGCGGTGCGTGGCCGGCTCGAGGATGTCGCCCATTACGTCGAGATGCCGGAGCTGGGTGCGCGAGTTGCGCGGAAGGGCGAGATCGGCCCAGGGACCAAGACCGCGATCCGCGCGCTGCGATCAGTGGTGGCTCGAGCGCGAACCCACGGCTTCGAAGTGCTGATCGCCGGCGCCACCGAGGCGGTGCGCCAGGCGAAGGACGGCGCCCAGTTCGCCACGGCGGCCGGAGCGGCGATCGGCACGACGATTCACGTGATCACGGCGACAAGGGAGGCCGAGCTGAGCTTCCAGGGCGTGGCCAGCCGGCATTCGGTGCGGCGGGAGTGGGCGATGGTCGACCTGGGGGGAGGATCCACGGAGGTGGTGATCGCGCGAGGCCGCGAGATGCTGCGCTCGGCAGCTCTTCCGATCGGTTCGGGCGTGCTCGCGAGCACCTATCTTTCGGACCCGCCGAAACCTGATGAACGTGCCCGCCTGCGCAAGGCTGCCCTTCGCGAGCTGGCTCACGCGCCCGACGGCGAGGTCGAGCGGCTGGTCGCCACCGGTGGGACGGCTTCCAACCTGCCGCTGGTGCTGACCCACCGCAACCCGCCGTCGGTGCTGACGACGGCCGACCTATTGGCCTGCGAAGCGCGACTCGACCGGGGCCGGGCGGCCAAGGTGGCAACAGCCGTCGGGCTGCCCGCGAACCGGGTCAAAGCGATGCGGGCAGGCGTCGAAGCTCTGCTGCTGTTCCTCGACTGGTATGGCCTCGCGCTGCTTCAAATCAGCCACGAGGGCCTGCGCCACGGGATGCTCCTGGCCTACCTCGAACGGGGCAATGATTGGTGGCGGTAGAGCGTTGAGCCCTGTGGGTAGGATGAATTCATGGACCAGGTGAGATCGCGCGCGTCGGCGCTCAAAGTCGCCCTTGGCCTCACCTGCGTGGTCCTTATCGTCGAGCTCGCCGGCGGCCTGGCCTCCCACTCCTTGGCGCTGCTCTCAGACGCCGGTCACGTCCTGACTGACGTCTTCGCCCTCGGCCTGGCCTGGTTCGCCGCCTCGCAGGCGAATCGTCCCGCCGACGCCAGGCGCAGCTACGGCTACCACCGCATCAGCATTCTCGCGGCGCTGGTCAACTCTGTGACCTTGATCGTGATCGTCCTGCTGATCGGCTTTGAAGCGATTCGAAGGCTCGCCCAGCCAGAACCGGTCCAGGGTGGCATCGTCGTCGTCGCCGCCTTGATCGGCATCGCCATCAACACGTTTGTCGTGTTTGGCCTGCGAAGAGAGACCAGGAGCCTGAACGTACGGGCGGCGCTGCTCCACGTGGTCGGCGACATCGGTGCGTCAGTAGGTGTGGTGGTGGCCGGAGCGGTGATCCTGCTCACGGGCTGGCTTTACATCGACCCGCTGCTCTCGCTGGGCATTGCAGTCCTGATCGCGTTTGGCGCGTGGGGCATAGTGCGCGAGACGGTCAACCTGCTGATGGAGGGCACTCCACGGGAGATCGACCTGACCGCGGTGACGGAAGAGATCACCGGCACCGAGCTCGTGACGAGCATGCATGACCTGCACGTCTGGGCCCTGTCATCAGACGAGATGGCCCTCAGCTGTCATGTGGTCGTGGGCGATTGCCCGCTGGGTGACGCCGAGCATGTGGTGCGCGACCTCGAGTCACGTCTGTGCGACAAGTTCGCGATCGGCCACACCACCATCCAGGTGGAGAGCTGCCATCCGTGCGGTGAGATTCACCATGGAGCCGGCGAGCACAACCACCCTCATGAGAATGCTGTCTTTGTCAGCGCTGGGGCAGAAGAGCATCCTCGCGCTGCAGGATCCGCCGCGCGACAGCGATAGCCGACGCGTAGGTTGAGTCCATCCCCCGATAGCTGAGTCCGCGCGCGCCGAGTGTTCGAGCCTGTGTGTACGGAGTGTCGGATGCGTAGTGGACGATTCCCAGGTCGAAATTGATCTGTGCCATGTTCACGCTTTCGCCGAGCGGGTAACGATCAGGTTGAACGATCTCGTAGCAAGCGTCGAGATACGGCCCGGCCTCCATCTCGACGACCGTGTAGCGTCCGTGGTAATAGGAGTCGAGGTAATCGCGGTTCTGTAGAAAGGTTCCGCGCACCGTGACCGCCCGCTGGTTGTCCAACGCGGAGCCGTACACGAGATTCGGCTGCACGTCATTGGCGGTGAAACAGTTCGCCAGCCAGTAGGTGTTGCCCGAGTGCTCGTTCTGGACCACGTTGGGGATCATCACGTCGCCGACGTCCGCATTGAGCGTCGCCGCCTTGCCCAGGACATAGAGGCCTTTGACCCACGACGCTTGTTCGGCCACCTGGCGAAGGATGTGGTACGCGGCCTGGCCGAGCGGGTAGTCCACATTGAGGATGCATGCATCCGAGGCGCGCAGCTTCGCCTCGTCGACCGCACCGACGCGCGGATCGATCGCTTTCGGATCCAGCTTGGACAGCATGAAAACCTGAGCGGCCGAGTCGACGCCGGTCCCCCTGGCGGCGATGTGCCGGACGCCGTTGGCCGCTTCCATCTCTGAACGCCTGCGCCGCATTTGCTCGCTGTTCGGATGCTGGTCGAACACCTGGCGCGCGCCGTAGTAAAGCCAGTTGTCGCGCGAGGCGCGGATGTGGCCCGCCTCGAGCTTGCGCCGCTCCTCGTCGAGCTCAGGGTGCTCGCGGCCGACCCAGTCCACGATCTCGCTTTCGAACTGGCGCGCGACTCCGGTCAAGACGTTGACGAGGCTGTGCGAGTTGGAGGAGACGAAATAGATCGGCGCGTCGCGCGCGCCCATCTCGCCCATGGCGGACGCGATCGGCAGCCACCAGCGACTGGCGTTGCGCGCGTAGCCGAGATGGCTGCCGCCTATGAGGCGCAGCACGATCCTGCACTCCTCGCGCTTGATGGCCGCGACGTTGGCGTCGAAGGAATCGCCCCAAGCTTCGTGAAGCCGGCGCCAGTCATCCTCGGTTGCGCCCGCAGCGGCGCGGGCCTGCTCGTCAGACAGGTCGACGTCCTCTAGAGCGCGGTGCAGCTTGTTCCACTCGATCTGGTAGGCGACAAGCGTCGGGACAAGGTCGTCGATGTCAGAGGCGGATGCGATGAGCACCGCCAGCGTGTTCTTGCCATCGTGGTACCAGCGCCGCCGCCGCGCAGGGGCCTTCACCGCCTGCCAGCCGAGGATGTCGGCATGAAGCACCGCGCGAAAGCCCTGCGGGCTCTGGCCCATGATCACGTGCCGGCACCTGCTGATCGCGTCTGGCAATCGGCGGATCGCGTAGAGCAGGGCGCCCATATCGGTCTGTGGCGCGGCGGCCAGAGGATGCAGGACCGAACCCATCCCAAGGTGTGCCTGGACGAGCGATTCGATCTTGATGTCTCCCGAGCTCTGCAGCATGGTCGTGTAGGTGCGGACGTAGAGCTCCACCGCATGCTTGCCGGACCAGCCCGATCCGGGGGGCGATTCCATCACGCGAATATAGAAGGATGGGTCGGCTTACAAAACCTTGACCTCGAGCCGGTGGAACCTGAAGGCGGTGCGATCTGATAGTTAGAGGCGTAATGAGACGCTTGATGAATCTCCGCCACCTTCGCATCCTCGGGTTTGCCGCCGGCGCCGTCGCCGTGTCCGGTGCCGCCGTGCTCGTCACCGCCTCGGCCGCCGGCCTGAACGTCGGGTTCCGCTCCTCTCCGCCACGCGCGACCCAGCCTGAAACGGCGGCGATCGGCCAGAAGGCCGATGCGTCCGCGGTCTGCAACGCCTTCATCGCGCACCTCTCGACAGACCTCGGCAAGAGCCAGAGCCAGGTCAATGCCGCGATCCAGAAGGCGATCGGAGAGACGCTTGCCGACGAGGTCAAGAAGGGCGATCTCACCCAGACTCAGGCGGACGCGCTGAAGAAGAAGCTTGCGGGCCAGCCTCCTTGCGCGCTATCGGGAGTCGGCAGGATCGGTGCTCCAGGCGACAAGGCAACGATCGGTGCCTACCAGGCGCAGCTGGTGACCGCGGCCGCCGCCGCTCTTGGCGTCAGCGAAACGCAGCTGAAGGCTGACCTTGCCGCGGGCAAGACGCTCTCTCAGATCGCGGCCGCGAAGAACCCACCGATGACCGAAGCCCAGTTCCGCACGAACCTCATCGCGAAGCTGAAGCCGCTGCTCGACACTGCGGTGACGAACAAGAAGCTGACGACGACCCAGGAGCAGGCAATCCTCCAGCGGCTGCAGACCGCCCCGATCCCGTACTGGAACACGCCGATGAAGCACAAAACTACCGCTCCCGCCAGCCCAGCGACCGCGGGCTAGCGATCTAGTTCTGTAGTCCCTCGGGCGGGCCGCCCAGGCGGCGCATCAGCTCCTCCAGGAGCTGGCGCGTCTCCGGGTCGGCCATGAGGCGCTCCTGCATCTGTTCCGCTGACCGCCGGATCTCGGGGTCGGCCATCAATCGCTCGGACATACCCTGGAAGCGCGACATCATGTCCTTCATCGCGCTCTCCTGAGCGACCTGGAGGAGGATCGGCTGGCTCGCCGCGGCGACCACCGCTTCGGCCTGTGCACGCACCATCTCGATGCCCTTGCACCCCAGGCATTCACCTTTGAGCCCGCAGTGGCAGAGCTGCGGGCGCAGTCGATCAAGCGCGAGGTGGAGTTCTGACATGTCGGTGGGGCCGGCCACGGTCGTGAGATTACGAGGGTTTGGACTTACCCGTGTACATCGACTCGATCTGCTCCTGGTAGTGCTGCTCGACGACTTTGCGCTTGACGTCCATCTTCAGCGACAGCTCGCCGCTCTGCTCTGTGAAGTCTTCAGGTAGGAGCGAGAAATACTTGATCGTCTCCCAGTTCCCGAGGTTCGCATTGACGCCATCGATCGTTTTCTGCAAATGGGCTTTGATGCCGGCATCGTTCAGGCCCTGCCTGGCCGCGGCGGAACGGTCGGGAACGATCAGCACCGTGACATAGGGACGCCCTTCCCCGATGATCACCGACCGAACGATCATCGGGTCCCTCGCCAGCGCGAACTCGAGCTGCAGCGGTGCGACGTACTTACCCCCGGCCGTCTTGAAGATCGATTTCTTACGGTCGGTGATCTTCAGGAAACCGTCCGCGTCGATCTCACCGATGTCGCCCGAATAGATCCAACCGTCCTTCAGGATCTCCGCTGTGGCCGCGGGATTGTGGTGATAGCCCAGCATGTTGCCGGGGCTCTTGACCAGGATCTCCCCGTCTTCCGCGATCTTCAGCTCAACGCCGGGAAAAGGCTTGCCGACCGTCAGGAAACGATGCTCGTTCAATGTGTTCGAGCATGCGCCGGATGAGGTTTCAGTCATGCCCCATCCGTTCAGGATCGGCACCCCGATCGCCCAGAAGAATTCCTCGACGTCGCGGGCCAAGCCGGCTCCTCCGCTGATGAAAAAGCGCAGTTGGCCGCCGGTCAGGCGCCGGCGCAGGGCCGCCAGGACGAGGCGGTCCGCGATCGTGTGCTGCCCCCTCAAAATCGGACCTCTGGTTGTGTCATGTGAGTAACGCGTACCGACCCTCAGCGCCCAGCGGAACAGCCGCTGACGAAGCGGGCTCGCCTCGCTCACGCGCGCCATCACCGCGGCGTGCATCTTTTCGTACATGCGAGGGACGCTGCACATGATGGTCGGCTGCACCTCAGCGAGCTCCGCAGTCAGATGGTCGACTCCGCGCGAGATCCATGTCTGCCCGCCGAACATGAGGCCGACGAAGATGCCGTTGATGCGTTCGAACACGTGTGCATAAGGCAGGAAGGAGAGCGTCGAGTCGGCGTCGCTGAGCGGGTGCACTTTCAGGATCGCGCGGCAGATGTCGACCAGGTTGCGGTGTGCCAGCTCGACGCCTTTGGGATCGCCTGTCGTCCCCGAGGTGTAGACGATGCTGCACACATCGTCAGGCTGAATCGACGCCAGCCGCGAGTTGATCTCCGCCATGTGCTGCGGCGGCTGGGACACCCATGCCGCTATGTCCTTGTCCAGGAACAAGATGACGCGCAGAGGTCCGCCGGTCGGCAGCCTCGAGGCCTTGGTTGCGTCCGACACGATCGCCGCGGTGGCTTCGCTGTCGGCCGCGATCTTCTTCGCTATGTCGGCGCTGACGTTCGGGTAGATCGGCACCGTGATCGCGCCTGCGGCCTGGATCGCGTAATCGCAGTAGAGCCACTCGAGGCGGTTCTCTGACATCAGGATCACGCGGTCGCCGGCTTTCACACCGAGGTCGATGAGCCCGGACGCCACCGCGAGCACGTCGCGCTTCATATCCGCCCAGGTCTCGACCTGCCAGGCGTCTGCACGCAGGTGGTGGATCAGGGGACGCTGGCCGAGCCGGGCCGCCTGGCGGAAGAACACGCCGACGGTCGTGCGGTCGGCGATCGCTTCAGGGTTCACGTCCTGAGTCGCGGCGGGCGAGGTCCTTAGGGACGTGGCTCTACTCCTTTGAAGTCCCTTCAGCGGGAAGGTGAGCAGCTGCGCTTGCCCGGCCGCAGGCCGGGTCGGCTTTGCCGACGCAGTAATGAGAGGGAACCAACAGGTTCCCTCCCATCATTTCACCGCCTTGATCGTGAGGGTCAGGGTCCCCGACGGAACGCTGACCGTGATCTTGTCGCCCTTCTTCCGGCCGACCAGGGCGCGTCCCACTGGCGACTCGACTGATATCCGCCCGGCGGAAGGGTCGCTTTCCACCGCGCCGACCAGATGGTAGGTCTCGACGTCGCCGTCGTTGTCGACCACCTCGATGGTCGAACCGGGCTGCGCCGTGCTCGAGTGGGTGTCTTTGATGATCTGGGCGCGTCCGATCATCTCCTGCAGCTCGTAGATACGGCTGTCCAGGAGCCCGACCTCTTCTTTGGCCTGCTCATATTCGGGGTTGTCCTCGATGTCCCCTGGCTGGAAGGCCTCTTTCAGGCGCTCGCCCGCCTCGGCACGCCGCTTCAGCGCGACTTCCAGGTCGCGCTTGAGCTTCTCCAGCCCCTCGGGGGTCAGCAAGACAGGTTCGGTTAGATCCATCTCCCAGCCATCTGAAATGATAACCCGGCGCATGGACCCCACCGATCTGAGGGCCGGCCTGGCCGAACGGCTGGCGGGCAGCGAATCGATCGACGCACAGACGTTCAATTCCGCCTGCTTCATGCTCTCACGCGCACTTGACGAGCTCGCTTTCACCGCGCCCGAAGCCGCGCCGCTGGCGAAGCGGTTGCTCAGAGTAGCCGGCCGAGTCGTGATCGACACCGGGCTCCCCGCTTCTTCTCCTGACACGTGGCCCAACACAGAGGAGATGTCGCTGCAGTGGATCGACGAGGCCCTGCACGCGCTCGGCTATCAGGTGCGGCCCCTGCCGGAGGGCGGTCGGCCCGAACTCCAACGTGTGGACGAAAACTGGAGCTAGAGCTCTAGTTGATCAGTCGTGCAGCGGGAGGCGCTGGAGAATAGTTCGGGTTGAAGTCGATCCCGACAGCCGCACCGCCGGACACGCTGGCGGTGTAGCAGATGACCTGACCGGCCAGCGGCGAGCGGTCTCCGCCGTTGATGTCCCACGACGCTCCGGGTGTGTAGATCGTCCCAATGTACTGAGTTGAAGCGCCGCCGTTCATGCTGTTGGAGCAGGTGTTGCTGGCCGGCGCGTAGATCACGATCCAGTTGTACTGCTCCCCAGCGAAAACGTAGGTCGCGCCCTGCGCATTCTGGTTCAAGCATGAGCCGCTTGGGAAGTAGAACTGCACCGCTCCAGGCGTCACCTTGGCCGTCGTGCACGGCGCGGTTGGGTCACCAGGGTTGGGCGAAACGACGCAGTAGTTCTCGTTGGCGACGTCACCGCCCCGATAGGGCGGGTACTGGAGATCCATCGGGGCATTCTCCTGCGACAGCAAGCCGGCTGGCGGCGGGCAGTTGCTGAAGCACTGCGGCGTTATTTCGTTATCGGGAGGACGGCAGTTCAGCGTGCGGCTCTGGGCGAAGCAGAGGGCTGAGGGATTGGGGATCAGTCGGTCATTGATGTCGTAGATGCTGGCGCCTGCCGCTGGCGGGACGCCTGGGGCGGCGGCGCCAAGCGTCCACGGGGCACCGCTGGGGTAGGGACCGGTGGCGATGCCATTGGTGAAGCCGGGGGCGTCGAAGCGGCCGACCCAGCCGAAGTTGGACTGGACCCCGTCACAGCCGGCCGGGTTCAAGTAGATGTTGTAGTACTGCGCGCCTGGGGCGTTCTTGGTGATGTTGACGCTGATGCCGATGTTGGAGGGGGAGTGCAGGCCTCCCACGACCGAGTTCGGTGTTAGCTGGCACTCCGATGGCGCGCTCTCTCGCCGGCATCCAGGTGAGTTAAAGCAAGGATTCGGCGCGATCGTCGGGTCGACGAACCGGTCATAGCGGACCGACGTAACCTCGACACCCCACTTGTTGTTCCGGCTCTGCGTGTCGCTTACACCGGTGTGGCAATTGGCGGGCGCCACCGGCTGAAGGTCCGTGCAGCTAGGCAGGAGAAGGATCGTCTGGCCGACGGCTGCGTTGGTCACCGTGAAATGCCCGGCGCAGTTGGTGTTGTTCATGTCCCAGAACTGAGGGTTCGCGACCGACGTCCGGCCTGGTTGCGTGTAATTCTGCTCTTCAGGCGCTCGCAGCTCGTTGGAGAGGAGGCTTCCGGTCGCGTCCGACGAATATCCGTTGGTCCACGTGTAAACGCCACCGTTGAGAAAAGCGCAGCTGGCCGACCCACCGGTCAGGTGGAATGAGCCGTAAGTGCCCGGATACATCTCGGTCCAGGTGCCGCGGTTGTCCTGGCTGTAGCCCTGGGCCAGAGGGTAGTAGGGCTGCGAAGGCGCCAGGTAGCCGGGGTCAGGCAGGCTCGGGGCCGGCACGACGGGCCCGCCCTGGATGTCAACCCCATGGCAAGGCGGCGCATATGGGACGAATCCAGGCGTGGCGTTGTAGCAGTAGTACTGCGCAGAGCTGCATGTCGATCCGGCTGCGCCGTAGCAGTTCCCTGCTTCGTGGAGGTCGGAGTCGACGCAGGCAGTGCCGTTCGAGTAGACGTCACCGAGCACCGTGAGCTGAGCACCACCCCGGAGGTTCAGAGCGCAGTTTCCTGTGCTGAGGGTTAGCAGCGCCGGAGTCTGGCGTTGGTTGCCGACAATCGCCGTGGCAGTGGCGTTGATGGTTACGTTGATCGGCCCACCGAAGATCTGCATGAAGGCAAGCGGCAGCTGGTGGGTGGTTGTGAACGTGAACTGGTATCCGTTGAACTGCGTGTTGATGGCGACGATCGTCAGGCTGTAACCCCCCGCATACGAGACCGTCTCGGTGTCCTCCTGAAGGTTGGCGTTTGCCCCGGCGTTGTAAATCGTCGCGATGAAGTCAGAAGTGGGGGCCGCGTAGAGGTGCAGGTTGCGCTCGTAGATCAGTTTCGACTGGGGAAGCGTGCTCCCATAAAGGTTGCCGTAGTTCTCATACCAGTCGCCGGCGGCGAGCGCGGCGGAGTCGACGGCGGCCTGCTGGTCGCGACGGTCGACGTAAGCGCGGCCTGAGTCGATCGCGAGGCCGAGCATGGCAAACAGCACCAGGATCAGCAAGCCGATCAAAACGATCGCCTGGCCCTCTTGCAGCTTTCGCTGGGGCGACTTAGTTCGAGTACTCAGCACGGTAGACCGCATACGCGGTGATGACGATTCTGTTGCCGACAACTTGCTGGATTAAGGGAGTGAGAGGCTGAAAGTTAAACCAGAGGGTCACCTTGATCGGTTCGTTGCCGACCGCTGGGGTGATGGTGTTGCAGCCTGGACCTGGCGCGGGAAGCGTGCCGAGGCCGCCACGCGGCCCGTTCGGCGTGCCGTTGCCGGCCGGGCTGGGATCGGTGACGAAGATCCACCCGGTGTTGGAGGGCGGCACCTGCGCTGATCCGACGGGGTTCCCCCCGTTGGGGATCGGCCCGTTCGGGCACGGGTTGGCGAGGACCTCGGTCACCGCGTGCACCTGGACCGCGGTCGCCACGTCGGCGTCGGTCGGCCATGTGTGCGTGGCTCCGTTCGGGTCGATGAAGTACGAAGCACGCACTGCCACTCGCGCGCCTTCATTGGCCGCTTGCTGCAGGGTGATGTAGAAGTAGAGGCCACGGCCGAAGTCGATGATCCCGAACGTGAGCAGAAGGATCACCGGGGCGATGAGCGCGAACTCGGTCAGGCCCTGAGATTTCTGGCTGCGAAGCCATCGCTTCAGCGTTCTCTTCATGGTTTGCCCTGAATCGTGAAATGCTCGTTGTAGGTGAGGTTGATCCCGCTGCCGAACAGGCTCTGGATGAAAGGCGTGATGATCCCGAAGTTCATCAGCAGAGAGACGTTGATGTCGCCAAGCCTCCAGGAGTTGTCAGTCGGGTGGGCGGCAAGCGTTCCGACCTGCGGGCCACCGTTGGGCGCGGAGTAGCAGATGTAGACATTTACCTGCTGGGTGCTCGCCGGAAATGCGGCCGCGGAGTAAGGCTTGTTGTTGACTCCGTTTCCGTCAGTCGGGGCAAGGCAGGCTCCGGGGACGAAGGTGCCGGTGAGGCCGGCTCCGGAGAGGGCAGAGTTGACCGCCGACATGATGTCGGCGTCGTCGAGGTAGGTGTTGCTGCGGGTCGCCGTGTCGAACCAGGCTCCATGTCGCGCGCCTTCGCGAGCCGCTCCTTGCAGGTTGACGGCGTAATAAAAAGCTCGCGACAGATCGAGCAGGCCCATCATCAGCAGGAGGAGCACGATCGACGAAATGGCAAACTCGACCAGCGACTGGCCTAGTTGCCGGCTTTCGCGAGGCGCGTGAACGCCCGTTCGTTTCACTTTGGCGGACATATTCAACCTGAATGCACCCATGTCTGCCGCGTTTAACGCGATTAATGCTGTTTTCAGTCGCGTGAGGGGAAATTAATTTAGGGTTAGCTCGGGCCTGGGGGGGTACCGAATGAAGAACAACCCAGGCAGCACGCGCGAATCAAAGCGGTGGCAGGATATCCGCGCCCGCGCCATCGACGCCACCTTCGACGCCGACCGCCGCCGGGTGGGCGAGCGCGTCGCGGTTGTCTTCCGTTGGCTGTTTCTGGTCGTGCTCGGGGTCTTGAACAATGTCAACCCGCACACCGACCAGGAAGCCAAAGTGAGCATCGACGTGGTTCTCGCCGCCTGGGGCGCGATGAACGTGATCGTCAACGTGCTCATGGCGCGGGGTTACAAGCCTGGGAAGCAGTTCAGCCTGTCGACGATGACGCTCGACATCCTGTTCGCCGCAACCCTGGTTTACCTGTCGGACGGATTCAACAGCCCATTCTTCCTGGCCTTATTCCTGGCCGTGATCACCAATGCCGTGCGGTTTGGTGCGACGGCCAGCTTCATCTCAGCGCTCGTCATCTCGACCATCTACCTCTTTATTGGCGGCAGCTTCACGCCGGCCAACTTCTCCGTCGACCCCAACGCAACGATCGGCAAGATGTTTCTCTTCCTCGTCGTAGCTCTCACCACGGGATATATGACGCGCGAGCTGGAGCGCGAACGGCGGGCCGCGGTCGAGCGCGCCGCGCAGGCTGACTCTCTGCGCGAGCTCAGCATGAACCTGGTCAGCGAGACCGACATCAAGGACGTGTTCGAGGTGCTCATCGGCAATGCCGTGAACATGACCTCCGCCGAGCGCGGCAGGCTCATCCTCTCGTCCCAGGAGGGATTCACCGTGGTCGCCAGCGCCAATCGCGCGGGCAGCGACAAACCGGCGCCGGAGGGCGAGACAATCGACGAGCATCAGCTGAGGCAGGCCGCCACCACCGGCGAGGCCGTCTTCGACGGCGACCGGAGGGGCCTTGTGATTCCAATCGCGTCCGGCGACGGGGTGACCGCCATCGCCGTCCTCAACCAGTCCAAAGGCATGTTCTCCAACCAGGACCTTTATGCCGTAGCCGCGCTGTCCGGCAGCGCGACCGTGCCACTCGCCAACGCGCTCCGCTACCAGCGCAGCCGGCAGGAGGCCACGACCGACGCCCTCACGGGGCTGGCCAATGCCGGTGAGTTCCACCGCCGCCTCGAGAGCGCCTTTGCGCGGCCCGACCGGCGCGAAACTCCGCTCTCACTTCTTCTCGTCGACTTCGACCACTTCAAATCCGTCAACGACCAGCTCGGCCACCAGCACGGTGACCTGGTGCTTCAGATGGGCGCGCGGATCGTGCGTGACGCGGCTCGCGCGCAGGACCTCGTCGCCCGTTACGGCGGTGACGAGCTTGCGGTCCTGGTCGCCGATACCAACGGCACGGGCGCGCAGCGCCTTGCCTACCGCATTGTCGACGCGGTGCACGCCGCCGCGGTGTCGACCACACCGGGAGAGCACCTCACTTTCAGCGTCGGCGTCGCGTCCTACCCAGAAGACGCCTTTACGGCGAGCGAGCTGATCGAGGCCGCCGACCAGGCCCTCTACCTCGCGAAGCGCGAGGGCAAGGACCGTGCGTGTACCTTCCCTCAGCTCGTCACCGAGCTGGAGCTTGCTGACGGCAACCTGGTTTCGATGCTCGAGGCTGCCGGCCCGCAGGTGATTGTGGCTGTGGCCCATGCGGTGGATCATCGCAACCCCCTGGCTCAGGGCCACTCGAGTCGCGTGGTCGCGATCGTCGACGCGATCGGCCGGCGATTGAGCATGCCTTCCAACCGGCTGGAGGAGCTGCGTGCCGCGGCGTTCCTCCACGACGTCGGCCACATGACCCTGCCCGCCGAGGGCGCCACCCTCGAAGCGGCCGGCCACGCGGAGGCGGGGGAGAAGATCGTCTCCGGCGCGAAATTCCCACGCGACGTCGTGGCCGCTGTCCTGCATCATCACGAGCGCTGGGACGGCGGCGACATCGCAGGAGCCGTGACCGGCGAGAGCATTCCGCTGATGGCTCGAATCCTGTCCGTGGCGGAGAGGTTCGAGGCGCAGACCGCGGGACGCGGCTGCCCACGCTTGACTCAGGAGGAGGCTCTGGCCCAGGCCATGCTGGGCTCAGGTTCGGAGTTCGATCCTGCGGTCGTCGCCGCGCTAGGCCGGGCTGTCACCGATAAGGGCCTCGAGCTGAATTTGCCGGCTCTGGCGCTTCCGGCGACGGCCATCGCCTGAGGCGAGCTTTCGCCGAAGTCGCTCGCGGCGATGCTCGAGGTCGGGTGCTTGATCGGGCATGCGGCGCAAAGCCGCGTCTACGACGCTCAGTGCCGACGATGCATCGCGCCGCCGCCATTCGAGAAGTCGTGCACGTGCCTCGGAAAGCCGGATGTCTTCAGTCACGCTCGCCTCGAGCCAACCGAGCAAGCGGTCGGCCGCCGCGATCGATCCGCGGCGCAGCAGTCGTTTGGAGATCAAGAGACCGGCCGTGGCGGAGGCGTCTCCTTTCGCGAAGGACGTCGCGTTGCGCAGCGCGCGCCAGCCGTCGGCCTTGGCCCCTCGTCGAAACCGGTGGCGTCCCAGGGCGAGCCAGTCGGCGGCATCCATTCCAGTCTCGCCGCCGTTCAGCCGCAGCAGCAGGCGTGAGTGGAGGTGGACGAGGCTGATCACGTCGAGGCGGTTGTGCTCGAGGGCCGCCTCCAGGAAATCGCGCGAGCCGGCGCGCAGGTAGTCGAAATACGCGTCAGGCACCAGCGCGCTGGGCAGCGGATCGTCTCGCTCATAGCCAAGGACTCGTTCCTCGACCATCCGCAGTGTGCAGCTTTCGAGGCGATGGCGGTACAGCGCGCGCACCAATGTGAGCAGGTCGACATGTGCCGCGTCGCTGAGCTCGCCCGGCATGCGCGCCATGACCCATCGTGTGCGGAGCACGGGCAGGTCGAACGAGGCCCCGTTGAAAGTGGCGATCGTATCGGCGGCGGCGAGCTCCTCGCGCAGCGCGTGTAGGAACGCGGGTTCCATTCCCGGTTGCGGCAGGAAAACCTGGGCCACGCGAAGCCCGCAGTCGATGGGTCGCGCGACCGCCGCCGCGAAAACGTAGGTGCCCGAGCCACCGCTGAGGCCGGTGGTCTCGGTGTCCATGTAAGCGACGTTGCCAGGGTGCGGTACAAGCGGTGGCAGAGGAATCACCTCCTGCCTGAGCAGCGCCGTGCCGAATCGAGTGGACACCTCCTCGAACCCACGAGGAAGCTCGCGCTGGAGCTGGGGCCGAGGCCTCGGTGGAGCTCCTAGACGGGTAAGGCGGTCGCGGAGAGCAATCGCAGACATGCGCTCTTGGCTCCTTCCACGAGATGCAGTGGACCGACGCACGAAGGACAGCCGGCCAGGCACGGACAGTCGCGGACCAACGACGAAGCATCGTCGAGCAGCGCGCGGTGCAGCTCATACATGCGCGAGGAGAAGCCCACGCCGCCCGGGTAGACCTCGTAGACCGTCACGGTCGGAAGCCGTGTCGTGACCGAGCGAACCTCGGCGACCGACCCCAGGTCGCGCGGGTCGCACATCAGCCGCAGGCTCGCGACGTGGCGCAGCGCATGCGCAGTTCCTTGAAGACCTGCCTCCAGAGTTTCGCGGCCGAGCGATCGCCACAGTCCTTCATCGACCGTGATCCAGTAGCCCGTGGTGTGAAGCGTCTGCTCCGGAAGGTGGATCGGGCCCGACCCGATGTTCTCGTGTGTGTGGAACTTGATCTTCTTGAACATGCTGGCGAGGCTCGTGATCTTCACTTCGCCATGGCTGCGGGATACGGCCTCACCCTCAGGACCGTCGAATGTCTCGAGCACCTGCACTGTCACTGACGCGAGGGCGTCGGTGTAATAGTCGACTTCGACAGGCCGCACGTAAGCCTTCTTCTCGTTCCAGTCAAGGCGGTCGACGTGAAACTGAGCCCCTTCGTGCAGGTACACCGCTTCTTCGTGCAGCAACACCGGCGCGGTGAACTGGTCCATCTCGCCGATAACCTGAGGTCGCGGATGTGAGGTGTCGATGATCACAACGTTGTCGGCGAGGATGCGGCGCAGGTGCACCTCTTCCGCCGGAAACGCCTGCCGGCTCCAAAACCAGCGCCCCGCCGAACGCGTGGCGGACCCATCCTCTTCGAAGACCCGCAGCAGCTCGGTGATGTCGGCGCGGCCGAGCCGCTCCTGGTCCTCGAACGGCAGCTCGAACAGCCCAGCTTGTAGATGACCCGCGAGCAGTAAGAGGTTGTCAGGGTCGATCAGGCCTTCCTCCGGGTCGGCGCTGAGGAAGTATTCGGGGTGCCGGACGATGAACTGGTCGAGCGGCGAGCTCGACGCCACGAACACGCCGACTGAGCCTGAACGCCGGCCGGCGCGACCAAGCTGCTGCCACGTCGAGGCAATCGTTCCTGGGTAGCCCACCAGGACCGCGGTCTGCAGGCTGCCGATGTCGATACCGAGCTCGAGCGCATTGGTGCTCACAACGCCGGTGATCTCTCCGTTGCGTAAGCCGGCCTCGATCTCGCGCCGGTGCAATGGCAGATAGCCGGCGCGGTAGCCGCGCACGCGACGGTTGGCGTCGAGACGCGGTGCGAGGTCCTGCCGCAAGTAGCTGAGCATCACCTCGACCTGGAGCCGGCTGCGGCAAAAGACGATGGTCTGCACTCCGGCGCGAATCCACGGCGCGGCGACGCGCCGCGCTTCCAGCATTGAGCTCCGGCGAATGCCCATCTCGCGATTGACCAACGGTGGGTTGTAGAAGATGAGCCGCCGCTCTCCGCGTGGAGCGCCGCTGCGCTCGACCAGCTCGACGTTTTCCTCCTCGAGCAATCGCTTGGCCAGGTCGAGCGGATTCGCGATCGTCGCCGACGCGCAGATGAAAGTGGGAGAGGATCCATAAAACGCACAGATTCGTTTCAGGCGCCGGATGACGTTGGCGACCTGGCTTCCGAAGAGCCCGCGATAGGTGTGGAGCTCGTCGATGACCACGAAATCCAGGCTCGAGAAGAGCCGGCGCCACCTCGTGTGATGTGGGAGGAGTCCGGCATGGAGCATGTCGGGGTTGGTCATCACCACGTGGCCGCCCTCGCGAATCGCGGTGCGGCGGCCCGGAGGAGTGTCGCCGTCGTATGTGTCGACCCGGAGCTCGATCGGCAAGCCATGCTTGAGCGCGCTCAGCTCCGCCAGCTGGTCTTGCGCCAACGCCTTGGTCGGATACAAAAAGAGGGCCCGCTTCTCGGGGTTCTCGAGGAGGCGCTGGAGGACGGGCAAGTTGTAGCAGAGCGTCTTGCCGCTCGCCGTGGGAGTGACCACAACCAGGTGGCGACCACCCTTACGAACGGCCGCATAGGCTTCGGCCTGGTGGGAATAGAGGCGCTCGATCCCGCGCCTGGCCAGGGCGGCCACCAGCTCGGGTCGGAGATCCATCGGAAGCGAAGAAAAAGTCGCGGAGACTTCAGGAATCACGTGGTCCAGCGTTATCTCCCCTTGAAGGTCGTGTGCGTTGAATGAGGGGATGCTGGCCATGCCGCGCTGGGGAGGTTAGACGAACATTCGTTCGGAGTCAAGCGAACAGTATGCACCGGGCTCGGAAGCCGACTTCGAGCGCCTCTACCGGAACACGTATCGAAGGATCCTGGGCACCCTGATCACGCTGCTGGGTGATCCAGCCGCCGCCGAGGACTGCACCCAGGACACCTTCGAGCGCGCGTACAGGAGCTGGGGCTCGTGGCGGCCGGACGCCCCGGTTGAGGCTTGGTTGCACCGGATCGCGATCAACGTGGCGATCTCGGACAGGCGCCGGTACCGCCTTCGCCAGGCCGGAGAGCTGGTCAAACGGCTTGGAAGGCCAACTCCGCCTGCCGATCCCCCAGCGCTCGCCGAGCAATCAGTGCTCCTAGGCTCGTTGCGCAAGATTCCGACCAAGCAGGCGGCGGCGCTGGTCCTGCGCCACTACCACGGGTACAGCAACCGAGAGATCGCGGCCGCGCTTGGCGTGCCTGAAGCGACAGTAGCCTCTCGGTTGGCCAAGGGTCGCGAGCGCCTCCAGGCGACGATGGCCTACTCCCGGAAAGAAAAAATGGTTGATCCGGCCTAGGCATGCGTTTGTTCTTCTCGACATGTCAGACATGAACGACTTCGAGCAGGAGCTGGAGTACGAGCTGCACCGGATTCTCGATCCGATGACGGCGCGCTCTATCCCCGCTCGCAGAGCCACTGTTTCTGGAGGGAGATTGAAAAAGCTTTTGGGCGGCGCTGGGGCCGCCATCGGACTCAAGATCGCCACCGGGTTCGCCGTCGCGGCGATGGCCGCGACAGCTGCCGTGGCAGCCACCGAGATCGCGACCACGGGAAGCATCAACCCGGCCAACTGGGGCCAGCAGGTGAAGCAGCAGGTGGCCGACTGCAAGGCCAGCGCTGAGCGCCTGGGCGTGCACGGCATCGGGCAGTGTGTCAGCCAATTCGCCAACCAGCACGGCAAAGCGGTCAGCGACGCGCACAAGGCAAGCGCTGCACGCGAAAACGGCAACGGCAATGGGAACGCCAACGGCAAAGACAAGAACAAGAGCCACGGTCAGGGCGCGACCAACAGCCAGAACCCCCGGCCGGTGAGCTCCTCGGAGCACGAGCCGACTGACCTTCCGAATGTTGCTGTCCACACGTCGATCCCGCCGCAGCCATGACCTGGCTTAGCTAGAAAACCCTTCCTCTCGTGAGGCCGGGCGGCACGGCCTGGCCTCACATTTACTTAGGGGAGGTCCCGCGCTTCCACTTCTGGCCCTCCGTCGTGTCGGTGACGGCGACCCCGAGCGCCGCCAGCTCGTCTCGAAGGCGATCCGACATGGCGAAGTCTTTGGCCGCACGGGCTCTTGCTCGAGCCTCCAGCAGGTCGGACGCGCCTTCCGGCAGGGATGCGTCGGCGTGTTGCGGACGGCCGAGATCCAGTCCCAGCACCCGGTCCCAGGAAACAAATAGCGATGCCTTGGCGCCTGGCGCGATGTCGCTGTGGACGACTTCGGCGACCAGGGCCATCACCGTCGGCAGGTCCAGGTCGTCAGCCAATGCGGCGCGAAAACGCGCTTCATAGCTCTCCGTCCCACGATCCCCGACACGACCATCCTTCGACCACTCAGCGACGCGTTCGCGCAGCAACCGGAGCGCGCGGTCGGCTCCAGACAGTCCTTCGACGCTGAAGTTCAGCTTCGTGCGGTACTTCGCCTGCAGCGCCAGGTAGCGAAACGCGAGCGGGTCGAAGCCTTGCTCCTCAAGCTCGGTGACTCGAAAGAAGTTGCCCGCGGACTTCGCCATGCGTGTGCCTCCCAACATCAGGAGGCCGCCGTGCATCCAGAGGCTCACCACGCGATGACCGGTCACGCCTTCGCTCTGCGCGATCTCCGCCTCGTGATGCGGAAAGACGTTGTCGGCGCCGCCCGTGTGAATGTCGAAACGGTCGCCGAGGAGTGACATCGACATCGCTGAGCATTCGATGTGCCATCCGGGGAAACCCGGTCCCCATGGGCTCGGCCAGACCTGCAGGCGGTGCTCACCGGCCGCTCTCCAGAGAGCGAAGTCGCCCGGTTGGCGCTTTCGCGGGTCGACCTCGCCGCGCGCGCCGGCAAGCAGCTTGTCGGTGCTGTTTCGGGACAGCTTGCCGTAGGCGGGAAAGCTCGCGATGTCGAAGTACACCGTGCCGCCGACCTCATACGCATGGCCGCGCGCGATCAACTTATCGATGAGCTCGATCATCCGGGGGACGTACTGTGTCGCTTGGGGGTAATGCGCTGGCGGCCGGATGTTCAGCTTGGCCGCATCCTCTTTGAATGCAGCTGTGTAATGCGCGGCGATCTCCTCAGGCGACTTGCTCTCGAGGCGCGCGGAGACCAGCATCTTGTCCTCGCCGCGGTCGAACGTGTCGTCGGTGAGATGACCGACATCGGTGACGTTCATCACCTGCTCGGTCGCGTAACCGAGGTACTCGAGACTGCGCCGCAGGAGGTCGGGCAGCATGAACGTGCGCAGGTTTCCGACGTGCACGTACCGGTAGACCGTGGGGCCGCACGAATAGATGCGCACAACTCCTTTCCTGAGCGGTCGCAGCTCTTCCTCAGCTCGCGTGAACGTGTTGTAGAGGCGGACCGTTGTTGGATCCATTCCGAACCTATCCTCTCAATAAGTGAAAGCGATCCGGTTGGACGGAGCAACCGCCAAGGGCCGTGACGTCGACGGCCGCGTGCTCGTTCACGATCTGGGCCCGGACCTGCGCAAAGGGACCATCCTCGGAGGCCGCCACCTCGAGCGTGTCCGGCAAGCCCGCGAGGTGCACCTGGTCGAGCTCGAACCCGGCGACCTCCACGAGGACGAGGCCGCGAAGCGCCTGGCGGCCGCCCTGGCAGGTCCTGGCCTCGAGGCGCTGCAGCCGGTGCAGAGCCAGGCTCGGCTGGTCGCCCTGCATCGCGGGTTGGTCCGCGTACGCGCGGATGCCGTGGACGCGATCAACTCGCTTGGATACATCTCCGTTTTTACTTTGATGGATGGCCAGGCAGTGGCTGAGGGCGAAGAGGTCGCCGGCTGCAAGGTGACCCCGGTCGCAGTGCCGGGCAGTCTCATCGAGGCGGCCGAAACGATCAGCCACGAGCTGGGCCCAGTGGTCGAGCTGCTCGCGTTCCGCCCACTCAAGACCTTTGTCGTGGCAACAGAGCGGTTGAAGCCGAAGGCGCGCGAGCTGTTTCGCCAGGCGGTCACAGCCAAGCTCGGATGGTATGGAGCGGAGCTGTTAGGCGTGCGCGAGGTGGCCCGCACGACCGAGGCGGTGGCCGCGGCCTACGAGGAGGCGACGGCTCGTGGCGCCCAGCTCGTCCTCTTTGCGGGGGCGTCCGCCATCGATCCGCTCGATCCGGCTTACGCCGAGCTCACCCGCGCCGGTGGCCAGGTCCTCCAGCTCGGCGCGCCGATGCATCCGGGGAGCATGTTGTGGCTGGGAAGCCTCGATGCGGCGGCGGTCGTCGGCGTCGCTTCATGCGCCGGTTTCGGTCGCTCCAGCTCACTGGACCTGTTGCTGCCCTTTGTGTTCGCTTACGGCCGGGCCGAGGCCAAAGACCTGCTGCGCCTAGGTCACGGAGGCCTGATCGAGTCGGCGGCGGGCCGTCGCTTCCCACCCTATCCGTGACGCGCTTCCTCTCCCCGGCCACAGTGTTGAGCACCGCGAATGGCCGGCTCGCGCGCCGTTCGGGTCATCACCAAGGCAGCGAGTGCCGGGTCCGGCGGGTTCTAAGGCGTCGCTACTGGTCTTCCTGAACGATCCTCGGCATCGTCAGCTCGGGCCAGTCGCGCGGCTTAATGGCTGCCAGGAAACCGTCCACCGACTCGACCAGAGGTGCCAGGAACACGCCGAGGTGGCTGGGTAGATAGGGTCGAAGGTAGTCCGCGCCACTGCGCCACTTGTTGACCGCGCCACGCCTGTTGCGCCGCCCGTAATGAAGGCAGCCGGCGGCGACCTGGATCAATCCCTTGTAGAAACCGGCGTCGGACCCCTTGCGATCTGACATCCACTCGTGCTCCCACGCCTCGTGCGCATCCCAGTACCGGCCATTGTTAAAGAGGTCGACGCCGCGCTTGAGTCCATCGCTCATGGGGATAATCGCCCAATGACCGAGGCGCCCGCCGAGTATTCGCGAGTCAACCTGTCGAGCGATCCCATCTACCGATACCTTCGCATCACGAAGGGCGGACCCGGTGGGGTGGCCGGAGAAGCATCCGAGCAGGACCTCGTCGATTCCGCGTGGATGCAGCGCCTCCGCCGCATCCATCAGCTGCAGAGCGCCTGGTGGGTCTTCGCCACGGCTGAGCACTCACGGTTCCAGCATGCCCTTGGCGCCATGCACCTCGCGGGCGAATGGACGCGCCACCTGTATCCGTCACTCAGCGCGACCTGCCCGGGTACTCCATCCCCGACTCTTGTGGAGGAGACGATGCGGATCGCTGGGCTGCTGCACGACGTAGGGCACGGACCTTTCGGCCATTTCTTCGATGAGAACTACCTCGACACCTGGGGCATCGACCACGAGGTGATCGGCCGGGCGCTGATCACGGGCGAGCTGGCCGGCAAGATCGGCTCGCTGGGCGCCTCTCCCAGCGCCGCTTTCGAACCTGGCGAGCGGATCGACCCGCGTTGGGTGGCTTACTTGATCTCGCCCGATGAGCTGGACGGATTCCAGGCGCCGGCCTGGCTGGCGGCCCTCAAGCCCGCGCTCGTGGGCGCCTACTCGGCCGACAACATGGATTACGTCCCTCGCGACTCTTATATATGTGGCGTCGCGGCAGGCCCCGTCGACGTCGAGCGGATCATCCACTACTCGTTCATCTCGGACCGCGGCCTGACGCTTCACAGCCATGCCGCCGAAGCGCTCTACATGTTCCTCAACGCGAGGTTGTACCTCTACCACCAGGTCTACTTCCATCGGACGGTGCGGCGGATCGACCTCCAGCTCCGAGAGGTGTTCCGGCCCACGCTCGAGGCTCTGCTCGGCGGCAACCCGCTCTCGCGGCTCGATCGCTACCAGATGCTCACCGAGTGGTCACTGCTGTCCGAGGTCAGCCGCTGGGGCCTGGGCGAGGGCGACGCCCGCCAGCGCGAGCTCGGCGCGGCGTGGGCTGACGTGGTGGCACGCAAGCTCAAATGGAAGCTGGTCTACCAGGGCCACACCGACGCCAGGGACATTCCGAGCGCAGCGCTCACCGTGACCCGGGAGCAGTTTGCACACAGGATTCGTGAGCGCTTGCCGAAAGAGCTGCGCGACATCGTTTTCGAGGTTGACGTGGCGGCGCAGGAGTCACGCGCTTTCAATCCGATGACAGAGACGGCCGACATCCTCTTGTATGACCCTCTGGAAGATCGTTACCAGCAGAGCCGGGTGCTCGACCTCTTCAAGCGGCTCCCGGTGCGAATGGCCCTGTTCAGGATCTTCGCGCACGACGAAACTCACCGCGCCGAGCTGATCGATGCAGCTAACGAAGTACTTGGAGTGACGACCTAAAAGTCATCGGCGCCACCGTAATCCCCGCCCCCGAACTCATCGCCGCCGCCCATGTCGTCGCCGCCACCCATGTCGTCGAAATCGCCAGCGTCGCCCTCACCTGAGCTCACGGTGGCGAAGGTCGACACGAGCCGTTTCAAGGCCGGCTTGGCACAGTGAGGGCAGGGAGGGTCAGGTGATGAGTAGCTTGGGAGAAGTGACGTCGATCGCTTGCCGCACTGGTCGCATCGGTACTCATAGATTGGCATCCCTACGATTATCCGCGTGCTGATCAGCGTCGATCGAGTCCGGGCGGCCGCCGAACGCGCGCGACCCCACGTGCTTCGGACACCGATGTTTCCGGTCGAACGCGGCCTGCTGAAGCTTGAGTGCCTGCAGCCGACCGGCAGCTTCAAGGTCCGCGGCTACTTCGCGGCGGCACTAGCGCTTGCGCCTGACAAGCTGCGCAGGGGACTCATCACGGTCAGTGCCGGGAATGCGGCCCAGGCTTGCGCCTACGTCGCGATGAAGTTGGGCGTGCCGTGCCGCGTATTCATGTTCGACACCGCTCCGCCCCCCAAGGTCGAAGGCGTCAAGCGCTGGGGAGCGACGCCGATTCTGATGCCACGCGAGGAGCTGTTCCGGTGGATGGCGGCCGAAGGCTGGACCGACGAGCCGGAGGCGTTTCTGCACCCACACCTCGACCCCGAGGTGCAGGCCGGCCATGGCGGCCTCGCGCTCGAGCTGATGGAGGAGGTGCCCGATCTCGCCCGGGTCGTTGTGCCGGTGGGCGGGGGTGGACTTGTGAGTGGCATTGCCTCGGCGATCAAGGGCCTCCGCCCTCGGATCGAGGTGATCGGCGTGCAGTCAGACGGTTACCCGCTTTGGACCCGGGCCCTCGAGGCCGGCGGTCGAATCACGCTCACGCCGGACACGATCGCGGATGGAACAGCGGCCCCGTTTCACCCGAGGATGTTTGAGCTGATGAAGGAGAGCGTCGACCGCTGGCTCACCGTCCCAGAGCCTCGGTTGCGCGCGGCCATCCCTGAAATCGCGATGGCGGCAAAAGTGGTCACTGAGGGCGCGGGCGCTCTAGCTTTCGCCGCGCTCGAGCAGCTCGAACCCGGCCCGCGGACAGTCGCGGTGGTGAGTGGCGGGAACATCGATCCGCTGCTGCTGGCGGATCTGCTCAGCTGACCTGCGGCGCGGCCCTGGTCATGGCCCACGGGCCACGCTTGATCAGCGCGATCAGCATCCATACGAAAAGTGCGGCCGCGGGGATCGAAAGAACAACCGAAATCCAGTAGGTCCACGCAGGAAGGCTGAACCCCTGGGCTGCCGCCATTGAAGGGCCGACGAATATGTTGATGATGTTCAGCGGAAGCGAGATCGCGCTGAACCCCAGCAGCACCAGTACGACGTAATACATCCAGGTCCATCGCTTGAAAGCACCGATGATGACGACGACGCAGATGGCGACACCGATGACGGCTGAAATCCACAGGCCGACCGCCATCATCGAGCTCATCGTTTCGGTGAACCCAGGCGGCAACGGGGTCGCCGCCGGCTGTCGCTGCTGCTGGCGTTCGATGCTTTGGCGGATCGCTTCGGTCATGGGTCCGTTCATCCAGAAGGGCGTCGTGAGCGCGTATAGAGCCGACAGCGCATACCAGCCGGCGACCGCAATTTGGAGAGGCCTGGTCCACGACGTCGGCTGGCGCTCGGCACCAGGCGCCGCCTGGTACCCGACCGGTGGCCCCGACTGAGCGGCTTGAACCCAAGCTGATCCATTCCAGCGCGACCGGCCGTCGTGCGAAAGCGTGCTCACCCACTGCTGGCCGTCCCAGTAGTACATGCCGTCGGGCGAGAGTCGCGTGCTCAGGCGCTCAACACCTCTTCGCAAATACGCAGCGTCGACTGGATGTCTTCCGCGGTGATTCCATAGTGAGTCACGAAGCGAACGCGATGCGCACCGGTGGCGCCACCGAGCAGGCCGCGCTTGCGGCACTCCTCTTCGAAATCGGCGCCTCTCATGTTTTCCACGTCGAAGAACACGAGGTTGGTCTGCACACGCGAGAGGTCGCACTCGACGCCAGGCAGCTCAGCCAATCCTTCCGCGAGGGTCCGCGCGTTGGCATGGTCCTCCGCGAGGCGATCGACCATCGTCTCGAGCGCGATCAACCCGGTCGCCGCGAGGACGCCGGCCTGCCTCATGGCGCCGCCGAGCCGCTTGCGCCATCGTCGCGCCTGGTCGACCGCGTCGGCGCTGCCGCAGAACATGCTCCCGGCCGGGCAGCCCAGGCCCTTGGAGAGACAGAACGTCAGGGTGTCCGCGCATGCGGCGATGTCAGCTACATCCGTTCCGCTCGCTACTGCGGCGTTGAACATACGGGCGCCGTCCAGGTGCACGCGCAGGCCGAGCGCGCGGGCTGCCTCGGATGCGGCGCGCAGATCCTCCAGCGGCCAGACGATCCCTCCGTGGCGGTTGTGGGTGTCCTCGAAGGTCACGGCTGCGGTGACCGGCTGGTGGACGTCATTGCGCGGCCTGAGCGCAGCCTCGATCTGCGCCGGCGACATGATGCCTGCTTCGGTGGCCACCGGCCTGATCTGAACGCCCGAGATGACGGCGGCTCCGGCGCCTTCATACAAGAAGACGTGGGCTTCGGCGTCCGCGATCATCTCCTCCCCCGTGCGCGCATTCACCGCAACGCCAACCACGTTGCCCATGGTGCCGCTGGGCAAGAACACCGCGGCCTCCTTTCCGAGGCGGGCGGCGGCCACCTCCTCTAGCTCGTTGACCGCAGGGTCGTCCCCGAAAACGTCATCGCCCAGAGGCGTCATTGCCATCGCCTGGCGCATCGCTGGAGTGGGCATCGTCACCGTGTCTGAGCGTAGGTCGATCGCTGTCACGCGCTTAATCTAACCGGGCGTGTTGGCTGACCTGATTCTTGCTCGGGGCCGCATCCGCACCTTGGGGCGCACGGGTCTCAAGATCCACAGTCATCTGGCGATCGCCGGCGGGAGGGTGGTCGCATGCGATGGGCCTGAGGTCATGAGCCTGCGTGGACCGAGGACGCGGGTGGTCGACCTGCTGGGATCGTCAGTGCTCCCCGGGTTCAACGACGCGCATGCACATGTCGTCTATTTCGGCCTCACCCGGTTTGGCGCCGACCTCGGTGGGACGCGGAGCGTGGCGGAGATAGCGGAGCGCATGAAGGCACACTCACGAACGCTTGCGCCTCGCGAATGGCAGCAGGGAATGGGCTACCGGGCGGATGAGCTGTCCGAGCGACGCCATCCACACAGGCTTGAGCTGGACAGAGGGACAGGAAAGCGCCCGGCGTTTATCGACGAACGCGGCGGACACGCACGAGTGGCGAACACAGCGGCGCTCGAGGCTGCTGGGATTACGTCCGAGACCCCCAATCCCCGCGGCGGTTCGATCGCGCGGGACGCCAACCGGGTTCCAAACGGGCTTCTCCTCGAATCGGCCATGCGCCTGGTAGCCGACGTTCAGCCCCCGCCGGGTCTCGAGCGTCGCAAGCAAGGGATTCTTCTGGCCCAGCGGCTGCTTCTTTCGCGCGGCATCACTTCGGTCGGCGCCGCGGTCAACAGGGGATTCGCTGACGACCTGCGCGCCTACGAGGAGCTCGCGCAAGAGCGCCAGCTGCGAATCCGCGTCAACGAGTTCCTTTCCTGGGAGCTGCTGGACGCGGCTTCGCGTATTGGAGTTCGGGCCGGTTTCGGGGGCACCACCGTGCGGGCCGGGCCGATCAAGGTATTCGTCGACGGAGGAGCCGAGCGCGTTGCGGTTCGCTCCGGCGGTGGAACTTGGCGTACGACCCCGTCGGAGTTAAGGGAGCTTGTGATCCGCGCCACACGCGCCGGTCTGCAGGTTGCCGCGCATGCGATCGGTGACGCCGCGATCGAGGCCATGTGCGACGCGGTGGAAGCGGCCGAAGGCAGCCACCTTCGTCACCGGGTGGAGCATTGCACGATCTGCCCACCGGATCTGCAGGCTCGAATCGCAAGGCTCGGGATGGTTGCGGTCATGCAGCCGATGGCGGCGCGATTCACCAGGGTCTCATCGGCCATCTTCTTCCCGGTCCGCGACCGAGCCGACCTTGCCCCTCACGGGCGGCTCCTACGCGCCGGCGTACCCCTTGCCTTCAGCTCGGACCTGCCGGTATCGGCCGATCCCAGTCCCTGGCCTGGCATACATGTCGCGATTGACGACCAGGTGAACGGCATCAATCTGCTTTCGGCGCTGCGGGCCTACACGGCCGGTGGCGCGTACGCGAGCTTCGAAGAATCAGATAAAGGCACCCTCGATGTGGGGATGCTCGCCGACTTGCAGGTCTACGACCACGATCCTCTCGACGCCGAAACGGAGCGAGACGGACTCCGGCCGAGAGCGGTTCTCGTGAACGGAGTCCGTGCTTTCGGAAGCCTCTAGGTCCCTGGCTCGCCGGTTTCAGTCGGTTCCGGCATCCATGAGGGTTCAGGGGCAGCCGGCGAGGTGCTCGATCCGGGCGACGGTGAAGTCGCGCGCCGCGTCGACGCGCGTCGAGATGCAGGCCGCCGGCGCGCCGGAGCAGCGCTCTCGGTGGACGCCTTAGGCGCGGCGGCCTTGCGGGTGGCGGGCTTTCTACGCGCCGTCCTTCTCTTGGCTGTGCTGGTTGCGCGACGCGTCGTTGAAGAAGCTCGGGCTGCGGTGCCGGAAGTCGCGTTTCGGGCCATCTTCTGCACCTGCTTGCTCAAACCGTCCAACCGTTTGAAGACCCGGTCGATGTCGGCCTGCTTCGCGTTGCGGCGGACCTGTGTCTCGAGCTTGTCGATGGCTGTCCTCAGCGTCTTCTGACCATCTTTGATCGTGCGTTCGAGCTGCCTGCGCAGGTCCGGCGGCACGCGACTCTCGGCCTGTCGAAGTGCCTTTCGACCCGCCTTCACCGCCCGGCCGACGATGCCAGTTCGCCTGGATCGGGAAGACGCCCGCTTCCTAGTTGCCATGTTGCAACCTCCCTCAAAGCACGCCGGGCGGAGCACATAACGCACCGCGTTAGAATGGGCCCGGCGTGACGACAGCCCCTGAGCGACACCTTATCAAGAAGTACGCAAACCGCAAGCTCTACGACACGCGCACAAGCCGGTACATAACGCTTGAGGAAATCGCGGAGCTGGTCCGCGATGGACATGAGATCAGAGTGGTCGACCGCGACAATGGGCACGACCTCACGCAGGTGACGCTGTCACAGATCGTTCTCTCACAAGAAAAGCGCGGCCCCGCGCGCCTGGTCGACGCGGGAGGCGATGTCATCCACGAAGGGGGCCAGGCCCTGCTCGATTACGTACGCAAGACACTCAATGTTCCATCGGAGCTGCGCAACCAGATGGAACGGCGGCGCGAGAACATCGAGGAGAAGGCGGACGAGGCAATCGGGTCGGCGCTGCGCAGGCTGCGCATACCCAGCCGCAGCGATATCGACCGGATCAATGCGCGTCTCGACAGAATCACCTTGCAGCTGAAGAAGCTTGGAGCCACTGAGCCGGCGAAGACTAAGACCCGGCCGCGTAAACGAAGGGTCGCTCGCTGATCACGGCCCGAATCGAGACGTCCGCCTCGACCCGATAAGACGCCTGCCGCACGCGCCGGTCGGCGCGCAGCTGCTGGGTCATCGCGTCGGCCACCTCGGCGATTCGGTTTGAATCGCCGATCGTCGTGATCGTCCAGGGCGCCGCGATGAACACACCGTCGACGGCCACCACGCTGCCGGTCTGCTCGATCGGCACACCTGCGACAACACGCCGGTCATTGACGGCCATCGCCTCGGCGCCGCCGGCGGCCAGGTTGTTGAGCGCGTCCTGCAAGTCGAGCGCCGTCAGCCCTGTGGCATCGATCGCGATCACGACTCCTGGACCGTGCACTGGCACGAGCCCGTCCACTGCGCGGAGATGCTTGGCCTCGTCGCTCAACACCTGGTCCGCCGCTCCGCTGCCGCCCGATTCGAGTGTGGCCTTGCGCTGGGCCAGGTCAGCCGACTCTGCCTGCAGCGAGTCGTTGGCGCGGTGGAGGTCGTCGATCAGGAAGGCGAGCGAGGTGGTGTCGATCCCTACGAGGCTGCGCGCCACCTCAGCCTCACTTCGAATCTGGACCGTGGCGATGAGCGCAACCAGCAGGGCGATCAACCAGACGCTGATGGCGCCTCCCGATGCGCGGCGACGCGGTGAAGAGCTCGTGGGGTTACGACGCGATGACATGTGGTATCCGCAAGCTGGAGTCGTATGCGGGCAGCAGCAGGTCGGGGCTGCCCGCAAAGGTGAGGTGGAGCTGGAACTGCACCTGGCGGGCCCGAATGTCAGGGAGCGCAGACGAATCATCGATCGCGGCCGCCATCCGGTTGCGATCGCCGACTGCCGTCACCTTGATGGGGGATGAAAGGGGCGGGCCCTGGTCGATGATGACCTGGCCGGCGGACCCTGAGTAAGCCGTCAGCGGAGTGATCCGCCGCCCGTTGACAGAGATGCCTTCGGCGCCCTGGGCGAACAGGAGGTTGACGACGTCCTGGACGTCCTGATAGTTGACGAGGTAGCCGCTCAGGCCGCCTGAGTCGGGCCCCGGCACCCCGTTGGCGAGCCTGACCTCGATTCCTGGGCCGTGCATCGCAGTGAGCCCAGCATGGGCGCGCAGGTCCGCGACCTCGTTCCGCAGCACCTGGGTTGCCGCCGAACGTCTGGCTGCCTCTGACTCCAGGGCGTCGATCTGGGCCCGCAGTGCCGCGATCCTGGCGCGAGCATCGGCGTTGGTTGCCTCGAGGTCCTGCACGCTGCGCACGAGCGCCTGGTAGCGCGCGACCTGGTTGGAGGGGGTCAGCAGCTGAGCCCTGACCTGTCCGGCGACAAGGAATCCAGTGGTCAGGGCCACCACGGCGACAGCCACCAAGCTGAGCATCTGCCTGCGCGTCATTGGACGCAATTGTGCGGCCCGCGGTGCGCGCTCCGGAGTACCATCGGAAGTCCTAAATGGCGGTCGAAACCCGCGCCTCCGCCTTCCAGACCGCACAGCGGCGGTTTGACGCCGCGGCCGACGTGATCGGGCTTTCAGATGATGCCCGCCGCGGCCTTCGTGACGTCAAACGCGAGCTGACAGTGCACTTCCCGGTCCGCATGGACGACGGGTCGGTCCACGTTTTCACAGGCTGGCGAGTGCAGCACAACATCAGCCGCGGTCCAGCGAAGGGCGGCATTCGATACCACCCCGACATCAACCTCGACCTGGTCAAGGCTCTGGCGATGCTGATGACATGGAAATGCGCGGCGGTCGGGCTGCCATACGGCGGTGCCAAGGGCGCCGTTGCGTGCGAACCGAGCAAGCTGTCGCCGAACGAGCTCGAGCACCTGACCCGGCGGTACGCGACCGAGATCGCGATCCTCATCGGACCCGAGAAGGACATCCCCGCCCCCGATATGGGCACCAACCCGCAGGTGATGGCGTGGATCATGGACACGATCTCGATGCACTCAGGCCATTCGGTGACCGCTTCGGTCACGGGCAAACCGGTTGACGTAGGCGGTTCCGAGGGACGGGTTGACGCGCCTGGGCGCGGTGCCACCTACCTGACGCTCGAGGGCCTGAAGTATCTGCACGTGGACGATGAGACACCGACCGTTGCAGTACAGGGTTACGGTCAGGTCGGGCGATCAACCGCCCGACTGCTCGCCGAAGCCGGCCTCAACGTCGTGGCAGTCAGCGACTCCAGGGGCGGGGTTTACAACCCGAAAGGCCTCGACCTGGCAGCGCTGAATGAGCACCGGCAGGTGCGCGGCGGAGTCAGCGGCTTCAAGAAGGCCGACAACATCACCAACCCTGAGCTGCTCGAGCTGCCGGTCACGGTGCTCGTGCCGGCCGCGGTCCAGGACCAGATCACCGAGGAGAACGCCGGACGGATTCGAGCGCGGATGATCACCGAGGGAGCGAATGCGGCAGTCTCTCCAGAGGCAGACCCGATCCTCCACGATCGGAACATCTTCCTGGTCCCGGACATCATCGCGAACGCCGGCGGGGTGATCGTCTCGTACTTCGAGTGGGTGCAGGATCTCCAGGCCTTCTTCTGGGAAGAGGAGGAGATCAACACCAAGCTGCACCACGTCATCACGCGAGCCTTCTACGAGATCCTCCACACCTCCGTCAACAAGCGGATCGACATGCGGCTGGCCGCCTACGCCCTCGCAGTTCAACGGGTGGCCAACGCAACGACCGTCCGAGGTATCTATCCATAAAGGCGCGGGGGGATCAGGATCCCCCCGCGGAACCCCCCTTTGGCATTCAGGTCGCCAGAGTCACATTTGTCGAGCCTGGGGACGCCCGGAGTAAATCCGGGCTTCAGCTCCACTGGTCTAGATTGAGGGGCTGTGACTCCAGCCCGGCCTAATCGCGTTCTCGTCACCGGCGTTTCCAACCCACTCGGCGCTGAGGTCGCGCGCCGTCTCGCTCCGCAGGTGCCGTACCTCTTCGGGTGTGACGTCCACGATCCGATCAGCGCCCTCGAGGAGATGGACTTCGTTCACGCCGACGTAAGGCACGCCGCGATCGGAAAGCTTGTGAGCCGGCTGCAGATCGACACTGTCGTTCACCTGGCCGTCATGGTCGACTCGCCGCACGCCGAGCGAGCGATCCATGAGACAGACGTGATCGGGACGATGAACATCCTGGTCGGATGCTCCGGGCCTTCGAGCCGCGTGCGCAGGCTGATCGTGAAATCGAGCCAGGCGATTTACGGCGCGGGGCCCAGCGATCCGTCCTTCTTCTCCGAGGACATGACGAACACCGAGCGGCCTGCATCTTCGGTCACGCGTGACCTGCTCGACATGGAGCAGCTCGTCGCCGAGTTCGCCCTGCGCGATCAGTCGTGCCAGGTGAGCGTCCTGCGACTGGGTTTCAGGGTCAGCGAAGACACCACCTTCGCGCGCTACCTCTCGTTGCCGGTCGTGCCTACCTTCGCCGGCTTCGACCCTCGCCTGCAGCTGCTGCACGAGGAGGACGCGGCGGAGGCCATCGTGCGCGCCGTCCTTGATGACCACCCCGGAGTATTCAACGTGGCAGCCGGTGGCGTGGTGCTGCTCAGCCAGGCCATCGCGATCATGGGAGGAAGTCCGGCTCCAGTTCTGCCGCCGTACGGACGCTGGATGGGACGGCTCGCTCTGCGCGCGCTGGCTGGCGTGAACCTACCGGCCTACCTGGCGGACGTGATCGCCTATGGATCTGTGGTGGACTGTTCCCGGCTCGAGGTGGCTTTCGGCTGGAAGCCGGCATACGGCTCGCGCGCGGTCATGGACGGCCTCGCCCGCGGCAAGGACCTCGAGGTCATCGAAGCGCCGTCGCCGCCCCAGGAATACGAGCTGCAGGTTTATCTCCAGCGCCGCAGGCGCGAGGCGCGTAACGGCCACGGGAGCCCGCCAAAGCTCCAGGCGCACCGATGATCCAGGAAAAGGTCACCCACAAGCAGCGCAAGAAGAACAGCAAGCCGGCAGCGATCGTGCGGCCGAAATCGGGACCACAGGTGCCGAAGCAGGTCCGGCGGCTTCAGCGCCAAGCCCCTCTGTACGCGATGCAGGGACTCAGCGAGCTGTCGGTCCGGCTGCGTGAGATGACCGGGCGAAACGTGATCGACATGAACCGGGTGATGGAGTTTGCCCAATTCCTCTACCGGCAGCAGGAGCTCGCAAGGCGCGGTGCGAACTATCAAGTCGACGAGTTCGGCTTCGACCCGCAGTGGACGGAGTCATTTCTATCGGTTTTCATGGTTCTCTACCGCGACTACTGGCGGGTGGAGACCACCGGCGTCGAGAACGTTCCCGCGACCGGTCGCGCACTCCTCGTGGCGAACCATGCCGGTGTCCTGCCCTGGGACGGCACCATGATCAAGACCGCGGTCTTCGCGGAGCACTCGCGCCCGCGACACGTGCGCGCGCTGGTGGCCAGCATGTTCCTGGGCATGCCCGTGCTCAGCTGGTTCCTGCGTCGGACCGGCCAGACGGTCGGACATCCTGATGACACGAGGCGGCTGCTCGAACGCGACGAGCTCGTCCTCGTTTTTCCTGAAGGGGTCAGAGGAACAGGCAAGAGCTTCAAGGATCGCTATCGCCTGCGCCGCTTCGGTCGTGGCGGATTCGTCGCGACCGCGATCAGGTCGCGCGCCCCGATCATCCCCGTCTCAGTGGTCGGATCGGAGGAGATCTATCCGATGGTCGCCGACCTCGCGCCGGTGGCTCGCTTCTTCGGACTGCCGTACTTCCCAGTCACACCGTTCTGGCCCTGGCTTGGAGCGCTGGGAATGATTCCACTGCCGAGCAAGTGGCGCATCCAGTTCCACGCCCCAATCCATGTGGAAGAGCACCCCCCTGAAGCAGCCGACAACCAGAACCTCGTGATGGCCCTGGCCGACGAGGTGAGGGACACGATCCAGCAAGGCATCTACGACAACCTGAAGCTCCGCCGGGGTGTCTTCCTCTAACCCACCCGCAGTGGGCGTGCGCGTTCACTGGGACGAACTGCCAGATCACGTTCGTGCGGCAATTGAAGAGCGGACGGGCGGCCGGGTCGTCGAAGCCATCACCCAGCCGGGGGGCTTCTCACCAGGCCTGGCCGCGAGACTGCGTCTCGAGGATGGGAGGCGGGTCTTCGTCAAGGCAGTCAGCGAGGACGCCAACCCTGACACGCCATGGATACACCGCCGAGAAGCCGAGGTGGTCGCGGCGCTGCCGCTAGAGGCGGCGGTGCCGAAACTGCTCTGGTCATACGACGAAGGGGGCTGGATGGCGCTGGGGCTCACCGATATAGATGGGCATACGCCTGCACAGCCTTGGCGATCGCATGAGCTGGACCTGGTCATCGAAGGCCTGCAACGGCTTCATGAGGTTTTGACCCCATCCCCAGTGGAGAGCGCAACCGCGGCGGATGCCTTCGCCTCGGAGATCAAAGGTTGGAGCGAGCTCCAATCCACGCAAGCCACCGGGCTCGATGCCTGGTCGATGAAGTACCTCGATCGGCTCGTGGACCTCGAGGCGTCTGCTCCGTCGAGGATGTCGGGCGGGACGCTCCTGAATTTCGACGTGCGCGCCGACAACATTCTCATCGCGGGCGATGGGGCCTACTTCGTCGACTGGCCCTGGGCGCGCATAGGGCCGCGGTTTGTGGACTGGCTAGGATTGGCGCCGTCGGTGCACATGCAGGGAGGGCCAACACCTGACGAGCTCCTCCGTCGCGTGCTTATCGACGACGTGCCTGACGAAACCATCAACGCCGCTCTCGCGTCGCTCACCGGCTATTTCCTTGGCCATTCGCGCCGGCCCCCGCCGCCTGGCATCCCCACGGTGCGTGCCTTCCAAGCGGCGCAGGGAAATGTCGCTCTCGCCTGGTTGCGCCAACGCCTGGGCTGGGATTAAGGTCAGGGAGTCGCGGCTGGGGTTCAGGCACACAAAGGGGGTTTGTGAAGTTGCCTAGGAAAGCTGTCTGGATTTCCGCGCTCGCAAGCGCGCTCGCGCTGATTACCTCGTCGACCGCGGTGGCGGCCATCACGCCGATGCTTGTTTCGGGGCCGTCACCGGTCGCTGCATGTGCGTCGACTAACGCGGACCAACCTGGCCGGAACTTCCTCAACGCCGAGGTCGAGCCGCAGATCGCGGTGCACAGCGACAAGATCATCACCATGTTTCACCAGGATCGCTGGTCCAACGGAGGCGGTAACGCCATCGGCGTGAGCGTCTCGTCGAACGGCGGCACCTCCTGGACCGAGTCCGCGATGCCCTGGAACGAGTGCGCGGCGGGCACTCCGGCGGGTACACCGCTTTCACTCAAAGGGTACCGGCGGGCCTCAGACCCCTGGGTTTCTTTCGGGCCGGATGGCATCGCCTACGCTTCGGCTCTCGCCTTCAACATCCTGGTTCCGAATTGGGCCAACGCGGTAGCCGTGGCTCGCTCGACGAACGGCGGGGGGACCTGGGACCACGTTGGAGCGATTCCGGGCTCCGCGTTCACGCAGGCCGCACAGAGCACCGACAAGAACTCGACCACGGCCGACCCCACCAAGAACCAGACCGCATACACGGTTTGGGACACCCTGATCTTGCCGACCGACAACCCGGACGACAATCCGCACACAGCCGCCTACTCAGGACCTGCTTACTTCTCCAAGACGACTGACGGAGGCCAGACCTGGAGTCAGGCGAAGATCATCATCGACAGCAAGAACCGCCAGCAAACGATCGGCAACATCATCGTTGTCGGCCCGGATGGCACCCTGTACGACTTCACGGACCTGATCGTTTCGCCAAACACTCCCTTCCAGGGCACGCGCAGCAACGCGCAGCTCGCGTTCGTCAAGTCGACCGACGGTGGCGACACCTGGTCGCAGCCGCAGATCATCGCCCCGTTCAACAGCCTGGGAGTCCGCGACCCGAACACGGGTGAGCCTCTTCGTGTGGGCGATGGGCTGGAAGAGGTCGCGGTCGACCCCGCCAGCGGCCAGCTCTATGTCGTCTATGAAAGCTCGACGAAATACCAGAAGCAGCTCAAGCAGAGCAGCGGGGCCTGGGACGACGAAATCCTCCTGGTCACCTCCGGCGATAAAGGCGCCACCTGGACGGCCCCGTTGGTGGTTCATAATCTCGCGTCCGGGTTGCCGACCTTCACACCAACTATCGCTGTCAACGGCGGGCGGGTCGCCGTGACCTACTACGACACCCGCAACCTCACGCCGAACCAGACGGCCAACCTGCCCACCGATTACTGGGTCAAGTACTCGATAGACGGCGGGCTTCATTTTGGCAACGAGCAGCACATCGCGGGTTCTTTCGACTCGAGGACCGCGCCGGTAGCCCGTGGGTTCTTCCTTGGCGACTACGCAGGACTGCAGCCGAGCGGCACCGGCTTCATGTCGGTGTTCGTGAAGACCAACTGCGACGCCAGCGACCCGGACACCGGGCAGGTGTTCCCGTCCGGCGGCCTTTGCGCCGCCGCAAGCAGCAACCTGGCGCCAACAACCAACACGAACCCGACCGACGTCTTCGTCGCGACCCTGAGCTAGTCAGAAAAGGGAGGGCGGGCTCGATAGCCCGCCCTCCGATCTTTACGTGACGACCGGCAGCGGCGGGGCCGGTTCGGGTTCCTCGACGATGTCGAGCGCAGTCGCCTGGCTGATCCAGTACTCAACATCGGAAAGGCTTGGTGCTCCGGCGAGCCCCACCGCATTGACCAGCCTGGCGTGGAGGCCCTTCGCATCCTGGGCGCGCAGATCGGCCATCGATTCGATGCCGAAGCGCCGGATGATCGGCAGGCATCGCTCCATGCCTGAGACTTCGAGCAAGGTGCACTGGTGCGTGAACTCGAGCAGGCGCTCGGTCGTGATCCCGGTCCTTTTCGCAAGCCTCTCGCGGTCGATGCCCAGCGACGTTCGATGCATGAGCTGGTTGGTGTGCTGAATGCCGCGAGCGCGAAGCTTGCGGATGTCGTCGGCTGAGATCCCACGCAGGTACTCGAGCGTCCGGTACACAAATAAAAGTATGTCCCAGTCACGCTACCGGCATTCCGTATAATTCAGCGAACCCCGCCACCATTGGAGTAAGCACACCCTGAATCAGAGCCGGCTCGAAACCCGCGCAGCGATACCCGGGGAGCAGTCTGGCCTTGAGATCGGCATCGGGCGGCGGGCCCGCCGGTCTTACGGTTTCGATGAGGTCGCCCTTGTGCCGGGCGGCGTCACGCTCAACCCCGAAGAGGTCGACATCTCTTTTTCGATGGGCAGCTTCAATCTCCCGATTCCAATCTGGGGCGCGGCCATGGACGGTGTGGTCGACGTCGACTTCGCCATCGCGATGGGAAAGCTGGGAGGCGTCGCCGTCCTCAACCTCGATGGCGTGCACACTCGTTATGAAGACTCGGCACCGATCATCAAGCGCATCGCAGAGGCCGACAAATCCCAGAT
>WNGI01000055.1_pt1 | contig 73425 bp, 78 predicted proteins | sample 5400621 | NCBI WGS metagenome assembly WNGI01 (sample SAMN13153374, study PRJNA577476) | soil metagenome | isolation source: 20 cm soil or saprolite under Garry oak tree replicate 1 | place: USA:California | collected 2016-06-15 | reverse complement strand
CTCGGCTTTCACCCCGAGCTGAGCGGCGACCTCCGGCTGCATCGTGAGTTCGTGCGCCTGGCGAGCTCGCGCACTTGAGAATTCGCACGGCCGGACTGCTCGACCTTGCCCGCATCGAGGAGATGCATCGCTCCTCCGATATCAAGCTGAGCGAGGCCGCGCCGCCCGCGGCCCGGCTGTGGTCGCTCCTCAGCTCGACACTCTCGGCGCTGCTGCCCCTGTCGCAGGAAACCCTGATGTACGTCGCGGAAGACAACGGCAAGGTGGTCGGGTTCATCCAGGCCTCGGGCCAGCCGATCAGCCTTGATCTGCGACGTGCGCGCGTCCTTCAGGTCTTGAATCTGCAGGTCGCCGACGAGGCCGACCCCGACGATGTGGCGCCTGCGCTGGTCCAGCACCTCTGCAATCAGGCCCTCGAGCGAGGCGCGATCCGCCTGTTCGTCCGCCTGCCCGATCGCGATGCGCTTCTGCCGGCCTTCCGCTTGCAGGGGTTCCGCCAGTACGCGACCGAGCAGGTCGTCTACTCGGAAAAGCCCCGGCCGCGCTCGGGTCAGTACCCCGACGGCTTGCGGCCGGGCAAGCGAGGCGACGACCGCAATCTGTACCAGCTGTATCGGAAGGTCACGCCGCAGGGGGTGTCGCAGCTGGAAGCGCCGACCTATCGGGAGTGGAAGGCGCTTCATTCCGGTGAGTGGACGGGCAGCTACGTCGTGGACCGGGTCGAAGTGGTGGGCTGGGTCAGGATGCAGCGAGGCGGCGGCGCGAGGCCGGACACGCTGCAGTTCATGGCTCTGCCGGAAGGCCCGCTGCCCGCCGAGCTCGCCGATTTCGGGATCTCCTTGCTCGGCGACTCCGAAGCGCCGGCCTGGTCAAGCCTCCGTCACTATGATTCGCACATGATCGACGCCCTCCGCGGGCGTGGGTTCACGGTTTTGCTCACGCAGCTCTTGTTGGTCAAAGAGCTTGCGCTGCGCGTGCCGAAGCCGGTGCGAGAGAAAGGACTGGTGCCGTCGTTCGGATGAGCTCACAGGCCGAACGCGAATCTTCGCGACAGGCCCGCGCCGCCAACTGGGACGAAGAGATCGAGCTCCTCGCTCGCGCGCTGCCGCCCGACCTCGCGCGGGCGCTTCACGAGCGCATCCATCCCGGCGAGCTTCTCGAGATCGTGCTCGACCTCGGCCGCGAACCCGAAGCACGTGTGCCCGGTCGTGAGGTGCTCCTGGCCGACCATCCGGTTTCGACGTCCGACCTGGACCACGTCGCCAACAACGTCGGCCAGTTCGGTGATGACAACCGGGCGGGCATTGAACGCACGCTGCACCGAGTCTCCGCGATCCGCAATCGCTCGGGCCGCATCGTCGGCCTGACGATGCGTGTCGGTCGGGCGGTGACCGGTACCGGCGAGATCATCCGCGACATCGTCGTCAGCGGCCAGAGCATCCTGCTCCTGGGCCGGCCTGGCATCGGGAAGACAACCATGCTCCGCGAATGCGCGCGCCTGCTCGCCGACGAGCTGCGCAAGCGCGTCGTCATCGTCGACACCTCGAACGAGATCGGTGGCGACGGAGACATCCCGCATCCAGGCATCGGCCGCGCTCGCCGCATGCAGGTGAGGACCCCAATGCTTCAGCACGCCGTGATGATCGAGGCGGTCGAGAACCACATGCCCGAGGTCATCGTGATCGACGAGATCGGCACCGAGCTCGAGGCCGCGGCGGCACGCACGATCGCCGAGCGAGGCGTCCAGCTCATCGCCACCGCGCATGGCCAGACCCTCGAAAATCTCCTGGTCAACCCGACCCTCAACGATCTCCTCGGCGGCATCCAGAGCGTGACATTGTCCGACGAGGAGGCGCGGCGCCGCGGCACCCAGAAATCGGTGCTCGAGCGCAAAGCCCCACCCACCTTCGATGTCCTGGTCGAGATCCAGGACCGCGACCGCGTCGCCATTCACGTGCCGCTGGCCGACGTCGTCGACACCGCACTGCGGGGACCGCTCCAGACGCCAAAGATTCGCGTCCGCACACGCGAAGGCCGCGTGATCTCTAACGTCGATGCCCCTGTGCTCGTTGCGGAGCCGCCGCCGGTAACGGCCATCTCGAACAAGCCGCTGGGCATCTTTCCATACGGCGTGAGCCGTCACCACGTCGAGCAGTCGATCCGCGAGCTCGAGCTGCCGGTGAAGGTGCTGGGCAACCTCGATGGCGCGGGCGCGGTGCTCACCCTTAAAAATCACTACCGCCGGCGGCCCGACAGCCTGCGCCAGGCCGAAAGTCGTGGCTTGCCGATCCACATCTTGAAGAGCAACTCTGCGAGCCAGGTGCGCGACGCCCTGACGAGGATTTACGGAGTGGAAAGGCAGGATGAGGCGACGAGCCGCGCCATGGCCGAGGCCGCCGCGGCCATCCGGGAGGTCAAGACGACCCTGCGGCCGGTGGAGATCTCACCGCAGAACGCCTACCTGAGGCGGCTGCAGCACCAGCTCGTGGCCGAGAACGCCCTGTCCGCGCGGAGCACGGGCAAGGAGCCCCAGCGCCGATTGCGCATCACACCGTCTCCTGAGGAACCCGCTTAGTTACAGTTCCCCGAACAATGGCTAGGCGAGGTCTGTTCATCACGTTCGAGGGCACCGAGGGTTCGGGCAAGACGACGCAGGCCGAGCTCCTGGGCGAGTGGCTGGCGAAGGATGACCCGGTCGTGGTCCGGGAACCCGGTGGCACCGAGCTGGGCGAGCAGATCCGAGACGTGCTTCTGTACAAGGGCCTGGAGATCGACCCGGAGGCCGAGATGTACCTCTTCATGGCTTCCCGCCGCCAGCTGATCGGCGAGGTCATCGCGCCGGCCCTGGCGGCGGGTCAGGTCGTGATCGCAGATCGCTACCACGACTCGACGCTCGCCTATCAGGGCGGCGCGCGCGGGCTACCCACAGTTTGGCCGCCGACCTTCCCGCGGCCGGACATCACCTTTCTCCTCGAGGGTCCAGTCGAAGCCGGGCTGGGGCGGCACGAGGCCGCAGGCAAGAGCAAAGACCGCATGGAGCAGGAGTCGATCGACTTCCACCGCAAGGTGGCCGAGGAGTACGACCGCCTCGCCGGCGCGGAGCCGAAGCGATTCGTCCGGCTCGACGCGACAGGCTCGCGCGACAAGATCCACTTCGAGGTGCGCGATCACCTCAAGTCGCTGCTCGAGCGGCGTTGAAGCTCATCATCGCGGTCGTGCAGGCTGAAGACGCGCAGCGAACCATGGCCGCGCTGACGGACAAGGGAATCAGCTCGACGCGAATCTCGTCGAGCGGCGGCTTCCTGCAGCAGGGAAACGTGACTCTTCTAATCGGATTGGAGGACGCCCAGGTGCAGCAGGCGATGCAGGTCATCCACGAGAACTGTCGCGAGCGCAGTCGCTACCTGACGCCAGTGCCACCGCTGGCGGAGCCCGGCGAGTTCTTCATGGCGTACCCGGTCGAGGTGCAGGTCGGGGGCGCGACGGTTTTTGTGGTGCCGGTGGACTCGTTCGAGAAGATTTGAGCCTCCCGCCTGGCCGAGGCTTACAGCGTTGATCCGCGTCGAAGGCCTCTTCAAGAGTTTCGGTGACGTGCCGGCTGTCCGCGGCGTGGACCTTCGCGTCGAGCGCGGCAAGATCCTCGTCCTTCTCGGCCAGAACGGGGCGGGCAAGTCGACGACCCTGCGATGCCTGGGCGGAATCCTGCACGCTGATGGGGGATTCATCGAGCTCGACGGGCTGCGGGTTCCCGATCGCCTCGACGCGATTCGTGCGAGGCTCGGCGTCGTACCCGACCAGGCGCGGCTTTACGGACGCAACACCGCCTCCGAGTACCTCGACCACTTCGGTTATCTCTACGGCGTCCCACAGGTCGAGCGTCGCCAGCGGATCAAGCGGCTGCTCGAGCGCTTCGAGCTGGCCGACCGCGCCGACACCGTGCTCGCGGCCTACTCGCGCGGCATGGCCCAGAAGATCGCCCTGATCCGCGCCACTCTGCACGATCCCGACTGGATCTTCTGCGACGAGCCGACGGCTGGCCTCGATCCCGTCGCCGCGGCGGATATGCGCCACTACCTCGCCGAGCAACGAGAGCGAGGCGCCGCGCTCATCGTGACAACGCACGCCCTGGGCGAGGCCGAGCTCATCGCGGACAGGATCGCGATCATGCGTCGCGGCGTAATCGTCAAGTCCGGAACCCTCGAAGAGCTCCGGCGCGAGTCACGCGCGGGCAGGCTATTCACAGCCAAGCTCGCGGCGGCGCCTGGCGATCGCCAGGCGGTCGACGGGTGGCTCGGCGAAAACACCCTGCACCATGAGCTCGAGGGTGATCGTCTGACCTACGCGCTGGACTGGGACGCATCGGTTGCCGAGCGGGCATCGTTTGCCGCGAAGCTGCAGCGCCGTCTCAGCAGAGGTGGTGCACCGTTTCACGAGCTCGAGGAGCGGCAGCCAAGCCTCGAGTCGGTCTACCTGGCTGCGATGTCGGAGGAGATCACCGACGAGCCCTCCGCGCCTCTCGCATCGAAGAGCGCGGTCTCCGGCATCGGCGCCGTGAGCATGTTTCGCTCGCTCCCGCAGCAGGGCAACCTGCTCCGCCATTCCATTCCTTTTTATGTGAGCTCGTGGTGGCGGCGGGGCGACCTGAGCTGGGTGGTGTACCTGAACGCGTTCGTGCTCCTGCTCGTGGCGGCCACCTCGTTGTTCGGCCAGCTGCCAGGCCCGGCGGGTCAGATCGCCGCTCGCTTCGCCGGCGGGACGGCGCTGCAAGCCGGTCTTCTGCTGCCACTGTTCTTCATGTCGTTCGCGTTGCTGGAGTCGATCAAGACGTCGATCGGGATCTGGTGGGAGAAGGCACAGGGCTCGCTCGAGGTGCTCCTCTACGCGCCGCTCTCCGACCCATCGCTCATCTGGCTCGAGGTGCTCCCCGGCGCGGCCGTAAGCATCGTCTGGGTCACGGCCTGGATGGGGGCGGGGATGGGGCTCCTAAGTCTTTTCGGCGAGGTCGCCCCCTGGGACCTCCTACCGGTCTTTGCGTTCGTCGCGGGGGTCACCGCCTACTGGGCCGCGATGGGCCGCATGCTCGGCTTCATGCTGTTTCCGCGCGAAGGCGCGGCCGGTGGAGCCTGGTCCTTCCTGCTGTCGCCCGTCTCGGCTGCGGTGGCCGACCTGCCGCTCGCGCTCTTCGTGTTCAGGTCGCCCTTCGCGCCGGCGTCCCTGCTGCTTCCGATCACGGCGTGCCTGGCGCTCACGGTGCTTTGCGGCACGACGTTCGACCGCGAGCGCCTCATGGAGACGGGCCTCGGCCGCACACGGCGCCGGCGCAGCTGGTTCCACGCCGGCATCCTGCGCCGCAACGCCGGCGCGATCGCGGCCGGCGTGCTGATCGCGGCCGCGCCGGCCGGCTTGGCGGGTTCGATCAGCGCGAGCGCGCACTGGAGCTCGTGGCCGCAGGTCCAGGCCGCGATGACCGGCGGGCACGTGGATCCCGAGCTCGTGGCTTCCAGTTCCAACGGGCATCTTTCACGGCCCGCCAATGGAGTGACCATCGCGGCCGCCGGCCTTGCCGGGATCGTCGCTTCGCTGGCCCTCATGCTGGCGATGGTCATCGTCAGCTTCGCCGCGTTCTTCCTCCTCGGCCTGCCGGCGCTGCTCGGTCTTGTGGTGGGAGCCGCGCTGTGGGGCGTGCAGGCCGGGTTTGGCGGCGCTGGACCGCTTCAACCGTGGCTGGCCGGCGCCGGCGGCGTTGCCTTGCTGGCCGTCGCGCTCAACACAGGTGCGGCGCTTCCCATCTACTGGTCGTTGATCTTCGGGTCAGGGCGCCGGCTGGACCGCCTGCGCGACGCTTGGTCGAACTACTGGGCGGTTTTTCGCCAGTTGGTGATGCCCGCATGCGTGTTGTTCGGGCTCGTCGTCTTCAGATTGCTCGCGTCTGGCTGAAACTAATTTTCAGAGGAGCCGTTGTCGCTGGCATGAGAACAATCCTCCTGAGCGCCCTTCTCCTTATCGCTGTCGCATGCGGCCAGGCCCAGGGGAAACCGACCTCGTCCGTTGGGTCACCAACCGCCAACGCCTCGCCGGCGTTGCTGTTCGCCGTGCTCGAAGCCAAGGGCACCGCCAATGCGTGGACGTACAACACGGTTGCGATCGCGGGGCTCGACGGCCACGCGCGAGCGAGTGCCACCTTCGCGCCAATGCCCGTCCCCGACCTCGGCTGCATGGGCGCTGTCATTCCTGAATCGGCGCATGTGGCCGCGGGCAAGGTGTTCTTTGCTGACGCGAAAGGGGTCGTGCGCAGCCTCGCAGTCGACGGAACGGTAACGACTGCCGCAACCTTCCCGCTGACCTCGGGTCAACAGATGTTGTCGTTCGCGGTCAGCCCGGAGGGGAGCAGGCTTTTGGGCACGGTTTTCACGTCACCGAAGACTGCTTTTTCGTGCACTGGCTCTTCTTCAGCGGGCACCTTCGCCTATGACGCCTACTCGGCGACCAACGGCGGATCCAGCCAGCTCGTGCACCACGAGAGCTGGACCAAGCCGCAGGACCTCCTCGCGTTGACCGGCTGGGATTCGATCGGACCGCTCGGTACCTACCCGACCGTCTGGGCCTCGCAGGGCGGCGGACCCGGCTCGACGCTCGGCGTCAAGGTGCGAGTCGACGCAACGACAATCAAGCCCGGCACAGTCCTGTCCAACCCATCCTCGTGCACGGTCTGGTCGTCGATCCAGAGCGGCTCGTTTGTTTGCACGAAAGACGCCGTCATTACAAACGGCGGCACACCTCAGCAGCAGGTGACGGTGCCCGTGAGCGTTCGTCGTGCGGATGGAGCTGAGCTGTGGCACGCGACCGTCGTTGGACAGAACTCGCCGTTCGGGCCGTTTCTAGCGCCCGACGGACAGCACGTGATGATCTGCTGCAACGATCGGAACCTCAGCGATTCACATGAACTGCTCGTTGGTCGCGACGGCTCCCAGGTGGACCTCGCCCAGGGTTTTGGCGCTTACGGTTGGCTTGACTCGACGACGATGGTCGGATGGATCAACAGCAATCTCGCGTACGTCACCTCCAACTCGCCTGGCGCCGCGGTCTCGCTGGGCTTCCCCGGGGCTTTTGTCGGGAGTGTGCGGATCTAGATCTAGTGCGCCTTGGCGCCTGAGAAGCCGACCAGCGCCACTCCGCCCACGATCAGGACCATTCCCACCGCGGCGAGCGGTGGGACGGGGTCGCCGAAGATGATCTTGCCGAGCACGGCAACGAGGGCGATGCCGACCGCCGACCAGATCGCGTAGACGATGCCCACCGGCAGCGTCTTGAGCACGATCGCCAGCAAGACGATGCTCACCAGGTAAGCGATCGTCGTCACGACGGAGGGCACAAGCTGCGTGTAGCCGTTCGAGGCCCGCAGCGCAAGCGTGCCGACGACCTCGGTGGCGATTGCCGTCACCAGCAAGACCCAGGAGACGAACATCAGAGATCGAGCGCTTGCGCCACCAGCTCGCGATGGAACGTAGCGTCCCCCAGCGTCACCTCCGACGCCTTGGCGCGCTTGAAATACAGGTGCATGTCGTGCTCCCACGTGAAGCCGATCCCGCCGTGGATCTGGATTCCGTCGCCGGCCACCTTCCGGTACGCATCCGAGACGTACGCCTTCGCCATCGATGACGCTAGCGAACGATCCGGCGCGTCGGCGTCCACGGCCCAGGCCGCGTAGTAGGCTGCCGACCGACCGCTCTCTGAGAGCACCAGCATGTCAGCGAGCTTGTGCGACACGGCCTGATAGATCCCGATCGGCTTGCCGAACTGGTGTCGCGTCTTGGCGTATTCGGTCGATGTCTCGAGCACCTTCTGTACGCCGCCTACCATCTCCGCGCACAGCGCGCAGGTCGCCCATTCGAGCGAGCGCTTGAGCCGCGGCCAGGCTTGGTCCGGTGCGCCCATCACCGCGTCGGCACCGAGCTGCACGCCATCGAATCGGATCTCGCTCCAGCGGCGGGTCAGATCGAGCGTCTCCAATGGACGCACGGTCAAGCCGTCCGGCTTGCCCTTGAGGAGAAAGAGCGTGATGCCTTCCTCTCCTTCGCCGCGAGTGCGCGCAACCACGATGAGGTAGTCGGCCGCGAGAAGCAGGACGTCAGGTACGAAAACCTTCACGCCGTCCAACCGCCACCCGCCGCCCGATGGCTTGGCGGTCAGGGTGACGCTGCCTGCGTCCCACCGGCCCGACGGCTCCGTGAACGCCAGTGTCGCGCGCGCCGAGCCAGACGCGATCGCGCCGAGAGCTTCTTTTTTCTGCGCCTCGTTGCCGGCTTCGATCAAGACCGGTACCGCCAGCCCCATCGTGGAGAAGTAAGGACCGGGGAGCAGCGCGCGGCCGGCTTCCTCGAGCACGACGACCAGGTCGAGGAACGTCCCGACGCCGCCGTACTCCTCGGGAATGCCGAGTGCCGTCCACCCAAGGTCGGCGACTTTCTTCCACAGCGCCGCGTCGTAACCGTCGGCGCTCTCCATCAACCTGCGCACGACTTTCGGGCTGCATTCCTTGGCAAGGAACTCACGCGCCGAGCGGCGCAGCATCTCCTGCTCTTCCGAAAACGCGAAATCCACGGCGAGAACTGAGTCTAGGTTGTGGGCGGACTCGATTCGTGTGGAGGCAGCTCCGGGCGATCCTCTTCCTCGTGGGCAGGCAGCTCGAGCTCTGGCTCTTCGACCGCCGGCTTGGCGCCATTCGTGGGGGCCGCCGGAGCGGCGCTGGGTTCGATAGGCGACGTTTCCCGGCTCGAAGCGACAGGCGGAATACTTCGCACCGGAGGGGCCGTCGCGGTCACGACGTGGCGGCGATAGACGACCATCAGCCCCAGGAACCCTACGAAGAGGGCGGCAAAAGCAAAACCCGCTGCAAACCCGATGCCGGTGTTCTCGTTGATGGTCAATGGGCGCTGCAGGCCGCTGGTGCAGGCCTCCGGCGGGGCGGGGCACGTACCCAGCGCCGCCAGCTCGAGCGGGAACGCGAACATCGTCAGCATTCCGAAGACCAGAGCCAGCCCGGCCACGAAGTAGAGGCCACCGGTCACCGCCCGCCCGCGATCGTGCCAGAGGGCGGCCGCGCCGAAGGCGACCGCGCCTATCGCGTAGGGGATATAGACGTTCGAGATCCGGCTGGAGGACCCGCCAACCAGAAACGGCATCGCTCCGCCGGCGGCAGCCAGCCCGGCGGCAACCCAGAACGACCAGACCAGGCGGGGCTCCTGGCGGAGCACCCGCGCGCTGAACCCCGGATTCACGAGCGGAATTCTGTCCTGCGTGCACGCGCAAGACAAGCCGATAGCGGCTCTAAGTTGCGTCTCCAGCTTCCGGCGAGGCTCCGGCGACCCGCCTGCCGGCCGCCACATGCGCTGTCTGACGCAGCGGAAGCTCCTTGATGAACAGCGTTGCGAGGAACGCGATGACGATGATCGGCACCCCGGCGAGGAAGACGGGGTGGAGGGCATCCGCAAGGCCATGGCGGATGCCCATCTCGATCGCGGGAGGTAGGTGCGCAAGCTGCGATGGGTCGAAAACCGCCGTCGCGGCGGCGCCGCCCTCGCGCGCCTGCAACTGTTTCAGCGCGTCCGCCGACAGGTACCTGGGTATCGATACGGCCATGCCCTGGGTGAGGATGGTGCCCAGGATCGCGAGCCCGATCGCGGCGCCGATCGAACGCGACAACTGCGTCGCCGATGTGGCGACCGCCATGTCCTCGCGCTCGACCGAGTTTTGCACGATCAGCACGTAGGTCTGCATCGAGACGCCGAGCCCTAGGCCGAGGAGGATCATCGCCACGATGACGACCTCGTTGGTGGTGTTGACGGTGAATGTCGACAGCATGTAATAACCGGCGCCCATGGAAAGCAGGCCGGCGAGCAAGAGGATCTTGTAGCGCCCCGTCCGCGAGATGAGCTGCCCACCGAGGATGCTCGTGACGATCATCGACACCAGCATCGGGACCAGGATCGCGCCCGAGCTGGTCACGCTGTTCCCGACGACGCCCTGCACGAACACGGGCAGGAAGAAGATCGCCCCGAACATCGACATGGCGACTCCGACGCTGGCGATGTTCGAAAACGTGAAGATGCTGCTCTTCCAGAGGCGAAGCGGGAGCACCGGCTCGGGCGTATGCGCCTCGATCCACACGAACCCGGTGAGCAAGATCGCTGAAGCTGCGTACAGGCCGATGATCTGCCCCGAGTTCCACGGGTACTGCACTCCGCCCCACACGGTCGCAAGCAGCGCGCACGCGATGCCGAGCGAGAGGGTCACGCTGCCCCAGACGTCGATCTTGTGCTTGCGCCGCTCGTTCGGCACGTGCATGTAGAACCAGATCACGATCAGGGTCAGCACGGCGATCGGCAGGTTCACGAAGAACAGCCAGCGCCACGACCAGTGCTCGGTGATGAATCCACCAGCCGCGGGACCGATGATCGAGGCGAGGCCAAACGACGCGCCCATCATTCCCTGGTACTTGCCGCGCTCACGCGGCGAGATGATGTCGCCGATGATCGCCTGCGACAGCGGCATGATGAAGCCCATGCCCGCTCCTTGCACGAAGCGCGCGAAGACCAGGAACCAGAAGTTCGGAGCCATGCCGGACAGCGCGGAACCGACGGCGAAGACAACGATCCCGGTCATGTAAAGCGGCTTGCGGCCGTAGATGTCCGAAAGCTTGCCCGCCACCGGCGTGACGATGGTCGAGGCGAGCATGGCCGAGATCGGAATCCAGCTGTAGTCGGCGATCCCGCCGAGCTCGGCCACGATCGTCGGTAGAGCGGGCGCGACGAGCGTCATGTTGAGTGAGGCGATCAGCGAGCCGAGCATCAGACCGGCGAAGACGGCCATGACGCCACGGTCGAGTCCGCCCTTCACGGTCGTGCCGGCCGCCTGGGAGGCGACGGCAGTCACTCAGCCAAGATTACCGAGATCGCGGCAGGCCCAGCACCCTTTCGGCCAGGATGTTGCGCAGAACCTCCGACGTTCCCGCCTCGATCGTGTTCGCGCGCGAGCGTAGGAACTGATACTTCCAGCCGCCGCCGTCGCCGACCTGCCCGGCCGGCCCGGCGATGTCCATCGCCGTCTCCGTCATCCGCTGGTTGAGCTCCGACCACATGAGCTTGAGGATCGAACCTTCCGGACCCGGAATCCCGTTCCGCTTTACCGCGGTGACTGTGCGGTAGCCGTTGAGCTGGAGCGCTCGGGCTTCGATCGTGTGCTGGGCGATCTTCTGGCGGACCAGCGGGTCCGCGCTCCTACCGAGCTTGCGCGAGTGGTCGGCCAGCTCTGACGCCGTGATCTGGGCCCGCGTCGCCAGCGCCAGACCGAGCGTGCCGCGCTCGTGGAGGAGCGTGGTCATCGCGACCGCCCATCCCTGGCCGGCGTCGCCGAGGATCTGCGACTTGGGGACCTTCACGTCCTTGAAGAAGATCTCGTTGAACTCGGCGTCTCCCGTGATCTGGACCAGTGGCCGGACCTCGATGCCGGGGCTCTCCATGTCGACCAGCAGGTAGGTCAGCCCGTCGCGCGGATTCGCTTCCTTGCGCTCGCGAGCGAGCAGCATGCACCACTTCGCGACATGGGCCAGGGTCGTCCAGACCTTCTGGCCATTCACGACGTAGTGGTCGCCCTTGTCTTCGGCGCGAGTCTGAAGGCCCGACAGGTCGCTCCCCGCGTTCGGCTCGCTGAACCCCTGGCACCAGATCTCCTCTGCCGAGAGCAGGGGCTTCAGGTATCGCTTCTTCTGCTCATCGTTGCCGTGCGCGATGACCACGGGGCCGCCCATGCCGAGGCCGATAACGTTGATCGGCTCGGGCGCGTGGGCCAGGATCATCTCGTCGTTGAAGATCAGCTGTTCCATGAAGGTGCGGCCCCTACCGCCGTACTCCTCAGGCCACGTGATGCCGACGTACCCGGCGCCGTAGAGCTTCTTCTGCCACGCTCGCCGCCGCTCGATGAACGACTTCAAGTCACCAGCGCCCTCAGCGTCGTGCGGGGCGTTGGCCTTCAGCCAGGCGCGGACCTCATCGCGAAATTCCTTCTCGGGAGCGCTCAGCTCGAAGTCCACATCCCTACCTTAGGCGACGGCAGGCAGGACTTCTTTGCCGAGAAGCTCCAGCGCGTCCGAGTCGTCGAGCAAGAAGTGCTGAAGCATGAACAGCTCGACCCCTAGCTTGGCGTGCTCACGGATCGCTTCGGCGATCTCTTCCGGTGTGCCAACCAGCCACGGGCCCTTGCGGCTTTCGAGCACCTCTGCGGGGCTCAGCGACTTGAGATCGGGGATGACCTCGCGCAGTTGCGCGGCCCGCTCCAACTGGTCTGAGCGGTCGCGGCCGATGACGTAGCTCGTCATCACGGAGCGGCGAATCGTTGCGGGGTCGCGACCGATCTCGCGGCAGCGCTGGTCGAGGGCGTCACGCAGCGCCCGGATCATGTCCGCGTCGAGGCGCGAGAGGTTCCATTCGGCGGCCTCGCGCGCGATCAGTGGAATCGAGCGTTTCAGACCCTTACCTCCGATCAGGAGGGGGATGGGGTTGCGGATTGGTCGGGGATTCGTCTTGCTCCATATGTCGCGCATCGTCTTGATGCCTGACTCGAGGCGCTCGAAGCGTTCTTGCTCGGTAAGGAAAGGGATCCCGAACGCATCGTGCTCGTTCCGGTTCCAACCGGCTCCGACGCCAAGGATCAGGCGGCCGCCCGACAAAGCGTCCACCGATGCCGCGATCTTCGCGAGCACGCCCGGCAGCCGGAACGTCATCGGGCTGACCATCGGACCGAACTCGATAGTCTTGGTCCACTCTGCGGCGAGCGCGAGCGACTCCCAGCATTCGATGCAATCGCGCTCGCTGGTGTCCGGGCCCATCAGGGAGATGAGATGGTCACTCCGCCGCAGCGAGGCAAAGCCGAGACGCTCGGCGTCGGCGCAGATCCTTCGCCAGCGGTCCCAATTGAGTCCCTCCTGGCCTTCCAGCATGATGCCAACTCGAGTCACTGGAAGGCCATCGTAAGTTCATCCAGAGAGCGAAAGTTGAGGATGCGCTCCTTGGGGATGCCCGCCCGTCGCGCCATCCACAAGGCCATCGGCACGTAAGCAAACTCGGCCGGGGCGTGCGCGTCGGCGTCGACGACGAAATTGCATCCGCATTCATAGGCCAGGCGTGCCATCTCCGGTGACAGGTCCATGCGTGCCGGGTCGCAATCGATCTCCAGCGCGATGCCATGCTTGGCGGCTTCCTTGAAGACAGCTTCGAAGTCGTAGCTCGCGCCTTCGCGTGAGCCCGGGCGGCGGCCCGTTGGATGGCCGATCACGTCGACGTGTGGATGCGAGGCGGCGCGGAGCATGCGTTCATTCATGGCCGCCGGTTCCTGGCGCAGCTTGACGTGTGGCGAGGCGATGACCACATCGAGTATTTCAAGCACCGCGTCGGGCAGGTCGAGCGCTCCGTCCTCGAGGATGTCGACCTCGATGCCCTGGAGAAGCGTCACGCCCTCTACCTGCTTTTGCACCTCGGCCATCTCGCGCGACTGCGTGACCAGGCGCTCAGCGTTGAGTCCGTGAACGACCGTGATGCGGGGCGAGTGATCGGTGATACCGAGGTACCTGTAGCCGAGCGCTTGCGCGCCCTGGGCCATCTCCAGCATCGTGGCTCTGCCGTCGCTCCAGTTGGTGTGCGAGTGGACGTCGCCCTGGTAATCGTCGAAATCGAGGTCGGATTGGTCGTCGCGGGCGGGTTGTCCCATCTGTTCCCGCAGTCGATTCAGATAGCGGCTCTCGCCGTTCTGGATGAGGTCGGACAGCACCCTTGCGATGCCTTCCCCGACGCCTTCGATCTGGGTCAGATTCTCTGTGCGCTGTAGGGAGGCCAGGTCCGGTCGCTCGAGGGCGATCGACCAGGCGGCAGCCGAGAAGGCTTTGGCCCGAAAGCGTTCCTTTTCGTTCTGCCGCAGGAGGTATCCGATTTCGGACAGCGCCTGCGCCGCAGCGACCGCGTCCACACCGTAAATTGTGTGAGCAACGATGGCGCGACCTGATCCGAAGCCGGGAGACCCGATCATCGAAATGGTGGAATCGCTGCTGGTCGAGCTGGGCGAAGACCCGGACCGGCAGGGCCTGAAAGCCACCCCGGAGCGCGTGTCCCGGGCGCTGCGCGAGCTGACCGACGGCTACGGCGTGAAGCCGGAGGAGGTGGTCGCCGACGCCATCTTCGACCAGGACTACGACGAGATGGTCATCGTCAAGGACATCTCCTTTTACAGCCTGTGCGAGCACCACATGCTGCCGTTCTTCGGCCAGGTCCACGTCGGCTACCTGCCGAAAGGGAAGGTGATCGGGCTGAGCAAGATCCCGCGCCTGGTCGAGGTTTTCTCGCATCGCCTCCAGATCCAGGAGCAGCTGACGCGGGAAATCGCCGAAGCGCTCAACGACACCCTGGCGCCGAAGGGAGTAGGGGTTGTGGTCGAGGCGCGTCACCTGTGCATGGAGATGCGAGGGGTCGAGAGGCCGGGCGGCCGCATGATGACGTCCTGCATGCTCGGCACTTTCCGCCGGGACCCCCGGACGCGGGCTGAGTTCCTGGACCTGGTCCGCCGCACCGGCTAAATCCGGCCAGGGCGCGGCGGAGGGCTCTAGACTCCGCGCAGCAAAATCGTGTTGAGGGGCTGGGCGTCCGGAATCGTGGTTCTCCTGCTCCTCGTGGCCGGCTGCGCCGCCCCGCAAAAGCTGGTGTCGTCGAGCTCTCCGCCGCCAGCCTCAGCGAGCGCCGAGAGCTCCCCCTCGCCGTCACCATCGCCGATCCCGCCGCTGGCGATCGTGTCGGTTGCATTTCACTCCGGCGAGCTGGGTTTCGCTTACGCGCCCGTGGCGGCGACCGCCAAGGGCGGTGTACCTCCTTACAACTGGACTGTCAGCGGAGGGTCGTTCCCGGGCGGACTGGTGATGAGCGCGGCAGGCGCGATTTCGGGGACGCCGAGGGCCACCGGGACCTTTGTGTTTGCGGTTCAGGTGGGCGACTCGGTCGGCGGCAGCGCGACCATCAGCACGTCGATCGCGGTCAGCAAACACATATCGGTGACTTCCATGTGCCCCACCGGCCAGCCGTGCCTCGTTGAGGCCGGCTGCGTGACGGCCTGCGGGGTTTTCGGGCACGCGTCAGGAGGCGTCGCTCCTCTCACCTACAAGGTTGTCGCCGGCGCACTCCCGACCGGGATGGGACTCAATGGCCTCTCACTTACCAATGCTTTTCCATCGCCGGCAAAGGACTGGATCTTTTCGGTCAGGGTTACCGATGCGATTGGCGCTACGGCGCAGATCAGTGCAAAGTTCCGGGTCTTCCCACACATCGCCTTTACTGGTCCGCTGACCGCCACATGCAGCGCTGGGACTACCGCGTGCACCATGCAGCCACAGTTGGCGTACACGCTCGGCACTCCGGGCCTTGCGCTGCCTCCAGTCAAAGTCACTCTCGTATCAGGACCAGCGTTGCCGGGCGGTTACAGCTTCACGGCGAGTAAGGGCCTCGTTTCTGGGTCAGTGCCGCATGGTTGCCCCGGACTTGCTTATAACGCCCAGGTCAAACTGGTACTAGTCGACGGAAGCATTTGCAGCCCCGGCGTCTATTGCTCATCAGCACCTGCGACGGTCACGGTCACCTTCCCAAGTTGCTAGCGAATTGAGAAATGCGATCGTCGCGCTTGCAGCGTTGACAATGCTGTTCACGGCCTGTGCTCCGCCGCCTCATGTGAGCAATTCCAACTCGCCGGATACGAGTCCAGCATCGCAGGTTTCGTCCGAGCCGACCCTGACGCCAGGCCAGGAATCGTCGCCGACACCGACCACGACCACGCGAGTGCCCTTATTGATGATCACGAGCGCTGTGTTCCATGGCGGAGAGGTCGGGGTCGGTTACGCTCCAGTCAGCCTTCACGCGACGGGCGGGGTGATGCCTTACTCGTGGAGCATCAGCCTGGGTTCACTCCCAGGCGGTGTCACCGCCACGAGCAGTGGCACGGTCTCTGGTACGCCGACGGCAGCTGGCAACGCGCCATTCACCGTTCGAGTGGACGACTCGGCAGGCCATAGCGCGACCGTGAACCGCTCGATTACGGTCGCCGCTCCTCTCGCCGTCACCGGCGTCTGCACCACAGCCGCCCCATGCGCGGTGGAGGATGGATGCGTGACCGTTTGCGGCAAATTCGCAAACCAGAGCGGCGGAGTCGGTCCATTCACCTACGCGCGTGTCGGCTCGTTGCCCGCCGGAATGGGCTTGTCAGGCCTCAGCTTGACGGGACCTTTCCCCCTGCCGCCAGTCGGGCTGACGCTGCCACCTCCGTACCGGTTTCAGGTCACGGTCAAGGACTCGCTGGGCGCAACCGGGAGCGTGCTTGCCCAGTTTTCGGTCTTTGGCCACATCAAGCTGCCGGACTACAACAACCCGAATCCGTATGCAGCCGGTGTGGCGGTGACCATCGCGCTGCCTTACACACCAGGTTCGCCCCAAGGCTCGCCGACGGCCAAATTGATGAAAGGCGCGCTTCCGGCGGGCTCGACGTATTACGTCGACTCGGCCAAGCACTATCTCGTGATTCAGGTTCCGCCGCAGCCAATCTCAAGACTCGCGACGCCTTACAGCCCTACTTTTCAGCTGACCGATTCAGCACAATGCGGTCCCGCTACCGGTCAGCTGTGCGCGGCCGCGGGCACGGCCACGTTCTCGATCTTCTAGGTCTCGACCCATCGATACATAACGAAGCCTTTATGCGTTATATTCGATAAAGGAACCTTTATGTTTCTCCAGAACCCGCGCAACGAGCTGCCCGACCACTTTCTGGCCTTCGCCAACCCGACGCGCCTGCGCATCCTCGAGCGCCTGGCGACGGCCGGCGAAGTGAACGTCAACGAGCTCGCCGCCTTCCTCCACATGAGCCAGCCGCGCATCTCCTGGCACCTGCGGATGCTGCGAGTCGGCGGGGTCATCCGGACGCGCCGGGAAGGGCGACAGGTTTACTGCTCGCTGGACGTGGAGAACATTCGGCGCTATCGCGAGCGCCTGGACGAGATGCTCGGCATGACATCAACACGCAAAGTTCGTGAGGAGGTTGGAGCATGAGCCCCAATCACAAGAACGGTCATCGCAACGGCAGCGGCAAGGTGCGCGTGGCCATCGTCGGCGTCGGCAACTGCGCCTCGTCGCTGGTCCAGGGCGTGCACTACTACCGGGACGCGTCGACCAAGGACTCGGTCCCCGGCCTGATGCACGTCGACCTCGGCGGCTATCACATCCGCGACATCGAATTCGTCGCGGCATTTGACATCGACAAGAACAAGGTTGGCCTTGACCTGTCGGAGGCGATCTTCGCCAAGCCTAACAACACGGTCAAGTTCAGCGACGTGCCAAAGGCCGGCGTCAAGGTCCAACGCGGCATGACGCATGACGGCATCGGCAAGTACCTGTCGGACGTCGTGCAGAAGGCGCCGGGCGAAACGTCCGACGTGGTCGGCATCCTGAAGAAGACCAAAGCCGACGTGGTCGTCAGCTACCTGCCTGTCGGTTCGGAAGAAGCGACGAAGTGGTACGTCGAGCAGGCGCTGACGGCCGGGGTCGGCTTCGTCAACTGCATCCCCGTCTTCATCGCGCGCGAGCCCTACTGGCAGAAGCGCTTCCTGGACAAGAACCTTCCGATCATCGGCGACGACATCAAGTCCCAGGTCGGAGCCACGATCATCCACCGCGTCCTCACGCGCCTGTTCCGAGACCGCGGCGTCAAGCTCGAGCGCACCTACCAGCTCAACTTCGGCGGCAACACCGACTTTCTCAACATGCTGGAGCGCGACCGTCTGATGTCGAAGAAGATCTCCAAGACCCGGTCGGTCACCTCGCAACTCGACTACGACATCGGCAAGGACAACGTCCACATCGGCCCTTCCGACTATGTGCCGTGGTTGAACGACCGCAAGTGGGCCTACATCCGCCTCGAGGGACGCTCCTTCGGCGACGTGCCGCTGAATGTCGAGCTCAAGCTCGAGGTCGTGGATTCCCCCAACTCGGCGGGCATCGTGATCGACGCCGTGCGCTGCGCCAAGCTCGCCCTTGACCGCGGCATCGGCGGAGCGCTCGAGGCGCCGAGCTCGTACTTCATGAAGTCGCCGCCCGTGCAGTACAGCGATAACGAAGCCAGAAAGTTGGTGGAGGAGTTCATCGAAGGTGATAAGGCGGGAGTCAATGGGGGGAACGGGCGTAACGGACGCGTCCGCCGCGCCGCGACCCGCGCGAAACCGGCCGCAGCTGCTCGCCGCTAGCTATCAAGCGGGCGCGCGTCTGCTGCGCGCGACGCCACCGGGACTGCGGCACGCTGCCGCCGCGCCTGGTGGCGTTGCCTGGTTCTGGCTGAGCCGCGCCCAGCGACGTGCCGCTCTCGACAACTACGCCGCGGCGATGGGCCGCGACCCCGCGGACCCTGAAGTCGCCCGCGTCGCGCGCCGCGCGTTCCAGAACTACGGGCGGATGTTGATGGACTTCTTGCTCCTTGGCAGCCTCACGCCGGAGGAGCTGATGGCAAGGATGACAGCCGACGGGCGCGATCATCTCGATGCGGCGCTCGCGGTTGGCCGCGGGGCGATCATGGCCGTGCCCCACATGGGCTCGTGGGACATGGCCGGCTCATATGCCGGAGCCCTCGGCTATCCGATCACCGCCGTCGCCGAACGTTTCCCTGGATCGCTGAACGAAGCGGTCGTACGGACGCGGCAGCGGTTCGGGCTCAACGTCGTCATGCTCGGTCGCTCCGCCGTGCGGGAGATCACGGCAGCGCTTAAAGCGAACTCGATCGTGGCGCTGCTATGCGATCTCGAACAGGGGCCGGGCGTCAACGTGCGGTTCTTCGGACGCAGTGCGGTGGTGCCCGGCGGACCGGCCGCGATCGCGATCAAAACAGGCGCTGCGCTGGTTCCCGCCTGTCAGTACGCCGTCTCGGCGGGCCGCTATCACGTCCACCTCGACCCAGCCTTGACAATTGACGGGCAGGAATCAAAAGAGGGCTTGATGCAGCGTGTGGTGGATCGGTTCCAAGAATTCATCAAGGAGCGACCCGACCAGTGGTACGCCTTCCGGCCGATGTTCAGTCGCTGAGGGATGGGCGAGTGGACATGGCGCGCATTCAGGATCGTGCAGGCAATCGTGGAGCGTCTCCCGCGCTCGTGGGCGTACGCGCTGGCGGTGCTGGCGGCCAGGATCGCGTGGCAGTTCGCACCGCTCGCCCGACCCAGGCTCGAGTACAACCTGAAGATCGCCTGCCCCGAGATGGAAAGCAATCCGGCCGAATTGCGCCGCCTGTCGAAGCTGAATTTCCGCAACCACGCGAAGGCGTACGCAGATCTGATGCAGCTGCCAACGGCCAGGGTCGAATCGATGCGCTCGCTCCTGAAGGTGACGGGGTGGGAGTACGTCGACGAGGCTCGGGCGCTGGGCAAGGGCGCCCTTGTCGTGTCGTGCCACATGGGCTCGTACGAGGTGGTGGCCGCGATCTGGTCGGCGACATTGGCTCCCGTGAGCTTTTTCGCCGAGGAGCTGGAACCGCGGGCACTGTTCGAGTGGTATCGCGACACCCGCGCTCGGCTCGGGATCAGCGTCCTGACCCTGGACCATGGCGGCATCCGCAAGGTGCTGGAAGCCTTGCGCGACCAGGAGATGGTGATCACCGCCATCGACCGCGACATCACCGGGACGGGCCATGTGATGCCGTTTTTCGGCAAGCCGGCGCCCATCCCGCTCGGGCCCGCGGCGATCGCGTTGCGTCTGGGCACCCCGCTCCTTCCGGTGTGTGTTTACCGGCTGCCCGACGATACGTACATGGCCGAGGGCACGCCGCTGATCTACGCGAAGTCGACGGGCAACGCCCGCGCCGACCAGATAAGCGCGACCGAGCAGCTCTTGCGTCGCATCGAGGGATTTATCGAGGAGCACCCCGAGCAGTGGCACGTTCCGCATCGGATCTGGCCGGGTTCGCCGTGAGGGGCCCCATCCCCCGGCTGCGCCGGGTACTTCCCCATCCATGGGGAAGAGGTATCACGAGATGAGAGTCGGGCTCGTGTCGCCCTACGACTTCGCCTCGCCGGGCGGCGTGAACGATCATGTCCGCAACCTCGCGGTCCGGCTGCAGGAGCTCGGCCATGAGAGCCGCATCTTCGCGCCCTCGAGCCGCTCCGACGTCGGATTCGACAAGGCCCGCTTCTACCGAATTGGTACGCCGATCGCGATCCCGGTCAACGACTCGGTCGCGCGAATCACCTTGAGCTTTCACCTGGCCAACCAGGTCGCCGCGATCGTCGCTGATGAAAGATTCGACGTCCTGCACTTTCACGAGCCGCTGATGCCGGCCCTCCCGATGACGATGCTGCGGATGTCGACCACGGCCAACGTCGGCACCTTTCACGCCTTCGCGCACTCCAACATCGGCTACTACTACGGCCGCCCATTGCTGCAGCCCTACCTCGGGCGTCTCCACCGCGCGATCGCGGTAAGTGAGCCCGCGCGAGATTTCGTGAACCGTTACTTTCCGGACTTTCCGATGCGTGTGATCCCCAACGGGATCGACCTCAACGTCTATCGCCCAGGCCTGGCGCCCATCCGTCACTTGCGTGACGACAACCTCAACATCCTTTTCGTGGGGCGACTCGAGAAGCGCAAAGGTCTCGGCGATCTTCTCCGTGCATACCGCGTCATGAGCTCTCGAGTTCCGCGAGCGAGGCTGATCATCGTCGGTGACGGACCACTGCGCGGACGAGTCGAGTCGTACATCGCGCGGCACCGGCTGGCCAATGTGGTCATGGCCGGCTACGTCCCAGATTCGGTCAAGCCCCGGTACTACAACAGCGCCGACATCTTCTGCGCGCCGGCGACGGGTGCCGAGAGCTTCGGCATCGTGCTGCTCGAGGCGCTCGCATCCGGACTGCCGGTGGTGGCGACCGAGGTACCTGGCTATATGTCCGTCCTGGAGCCAGGGCGCGACAGCGTCACGGTCCCGCCGAAGAACTGGCGCGAGCTGGCGGCGTCGCTGGTGATTCTCGCGCGCGATCCAGAGCTGCGCGCGCGGCTTGCCGACTACGCCATGCAGAAGGCGGCGCGCTACTCATGGAAGAACGTCGCCGCCGAGGTGGTCGAGGTCTATCTGGACGCGCGCAAGGCTCTCGCCAGAGAGCCCATACCCGCGCTGGAGGTGAGCAGTGTTCACCACGCGGTTTGAAGCCTGGGTGCGCAGGCAGGCCGAGGCGCTGATGGCCGCGCTGGGCCGCTCGCCCTTGACCCCCAACCAGGTCACGGTGGTCGGATTTGCCCTGACCTGCTTGGCGGCCGGCCTCGCGGCGTTCGGCCAGCTGCGTTGGGCGGGCGTCGTGCTCATCTTCGCCGGCACGTGTGACATCCTCGACGGGGCGCTCGCTCGCTCGACCAAGGCGAGCTATCCATACGGCGCGTTTCTCGACTCCACGCTCGACCGCTACTCCGAGGGCGCCGTCTACCTGGGTCTTGCAGCCTACTTCGTCACCATCAAGCCGCCTCTCCAGGAGTGGCTCATCCTGGCCACGCTCGCGGCCCTCGCGGGGTCATTCCTGGTGAGCTACGTGCGGGCTCGCGCGCAGAGCCTCGGCTTTGCGTGCAAGTCCGGCCTGTTCCAGCGCCCCGAGCGGGTCGTGGCCACGGTGATCGGGCTGCTTCTTGGCGGCTGGTGGCTGTACGGAATCGTCTTCCTGCTCGCGATCGTGACTAACATCACAGCCTTGCAACGCATCCGCGAGGTCTGGCTGCAGGGACGCGCGCAGCGGCTCGAGCGTGAGCGCGAGCGCAAAGCCCAGGCCAAGTCAAGCCGGCCGGCTCCCAACCAGGCGCCTTGAACATCCCCGCGAAATCTGAGGCTGCGCCGTGATTTCGAAGCTGCCCCTCACCGGGGATCCGTTCGGGGCCGTCGTCGGCCACGGCCAGGCGCTGGACCAACTGCGTTCGCAGATCAAGACCGATCGCCTTGCGCACGCGTACCTGTTCGTCGGCGAGTCCGGTCTCGGCAAATCGACGACGGCTCGCGCCATGGCATCCGCCTTGCTGGCGGAGGCTCCTTTGAGGCGTCATCCCGATTACTGGGAAGACGACCGGATCAAGGCGCTGTCGATCAACGAGATCCGCCTTCTGCCCGAGAAGCCGCCGGAGTTTCACGAACTCACCTTGCAGGTCTTTCTTAACTTGAAGCCCGCGATCGGCACGCGTCGCGTTGCCCTCGTCACCAATGTCGGTCGCATCCGCGACCAGGATCAGGGGGTCTTGCTGAAGACGCTGGAGGAACCACATCCGCACCGGGTCATCGTCCTCACGACGCCCAGCCTCAATCCTTTTGTTGTGCTGCCCACTGTCGTCTCGCGATGCCAGCGCCTGTTCTTCCACCCGGTGCCCGCACCGGAGGTCGAGAAGCTGCTCACCTCACAGGGCGTCGACACCAGGCGAGCGAAGCTGCTGGCTGATCTGTCAGGCGGCCGGCCCGGCTGGGCGATGCGAAGAGCCAGCGACGAGAGCGTGATCGAGCTCCATCACCTGTGGACGCGCCGGCTGGAAGAGATCTTCGGCGCGCCGGCTGACGTGCCGCTTCACCTCGCCGCGCAGCTGGACTCCGAGCAGATGGGCTGGCGGCGCAGCGAGGGCGACGAGGAAGATCCGGCGCTCTTTGCCATGGCCAGCTGGCAGATCGAGCTTAGGCGCCGGATGCTGGCGGCGCGCGGCCGCGAGCAGGGACGCTGGGCGAGGCTGTTGGAACTTTCCTACGACACCCTGGGCTACCTCGAGCAGAACGTCAGCCCACGCCTCGCCTTCGAAACCTTCTTGCTCGAGTGTCGAAAAGCGTCGTAAGGCGGGCGCTCCAGGGGTATCAGGCTTACACCCCTGGCGAGCAGCCGCCCGACGGCGAGGGTTGGGTAAAGCTCAACACCAACGAGTCGCCCGTTCCGCCCTCCCCGCAGGTGATCGAGGCGATCAAGGCGGCCGCGACGGACTCGCTTCGCCTCTATCCGAGCCCAACCGCGCAACCTGCGCGGGAGGCGATCGCCATGCGCTTTCAGCTGTCTCCCACGCAGGTCACGGTCGGCAACGGCGGTGACGAGCTGATCGAGATGTGCTTTCGAGCCTTTGCCGGCGCAGGCGATCGGGTCGCCTACCCGACACCGACTTACCCATTGCTCGAGCCGCTGTGCCGGATCCACGAGGCTGTGCCGTCGACTCATCCCACGGAAGTCTTCGCCGAGCTGCCGCCGAGCCTCGGCCCTGATCCCGCGCCGCTCAAGTTCATCGTCAATCCGAACTCACCCACCGGCGTGCTGTTCGCGGCCGGGGATGTCGAAGCGGCGGTCGCAGCGTCCTCTGGAGTCGTCGTCATCGACGAGGCGTACGTTGACTTTGCGCCTCGGTCGGCACTCGGATTGCTGGCTGAGCACGACAACGTTCTGCTTTTGCGCACGTTCTCCAAGTCGTACGGCCTGGCCGGACTGCGGATCGGCTTTGCGCTGGGCCCGCGAGACCTGATCGAGACGCTCGACTCCGTGAAGGATTCCTACAACGTCGACCGGCTCGCCATCGTCGCGGCGGTGGCGGCGATCCAGGATGAGGAGCACCACAAGGCATTGGTCGACGAGGTCATCGGCAACAGGGGGGAGCTGGCGCATGCCCTGGAGGACCTCCGGTTCGAGCTGGTGGCGTCCGCGGCGAACTTCATCTTCGCCAGGCCGCCCAGACCGGCGGCCGAGGTCGTGGCTGGGCTGCGCGAGCGCAAGATCCTGGTCCGCCATTACGATCGTGAGCCGATCGCGGGTTGGATCCGGATCACGATCGGCACGCGCGCCCAGCACGAAGCGCTGATTGCAGCCTTGAAGGAGATCCTTTGACCACACCGACGCGAGATGAAGCCTGGGAGCTAGTCGCCTCGATGACGAAGTCCGATCAGCTGCGCCGCCACATGCGCAGCGTCGAGGCGGCGATGCGCGCTTACGCGCGGCGCTTTGGCGAGGATGAGGAGAGGTGGGGGGTACTCGGCCTGATCCACGACTGGGACTACGAATCCGGCCCGACTCTCGATCTCCATCCGATGCGCGGGATCCAGATGCTGCGCGACAAAGGATGGCCCGAGGACATCCTCGATGACATCGCTTCGCATGCCGACTATCTGAGCGTGCCGCGCGACACCAACGCGCGCAGAGCTCTTTACGCCGTCGACGAGATGTGCGGCTTCATCATCGCCTGCGCGCTGGTCAAGCCGGACAAGTCGCTCGGCTCTGTCGAAGCAAGCACGGTGCGCAAGAAGATGAAGGACAAGGCTTTTGCGCGAGGCGTGCACCGGGATGAGCTGGTCGCGGGCGCCGAGGTGCTGGGTATACCCTTCGACGAGCACGTGGAGTTCGTCCGCGATGCCCTGAAGCCGATCGCACAGGAGCTTGGATTGAATCCATGAGTGCGCGAGTCCTTCTCATGCACCCGATCCTCGATCCCGGTCCGTCCATCCTGGCGGAGGCCGCCGAAGTCGTCACGTATCCACCAGACCGGCCGCTTGACGAGGCCAACATCCGGCAAGCCGCCGAGGGCTGCATGGGTATCGTCAGTCAGCTGATGGACCCCATCCGCGACACCGTCCTGTCAACGCCCGGGCTCAAGTGCGTGAGCAACGTCGCGGTCGGCTTCGACAACATCGACGTCCCCGCAGCGACGGCGCGGAAGGTGATGGTCACCAACACACCCGGCGTGCTTGATGACGCCACGGCTGATTTCGCGTTCACACTGCTGATGGCCGCGGCACGGCGAATCGTCGAGGCCGACAGCTTCACGCGGAGTGGTCGGTTCCGGGGCTGGGCGATCGACATGATGCTTGGGCAGGACGTCTTTGGCGCCACCCTCGGCATCGTCGGCATTGGGCGCATCGGGCGCGGCGTTGCGCATCGTGCTAAGGGTTTCAACATGCGGATTCTTTACTACGACCCGCAGCCGCTCCCGCGCGAAGCGGAGGAGCAACTCGGGGCGACCCGCGTCGACCTGAATCGCCTGATCGCGGAATCGGACTTCATCTCGATCCACGTTCCGTTGACCCAGGAGACCCTGCATCTCATCAGCACGCCGCAGTTCAATGCCATGAAGCGCAACGCGATCCTGGTCAACACCTCGCGAGGGCCGGTCGTCGACGAAGCCGCGCTGGTCGATGCGCTGAGCGCGAGGAAGCTCGCCGGCGCGGGCCTGGACGTCTACGAGCGCGAACCGGCGGTCCATCCGGGCCTGCTCCAGATGCCGAATGTCGTGCTCGCGCCGCACATCGCGAGCGCGACGGTTCGCACCCGCTCCGAGATGTCGGCGATGGCGGCCCGCAACATGGCGACGGCGGTCCGTGGCGGCCGCCCGCCTAACCTAGTCAACCCAGAGGTCAAGCGATAGCGCTCGCACTTCGTTACCGCTTGCTCGCGCTGGACCTGGACGGCACAATCCTCGGTCTGCACCTCGAGCTCGACCCACGCGACGTGGAGGCAGTGCATCGCCTGGTCGCGGCCGGCGTCGCGGTGATCGCCTGCACGGGAAGACCGTTCCCCGGCGCCCTGCCTTGGGTGGAACGGCTCGGGCTCGGCGGTCCGCTCATCTGCTACCAGGGCGCGCAGGTCCGCAACCTCGACGGCACGTTGCTTCTCGACCACGGAATCCCGCACGAGGTCGCGATGGAGGTCATCCGCTTCGCGCGCGAGCGCAAGCTCCACGTGCAGGCGTATCGGGACGATCAGCTGATCGTCGAGCACGATCGCGAAGAGGCCCAGATCTACGCCCGGCATGCCGGCATGCAGGTCCACGTGGTCCGGGATCTTGACGCGGCGATGGGCGAGACGACGCCGAAGCTCGTCATCGTCTCGACGCCGGAGGTGCTGGAGGGGCTGCTCCCGGCAGCTCGGTCGAGGTGGGCCGGCAAACTGAACGTCGCGACGTCGGTGCCCGAGTACCTCGAATTCACGAGCGTGGAGAGCGATAAGGCATCGGCGCTACGTTTTCTATGTGAGCACCTTGGGATCCCCCGAGACCAGGCTGTCGCGGTGGGCGATGGTCGCAACGACACGTCGATGATCGCCTGGGCTGGCCTGGGGGTGGCGGTCGAGGGTTCGCCGCCCGAGGTGATAGCGGCCGCCGATCGCACGATTCCGGGACCCGGCCACGGTGGAATCCAGCAGCTGGCCGAAGCGTTGCTTTCATAGATGGCAACCCTCTTGCTCGTTCACGCACACCCCGACGACGAGTCCATCTCGACCGGTGGGGCGATGATGAAGGCGAAGGCGCACGGCCACCGCGTGGTGCTCGTGACGGCGACTCGAGGTGAGGCCGGTGAGATCTACAACATGGACGAGGCGGCGTCGAGGCCGCGCCTCGGCGAGATCCGGACCCAGGAGTTGAAGGCAGCGTCGGAGGTCCTTGGTGTCGACCGGCTGGAGTTCCTCGGCTATCGCGACTCGGGCATGGTCGACACCGCCGACAACAAAGACCCCCACTCCTTTCACCAGGCAAAGCTGGAGGAGGCGGCGGGCAAGCTTGCGGTCTTCATGCGCGAGGAGCGACCGGACGTCGTCGTCACCTACGCGGAAGACGGCGTGTACGGGCACCCGGACCACATCAAGGCCCACTACGTGACGAACGCAGCGCTCGATCTGCTGGAGAAGGAAGGCCTGGCCGTCAAGAAGCAGTACTACACCGCGATCCCGCGCTCGATGATGGAGGCGTTCATCCAGCAGATGCCCGAGGAGGCGCGAGCGGCGATGGGTGGCAACATGCGCGTCGCCGGCACGCCGGACGAGCTGGTCACGACCCGAGTCGACGTGCACGACTACGTGGAGCGGAAGCGCGAGGCGTTCCGAGCCCACTCGAGCCAGAACGACCCGAACTCATGGTTCGCGACCATGCAGGACCAGATCTACGAGATGGCGTTCGGCATCGAGTACTACCAGCTCGTCCGGGGCAAGCCGGGCTCGGAGGTCCCAGAGCCAGACCTGTTCGCCGGAATCAGCTAGGCACGCACAGCAGCTGGCTGGTCGATTCGACCCAGCCGGCCAACTGCCACGACAGCTGGACCGTGCCACTGCACTTTTCTGTAGCCGTGCGGCCGCTCAACGGATAGGTCACGGTCCCTAATCCCCACGCCGGCGGTCCAAGCGAGTAGCTCTGCAGGTCAGGGTTGACAAGGCGCTGCTCTTTGAACATGCCGTCGATCACCAACGGCGGACGGCCGAGGTAGTCGAATCCACCCGTCACGACTGCAAGCGCGAGGAGGCCGATGAGGAATGTCTTTTTCGCTCGCGGGGTGCTGCTTCGAGTAGCGCCCTGGCCGAGCACGCGATGCCGGTATAAGACGGTTGTTCCAGCGGCGAGGTCACCCAGTCGCTGGCTCCCAGGCGTGACGACAACCAACAAGCCGCCCAGCAGGTAGAGGATGGGAAGAAAGTCGATCGGCTTGAGAACGTTGCGGATTATCGTGTCGCGAACAGCTAGCGGGCCTCCGCCCAGGCGGACGACTCTGAGTCGCATGAGGTGTTTGCCGAGCGACGCGCCGAACATCGCCTCGGGGATCGTGAAGTAAAGGACGCCGAGCAACGTCAGCCAGGGCCACGCCACAGAGGTCGTTGTCGACATGACACTGCCGGATGGCGAGAAGAAGCCTGACGTGATCTCCGTCTCGCCGTACACCCCGTTCACCACACCGGTGATGACGCCGAAGATAAACACGTCAAGAACCAGCGCCGCCACGCGGGCGGCACGGGCTTCCCGGGCGAATGCCGCACGTTCGGCTGTCGTGGAGCCAGCCGCGGCCACAGCCATAGCGCCCGAAATGATCTCACGTAGACTCGGATCCACATGGAAGTCGTGAAGATCACGCCGCGGGGTTACTGCCACGGTGTGGTGGACGCTTTCCGCATCGCCAAGCGCGTACGCGAGGAGACCGATGGCCCGGTGCACATGCTGGGCATGCTCGTCCACAACACCCACGCCACCGACGACCTGCAGAAGCAGGGCATCGCGCTGGTCGATCAGCCCAATCGCCTCGCGGGGCTCGAGCACATCAAGGACGGCACGGTCATATTCACGGCTCACGGCGTCTCGCCGCAGGTCAAGCAGCGCGCGGTCGAACTCGGCCTCAAGCCGGTCGACGCGACGTGCTCCGACGTCGTCCGCACGCACGAGCTCGTCGCGGATCTCGCGAACAAGGGCTACGAGGTCGTCTACATCGGCCGCAAGGGACATCCGGAGCCGGAAGGGGTGGTCGGCGAGGCGCCGGGCCACGTCTACCTCGTCCAGGAACCTGAGGACATCGACGCGCTACAGCTGACGGGCGACCGGATCGCCGTGACCTGCCAGACGACACTCTCGGTCTGGGACACCGAGGACCTCATCGGCAGGGTCAAGGCGCGCTATCCGCAGGCTGAGGTCTACAACGAGATCTGCCGCGCGACGCAGGAGCGCCAGGAGGCCGCCGTCGAAGCGGCCAAAGAGGTCGATCTCGTGATCGTCGTCGGCAGCCCGCGCTCGTCCAACTCGCTGCGGCTGGTGGAGGTGGTCAAGAAGCTTGGTCACAAGCCCGCCTATCTAGTCGACCGGCTCGAGGACCTGGACGTTGCCTGGCTCAGGGGGATGCGCAAGGTCGGCGTGACGAGCGGCGCCTCGACTCCCAGCCAGCTCACGCGCCGCGTGATCGAGTATCTCGAAGCGCTCGAAGTTCCGGCCTAGGAAGTTCCGCGGAGGCGGCGGATGACGCCGCCGAGGCCGCTGCGGTTCGCCCGCCCTGGGTTGGCGGGTTGCGACGGTGGGGTGGCGGGTGGCGCCGCCGTTTCGGGAACGTGGCTTGCCCGCGGTTCGTGCTCTTCTTCGCGCGCCGCAGAGCCTGACGAGCGCCGGCGCCTCCGCCGGCGGGCGGGTCCGGAAGCGCGTTCGGGCTTGGCGCTGGCCGCCGGAGGCGCTGCCACCGCCGGAGTCTCAGGGAGCGCCGCCCCGTTGGCGCGAGACCGACGACGCCGACGCCGGGGCGTCCCCTGGACACCCGGGGTGGCCGCCGTTTCCGCCACGCGGTGCTGAGGCGCCGGCGTGCTTCGCTTCACCTTTGCCCCGACCTCGCCTTCCGCGCACAGGGCGCCGTCGACCGTGTGCACATCGACGCGCCACACGACGACAGAAGACGTCGCGCCTCCCCTGGGAGGCCGCTTCTGGGTCAGCGTCCAGCGGGCGTAGATCGTGTCACCCGCGTGAACGGGGCGGGGGAACTTCCAGTTCAGCCATTCCCACTCCGCCACAGATGGCACCGGCATGTCGACCGAGCCAAGGCCGATGGCCACCGCCAGGACGAGTGCCGGCGGGGCGGGCCGCGGCCCGTCGCGGCCCGCTTCGATCGTCAGCGGCGAGAAGTCGCCGGCAACGCCCGCGAACAGCGCTATCTCGGCTTCGGTGACGGTGCGGCGGCGTGTCGTCCACTCGCCGCCGAGGGGAAGGTCGTCAAATGAAAGCGGCTCCAGATCGGGCCGAGTATAGCCCGCAAAGCCATTTGTAATGCGTCCGTCGAGATGGGGTTTACAGAACCAACCCCAAGTTTCGGGCGTTAACCTATGGCAACTTCAGCCCACCCCCGGAGGCAACCGTTGGATCTCGCGGCAGTTCTGCTTGTCGTTTCGGTCCTCTTCGTCATAGCTTTCCTCCTGCTCACGGTGACCCTCATGCGGCAGCGCGGGACCGCCCGCGAGCTGGAGGCGGCGCTGGCGGACGAGAGCGGTGCCCGCGACCGGGCGGGCCTGTTGCTCGCGATCGCTTCTGCGGTCAACTCGTCGCTCGCCCTCGAGGAAGTGCTTAACGTCGCGTTGACCCACGCCGGCCGGATCATGGGTGCAGTCGCAGGGGCCATGTACCTCGTGCGGACGGGTAAAGCCGAGATGTACCGCGAGGCTTCCTACAACCTGACCAGCCGCGCCCGCGGCGCCACCCGCAAGCTCGACGAAGAGCCGTTGACCTCCGCGATCGGCGCCATGCGGCCGCTGGTGGTCAAGCTCGATGAGCACACCGCGCCCGGTCTCGAGCTCGGCGGGCATCCGCAGCATGCGCTGGTGGTTCCGATCCAGCGCTCAGGCCAGCTCATGGGGGCGATGGAGCTCTACCTCAACGCCTGGCGTGAGCTGTCGGAGGACCAGGCGGACCTCCTGAACGGCGTCGCGTCGCAGGCCGCGATCGCGATTCGGCATGCGCAGCTTTTCCAGGCTCAGGAGGAGAACGCCCTGACCGACGAGCTGACCAAGTTGCCCAACCGGAGAGCGCTTGCCCAGCAGTTTCTTCAGGAGATGCAGCGGGCGCGCCGGCACCACAACGCGATCGCATTCCTCATGATCGACCTCGACCACTTCAAGCAGGTCAACGACACGTACGGGCACCTGAACGGTGATGCCGTCCTGGCGGAGCTCGCCCAGATCCTGAAAACAGGCGCGCGCGAATCCGATGTGTGCGCTCGCTACGGGGGCGAAGAATTTGCCCTCATCCTCCATGAGACGACTGAATCAGGCGCGCGCGTACTGGCGGAGAGGATCCGCGCCAAGGTTGCAGCTGCCACGTTTCCTGGCGGCCTGAAGCTGACGATCAGCGTCGGCGTGGCGGCGACCGAGGATGCCACCCTCTTCACGCAGCTGATCGACCGCGCGGACCAGGGGCTGTACGCCGCCAAGCAGGGCGGCCGCAATCAGGTGCGCGTGGCTGACATGACGGGCCCCGCCCCCAAACCACATACTCCCAGGCCGGAGGCAGAACCGGTCTAAGCGGCGAGAGTGGCCCACTTCTGCGTCAACTGCGGAGCGCCGCTCGTCACGAAGCTCATCGAAGGACGCGAGCACGAGGCGTGCCCTAACGACTCGTTTGTCCTGTGGCGCGACCCGAAGGTGGCCACCGCCGTGATCGTCGAGTCGGCCGGCGGCATCGTGCTCGGGCGTCGTGCCATCGAACCGGGTCATGGCCTGTGGTGCTTGCCCGGCGGCTTCGTCAATCACGATGAGGATCCCGCGACAGCCGCGGTTCGCGAGTGCCAAGAGGAGATCAGCGCGCGGGTCGAGTTGACTGCGCTGCTCGGCACGTACCACGTACCGAAGACGACCGTCTCGAGCATCATCGGCATCGCCTACATAGGTCGACTTGCGGATGGTCAAACAGTGAGCGCCGGGCCGGAGATGCTCGAGGTCCGGGTTTTTACGCCTGACGCGCTGCCGCCGATTGCTTTTCCGAGTCACCAAGACCTGCTGGCGCGCTACGCCGCCGCACGAGGTCGCTCTGCATCGCCGACATCACCAGAACGAGCGCCATCGCCGCAACAGCGCACGCGGTGAAACCAGCCGCGTAGCCGTAGCTCTGGACGATCGGCCCAAAGAGCAGCGGGCCCGCGGACAGCCCACCGAACAGGACGGTGCCGTACATGCCCATCGTGACGCCGCGCGTCGACGCGCCCGAGAGGTCGGCAAACACCACGCCTATCGCGACAAAGCTCAAGGCGATAAATGGCGTTCCGATGGCGAGCGCGATCGCAGGGATGAGAAATCCGGTGAGGTGGCCGAAGACGACGACTGTGGTGCACCAGCCGGCCGCGCCTACCAGAACGATCGGCCAGCGGCGGCGCGCACGATCGACAAGCCTCCCGCTGGGAATGCGAGAGATGGCGTTGACCACCGCCTGGAGGGCAAGCAGGTAGCCCACCTGCGAGCTCGGCAGGCCGAGCTGCTCCTTGCCGAAGATGGGTACGAACGCGTTGAAGGTGCCCCACGTCAGGGTCATGCCGAGCAGCGAGACGGCCACCGGCGTGAACGCAGGCTGGCGCAGCAGCGCCCGCAGTGGTTCGCGCAGAGATAGGCCCTGCCCCGAGTGCTGCCTCGAGCTGCTGGCGACGAGCGCGCCCGGGATGGCGAACACCAGGAGCACAGCAGTGACGGCGGTGTCGGCGCGGACGTCGATCCATGTCAACGCGAGCCCGGCGAGAGAAGGCCCCAGGAAGAAGCCCGTCTGCATCGAAAAAGTGAGCCAGCCCATGGCCCGACCGATCCGCCCGCTCGGCACCGACTCGGTGACCGCGCTGAAGATCGCTGACTGCTGGATTCCGGCGGCCAGGCCACCCAGGATCTGCCACAGGAACAGGGGTGCCACCTCGGCAGTGGCCGCCGTGGCGAGCTGCGAGACGGCGGTGAGAATCAGCGATGCCCCAAGCAGCGTCCGGACCCCGAACTTGTCGACCAGCACGCCGGCGGGCAGAGCCAGGAAGGCGGCCACGACCGTGGCCACGGAAAACAGCGCGCCGACCTCAAACCGGCTCGCTCCGAGGTCGTGTGCGTACAGGGGCACCGTGAGGCCGCGAGCCCCGATGGTCCCAAACACCGCCGCGGCTGCGACGTAGAGCGCCAGCGCACGGCGTGACTGCGGGATTGCTTGGGCCACGACTCCTAACATACCGGCGACATGGTCCGCGAGAGGGTTGGCGACTGGCGGCTTGCCTGGCGCTTCGCCCTGGCAGGTCTGATCGCGGGATTGCTGGTCATCGCCCTCGCTCAAACCCCGGCGACCGGCGGAACATTCGATGCCGCCCAAGATCGACTGTTTCCTGCGCCGGGACCCGACCCTGAAATCACTCTGGTCGCGATTGATACTGCGACGCAGAACAATCTCGGCATCTATCCGTTCAGCAATGCCAACCATGCGCAGGTGATCAACTACCTGGCCAGCCTTCATCCGAAAGTGATCTTGTTCGACATCGTCCTCGACCACCTCACGGGCAAGGATCTGGAGCCGCCGTTCGCCGACACCGACACGCCACTGGAAAACGCGATCAAAGCCGCCGGCAATGTGGTCCTGGTATGCACCCTCGACGATCAACCGCAAGGCCAGTTCTCCAAGGTGGCCGCTTCTGTCGGCGAGCGCGGCTTGGCAAATCCTGATCGGGCCAACGCGGTCCGCGGGGTTGCGCTGCGGCCCGACGCCAAATCCACCTGTCCGCAAAACGAAGCGGACGAGCCGGCCTTCATGCAGGCCTTACGGGTTGCCACGGGCATCAATGACCCCCTCGAGATCAAGGCCTCCGTGGCGACGTTTGGCGATCACCGGATACCACTGGTTGGCGGTCAGATGCTGATCAATCTCACACGAGGATCAGGCTCGACCTGCTCGTACGTCGACGCCTATAACTCCAACTGCCCGCATCCCGAGTTGATCACCAACCACATCGTGGTCGTCGGGACCAAACTTGTTGACGCGGGAGACGTCTACTCGCAGGCGGTCGCGTTCCCGCACGATGTCTCTTTTTGCTCACGCAACCGACCCAGTTGCATGCTGGACACGCAGAACTTCGGCTATCGGATCCAGGCCGACGCCATGAGCACGATCCTCCTGGACCGCTACGTGCAGCTCCAGCCTGATTTATCGCAAAAGCTCGCCATCCTTCTGCTTGGAGTGCTCGTCGGTCTGATTGTTTACTTGCTGTCGTTTCGCCTTGGCATGATCCTGGCCGCGTCCATCCTCGTCCTTTACTTCGTGGCGATCTATCTGCTCGGCCTGCTCGGTTACCTCTCGGACCCCCTGTACGCGCCGATCGCGATCGTTCTCGGGGCGATCGCATCGCTTGGCGCGCGATACGTGCTCGAGGAGCGCGAACGTCGCAAGGTCGAAAAAATCTTCGGCCATTACATCGACCCTCGCGTCGCGCAGCAACTGGCAGCGACGCGCTCCGTCGACGAGCTGATATCGAAAGGCGAGCGCCGCGACGTGACGGCTTTGTTCATGGACATCCGCGGCTTCACGTCGATGTCGGAGACCATGCGTGCGGACGATGTTCTCGCGGTGATCCAGGTCTATCTAGAGGACATGAGCAAGCTGATCCTGAAGTGGGATGGGCTCATCGACAAATACGTCGGTGACGAGATCATGGCCTTGTGGAACGCGCCACTCCCCCAGCCAAACCACGCGCTGCTCGCCGTCCGCTGTGCTTATGACCTCGTCAACAACGCTGCGGCGGTGCAGGGCAAGCTCGCGGCGAAGGGATTGCCGCCGATCGGTTGGGGGATCGGGATCAACACCGGACCTGCTGTCGTCGGCAACATGGGCAGCGAGGACCGCCTCCAGTACACCGCGCTCGGGGACACGGTCAACACCGGTGCGCGGTTCTGCAGCGCGGCACCTGCGTTTCACGTCCTGGTCGGCTGGCCGACGTACGAGGCGTGTTCCGACTACATCGCGGTTGACGAGATGCCCGGCCTTCAGCTGAAGGGCAAGTCGGCCGAAACGTTCCGCATCCTCAAGGTCACGGCCATTCGAGAGGACAAGACCTCGCCGTGGGTTCCGATGCCGACGGAGGTGGCGTCGGCCGCGTACTCGGCCAAGAAAGACCTCTACTCGACGCAATCCGTCTTCGCATGAGCGTCGAACGTGCAGCGGAGATGCTCGCCAAGGCGAGTCACGCCGTGGCGCTCACCGGCGCGGGAGTGTCCGCCGAGAGCGGCATCCCGACCTTTCGCGGCACAGGCGGGTTATGGACCACCTATGACCCCGTCAAAGTCTCTTCCATAGACTCCTTCCTGGCCGACCCCGCCTCCTACTGGCAGGTCGCCAAGGAGCGCGGCAACGTCGCCCTGACCGCGAAGCCGAATCCAGGCCATAACGCTCTCACCGCGATGGAGCAGGCTGGTCGCCTGGCCGCTGTGATCACCCAGAACACCGACGGCCTGCACCAGGCGGCGGGCAGCAGGCGCGTGGTCGAGCTGCACGGCTCAGGTCGCATCGTGGAATGCGTGGCGTGCGGAGCCCGTGAGCCTCGCGCCGAAGTCCAGGCGAGGCTCGAGGTCGAGATGCCGCCGCGTTGCCGGAGCTGCGGAGGTGCCATCCTCAAGCCAACGGTCGTCCTATTCGGCGAGCCGATGCCGGTGGCCGCCGTCGACGAAGCCCTGGAGCTGGCCCGGGCGGCGGAGGTGATCCTCGTGGTCGGGTCGTCGCTCGTCGTCTATCCGGCCGCGGAGATCCCACTGGTCGCCATCCGCTCCGGCGCGCGCATGATCGTGGTCAATGCAGAGCCGACGCCGTTCGATGGTCTGGCCGAGGTCGTCATCCATGGCCGCTCGGGGGAGGTGCTGCCCGAGATCGCTCGTCTCCTAGGTGTGTGAGGCTGCCTGCGACGAAGGCCACCCCATCCACGATCAGCTCGCCATGCGGCCCGATGTCCTCCGCGAGGCCCTCGGTCGTGTGACCCGCCAGCTCGACCCGGACCCGCCGGCCCAGGGTCGCCGACAGCTTGCGCCATCTCCGCATCACAACATCCGCAGGCGCCGCGGTCCAGCGGCCGATCTCCTCGCGTAGACGGTTGAGCACCTCGTCCCGGGGCTGACTCAGCTGGGCGGCGCCTTCGGGCGCCCAGGTCAGGTTGATGCCGATGCCGCACACCGCCCTGTCCGCGCTCACCTCGACGAGGATCCCTCCCAGCTTGCGTCCGTCGAGGAGCAGATCGTTCGGCCATTTCAGGCGCACGGGGTCGCCGCACGCCTCGGCGGCGGCGACCCCGGCGGCCAGGCTGAGGATCGGATTCCTCTCCAGGACGAACGAGACAAGTAGCGCCGTCCCCGATGGCGCGTCCCAGCGTCGATCGAGCCGGCCGCGGCCTGCGCTCTGGTGGTCTGCGACGACGATCGAACCGATGGGCAGCTCTCGCGCGACGTCCTGGGTCGAGGTGACCGACCCCACGCGCAGAACTTGCCCTTTACCCACGGTGGGTAAGCTAGCTCGGTGAAGATCCACCGCGCCATCGTGCTCGTCCTGATGATGCTGATCGCGGTGGGGGCCTTCGTCCTCCTGACCGCCGCGGGGATCGCGAACTTCGATGGCCGGAGCTTGATCGCTCTCATCGTGGTGGTGGTCGCGGCGGCGATCAGCGGCGTCGCCTTCAGCTGGAAGCGCTACAGCAGGCGTTCGTGAAGCCGCCTTTGCGGCTCGGCTACAAGGCCTCGGCCGAGCAGTTCGGCCCGCGCGAGCTGCTCGATTTCGCCGTCGCCGCCGAGCACAACGGTTTCGACTCGGTTTTCGTCAGCGACCACTTCCAGCCGTGGCGGCATTCCGATGGACACGCACCATTCGCGTTCTCGTGGCTCGCGGCGGTCGGAGAGCACACGACCCGCGTCGCCTTGGGGACATCGGTCAACACGCCGACGTTCCGCTACCACCCCGGCATCGTCGCGCAGGCCTTTGGCACCCTCGGCGTCTTGCATCCAGGAAGGATGGTCCTCGGTGTTGGCACCGGCGAGCATCTCAACGAGGGCGCGCTCGGTATCCAATGGCCCGACAACAAGGAGCGTTTCGCACGATTGCGCGAGGCGGTACGTCTCATCCGCCGGCTCTGGACCGAGCAGTCGGTGACGTTCGACGGGGACTTCTACCACACGAAGAACGCGACGATCTACGACAGACCGGCCGAGCCGATTCCCATCTATATCAGCGCAGGGGGACCGCAGGTGGCCAAGTACGCCGGGCGGGCCGGAGACGGCCTCATCTGCACCTCCGGAAAAGGAATGGAGCTCTATTCCGAACAGTTGCTCCCCTCGTTCGGTGATGGAGCAAAGGAATCCGGCCGCGACGCGAACGAGCTCGACAAGATGATCGAGGTCAAGGTGTCCTATGACCCCGATCGCAACCGCGCAATCGAGGACACCAAGATCTGGGCAGCCCTTGCCCTGCCTGCCGAGGCCAAAGCCGGCATCGACGATCCGCGAGAGATGGAACGCGTAGCGAAAACCGTCGAAGACGTCGCACACGGCCGGTGGCTGGTCGCGAGCGAGCCCGAGGAGCACATCGAGCAGCTCCGGCCGTACCTGGAGCTTGGCTTCAACCACCTCGTCTTCCACGCGCCAGGCGATGGCCAGGCGCGCTTCCTCGAGCTGTACGGCTCGCAGATCCTGCCCAGGATTCGCAAGCAATGGTCATGAAATGTCGATGAAGACGTGGGTCGTCGTCTTGATCAAAGATTTCGACTCCGCCAAGCAACGCCTGAGGCCCGCCATGGGCGCCAGGTCCCGGCGGGCGCTGGCGCGCCGTAACGCTCAACGCGCGGTGGAAGCGGCTTCGGGCGGTGACCACCTTCTGGTGGTCACCGGAAGTGACGAAGTCGCGGAGATGGCGACGGGTTGGGGCGCGGAGGTCCTGGTTGAGCCGCGCGAGGAGGGTCAGAACGTGGCCGCGCGACGTGGCATCAACCGGGCGGTGGAGAAGGGCGCGGAAGCCGTGCTGGTCCTCTCCAGCGACCTGCCGCTCGTGACGGCGAAAGCTGTGCGCGACATGCTTGATGCCGGCGGGCGCCACGCGTCGCCAGTCGTCCTCGCAGCGCCCGCGATCGGCCGCGGCGGCACCAACGCTCTTTACCTTCGACCGGCTGAGGCGATCGGTCTCCATTTCGGCGACGACTCGCTGGCCAAGTTCCGTGACGACGCGGAATCGCGTGGCGTCCGCTTCGTGATCCACCACTCGGACGCGATGGCGCTCGACCTCGACGAACCTTCCGACCTGGCGCGCCTCAGCCGCGCGGTGTGAAGCAAATCGAGCTGATCGGCGTCGAGGGCCTGCCTGAAGTCAAGCCCGGAGACGACCTCGGTGAGCTGATCTCCTCCCGCTCGTCATTGCAGCCGGGCGACCTGGTGGCGGTCGCGCAGAAGATCGTCTCGAAGTCCGAGGGCCGCATCGTCCGCCTCGAGGATGTCCAGGCCGGCGCGGAGGCAGTGCGAATTGCCGCCCATCTCATCGCGAGCCCGGATCCGCGGATGGTGCAGGTGGTGCTGGACGAGAGTGTCCGCGTGCTGCGCTCCGAAAGAGTCCTCATCACCGAGACCCGACAGGGCTATGTCTGCGCCAATGCCGGGGTCGACCACTCGAACACCGGCGGGGGAGTGCTGACGCTGCTCCCCAAGGACCCTGACGCCAGCGCGCTCAGGCTGAGTGATCGCCTCCACGAGCTCACCGGAATCGCCGTGGGAGTGATCATCTCGGACACCTTCGGCCGCCCCTGGCGGCTGGGCATCGTCAACGTCGCGCTTGGCGTCTCAGGCATGCCCGCGATGATCGATCTCCGAGGTACCCCCGATGACGCGGGCGAACCGCTCCATGCGACCGTGCTTGCCATCGCAGACGACATCGCCGCGAGCGCGGGTCTGGTGATGGGTAAGACACGCCGCACGCCCGTGGTAATCGTGCGCGGCCTCGAGCTAGAGGGCAGTGGCCGCGGCCGCGACCTCATCCGCCCGCCCGCCGAGGACCTGTTCCGCTGAAGGTCATCGTGCTCGCCGGAGGCACCGGCGGAGCGGCCCTCGCCGCAGGAATCCAGGCCGTCGGACCCGAACATGACCTGACCGTGATCGCCAACACGGCCGACGACGACGACTTCTGGGGCCTGCGCGTTTGCCCGGACATCGACGCCGTCATCTATCGACTGGCCGGCATCTTCAACGACGAGGCCGGATACGGGATCAAGGGCGATTCGTTCCAGGTCCTCGACGGCCTCGCGCGAGCAGGCGAGGACACGTGGTTTCGGGTCGGCGATCGGGACTTCGCGACCCACCTCGTGCGTACGGAGATGCTCAGCCGGCGCTGCTCGTTGACGGAGACCGCGCTAGAGCTCTGTCGCCGGTTCGGCGCCGGCGCGCGCGTGATCCCGATGACCGACCAGGTGGTGCGAACACGTTTCACCACGGACCACGGAGAGCTGTCCTTCCAGGAGTACTTCGTTCGCGAACGGCTCCAACCCAGGCTCCGCGGGATCGCGTTCGCCGGCATGGATGCCGCGCGCCGCACTGCGGAGGTCTCGACCGCGCTCCAGGACGCCGACCTGGTGATCATCGGGCCGTCGAACCCGCTGATCTCGATCGCTCCGATCCTTGAGCTGTTAGGCGACGCGTTGCCCCGTGGCCGCACCGTGGCCGTGACTCCGATCGTGGCCGGGACGGCGCTGAAGGGTCCGACCGTGGAGATGATGCGAGCGCTCGGCCGAGAAGCGAGCCCGCTGGAGGTCGCACGGATGTATCGCGAGGTGGCCGCCGGGTTTGTGCTCGATGAGCGGGATGGTGGGCTTGCGCCCGCGATCGAAGGGCTGGGCTATCGGGTTCTGGTGTGCGACACAGTGATGCGGGACGGTGGCCGGACCCTCGCGCGTGCCGCCTTAGGTTACGTGTGAGTTGGCGACCATGACGAGGACGCCGATGAGAACCATCACGAGCCCGACCACGAGCACGGCGTACTGGGCGAGGGCCATCGCCGTGCCGGCGGATCGCTTCGCGACAGGCTCTTCTTTCTCGAGGTTGGGCGCGTCGCCTGAGGCGAGCTGCCAGGAACCTGTCGCACCGCCAGATCCTCCGTCTCGCTTCTTCTGGGCGCCGTCCTGGCCGACGGACATGTCCTTTTCGGAGCTGACGACAGACCATGATCCCGCCGCCGTCCCCGAGCCTGTCGCCGCGACTGGCTCCAGGGGCGCGACCTTTTCCGCAGCGGGGCTTGGCGCCGGCGTCCAGGACGGCTCGCTTGGGGCGGGCATCCGCGTCGGTTCGGGCGCCGGTCGGAATGGCTCCGGGGCCGGAGGCGTGTATGCCGGTGCCGGTGGTGCCGGCGGGTAGTCGAAGCTAGGAGCGGGTGCGGGAGAAGCCGGCGTCTCCCACAGGGGCGGCTCAGGAGCCTGCGCGGGCCTGGCCGGAGGCGCTTGCGGTGAGGCCAATGGAGGCGGGTCCCACGCCGGGGCTTCGTAGGTGGCGGCCTGCTGCGCCTGCGTCGCGAATTGGCTCGGCGCCGCCACAGCCGTCTGCTCGGGCTGCCGCTCGGACCGCCCCCTCGGCGTGAGCGTGCGCTGCCGTGCGGCGCGAACCTTGTGCTCGATCTGGGAGCGGCGGGCGGAATACATCGAGCGCTTCTCGACAGACTTCCTTCGGAGCACGAAAAACACCGCCACGATGCCCACGAGGGCGACCAACGGCCCAGCCACCAGGTACGCCATAGGCGCCGATTATCGGGGATCGCACTGGGTCTGGCCCCCCTGAGACCGACGCATGTTTCCCGTCACCGGCGCCCGTCAGCCTGGGCGGCGATCGATGCGAGGCCCCGGGGGGCGGCCACAGTTGATGTGTGACAATCGGGCGAATGACCCTTTATGACCGCATTCAGACCGAAATGGTCAACGCTCGTGTGCGGCGCGACGACGTTGCGCTGGACACCCTTGCTCTGCTCAAGACCGAGTTGGTGCGCGCGAGCAAAGAGGGTGCGGCTGGGGGGCGGATCGACGACGACCTCGTGCTGCGAGTCGCGCGAAAGGAAGTCAAAAGACGACAAGAGGCGATCGAGGTCTATCGAAAAGCGGGCCGCGAGGAGTCAGCGCGGCGCGAGGAGGCCGAGATGCACGTCCTTCGCGACTACCTCCCTGCCGCACTGAGCGAGCAGCAGATCGAGGATGAGGTTCGCGCCGTGATCGCCGACGTCAAGCCCGACGGGCCCAAAGGGTTCGGGCTCGTCATGAAAGCCGCCACCACCCGCCTGGCCGGCCAGGCGGATGGAAACGAGATCGCGAAGGTGACCCGCAGGCTGCTTGGCTCCTAAACCGGAGAAACGATCCAGGAAACCGGCTAGGAAGCCATCGAGGAAGCCATCGTGGATGGTCCCGCCGCCGCCGCGTGGCGCGCGCCAGCGTGCGCTTCTCACCGTGGAACGGCTGAAACAGCTGTATACGGCGGCGACCGAGCTATCCCATGAGAGCCCCTTCCAGCTCCTGATCGCGACGATCCTGTCGGCACAGACGACCGACCGATCGGTCAACCTCGTCACGCCGGAGCTGTTCCGGCGGTATCCGACGCCAATGGACCTCGCGGCGGCTGACCCCGCCGAGGTTCAAAAGCTGATCAAGCCAACCGGATTCTTTCGGGCCAAGACGGCGAGGATCATCGCCGCGAGCCGGAAGCTGGTCGAGCTGTTCGGCGGCGAGGTACCGAACACCATGGAAGACCTGGTGCGAGTGCCTGGAATCGGCCGCAAGACGGCCAACGTCATCCTGGGCGCGGGCTTCGGCGTGCCTGGCTTCGCGGTCGACACGCACGTGATCCGCCTGACCAACCGGCTGGGCCTGGTCGCGACCCGCGACCCGGTGAAGATCGAGTACCAGGTGTGCCGGATGGTGCCGAAGGAGGAGTGGACCGGGCTGTCGCTGCGCCTGATCCTGCATGGGCGACGCGTTTGCGTGGCTCGCCGCCCGCGGTGCGAGGAGTGCGTCTTGAACGATTTCTGCCCGTCGTCGCTCGTTCGCCCCAATCGGCGGCGGACGACGGCGGCCACGAACGCTTCCGGGGTGACGAGAGCCGGCCCCGCCGCCTGAGGCGAACTTTTGTTCTAGAATTGCTGGGATGGCCGTCGCTGCGGAACCACGGCTGGCCGACGTCGACTACCTCGAGGTCGAATGCAAGTCGGCGCTCAACCCGGTCAAGAACATGGGCTTTGCGTGGTCGCTGAATCCCTACACGGGATGTGAGCACCGCTGCGCCTTCTGCTACGTCCGTGCCTTCGAGAGGCGGGCCGACCGGCCGTCTGATGACCGGTACGGCCGCACGGTAAGGATCAAGGTCAATGTCGCCTCCGTCCTCCGTGGCGAGCTGTCCCGCCGCTCGTGGCGCAAGGAGACGGTTGTCATCGGGGCCGCCACCGATCCCTACCAGCCGGCGGAGGGCCGCTACCGGCTGACGCGCCAGTGCTTGCAGACGCTGCGCGACTTCGCAAACCCGGCGGCCATGATCACGCGTGGACCGATGATCGTGCGCGACATCGACGTGCTGAGCGACCTCGCGAGGCGCGCCGACCTGCACATCACCTTCAGCATCCCGACGCTCGACGACGAGATCTGGCGGAAGACCGAGCCGGGCACCGCGCATCCCAGACAGCGGCTGCGCGCGATCGAAAAGCTGACCACGGCGGGCATCGACGTTGGCGTCGGCATGGCCCCGATCCTCCCCGGGCTGTCCGACCGCCCCGAGCTGCTCGAGCAGGTCGTCAAGGCAGCTCGCGCCGCCGGAGCCACCGGGTTGTGGGCGGGCATGCTGCACCTGAAGGACGGCACACGCGAACACTTCATGTCGGTGCTGGCGCGTCACTGGCCAGAGCTCGTGCCCCGCTACGAGCAGGCCTACCGCGACCGCGCATACCTGCCGCCAGCGTTCGGGGAGAAGACGATGCGCGAGGTCGCGTGGCTGCGTTCTCAGCACGGTGTATCGGACCGGAGGCGTGTGATCCTCAAACCACCTCCCGAACCCGAACAGCTCACCCTCCTGAATTAGCATTCAGCAAGATGCGCAACCCGATCGACGTCCTCGCCGGAAGGGTCGGCGGGTTCAAGAAGATGGAGGTCGCCCGCCGCACCGTTCCGTGCTACAAGCACGTGATCGAGAAAGAAGGTGAGAAGCTGGCCGTGTGCCTCCTCGTCGACTCCGGCAAGCTCTACCGCTTCCCCTACGAGACGGCGAAAGGCATCCGCGGTCTCGAGATCAAGGCTCGCTTCCTGCGCGGTGAGATGGAGCACCTGAGGCTCCGCGAGTTTCAGCCCGGCCTGTGTCGCTATGTCGAAAGAGCAGACCAGGCCGTCTGAGTCCCTCGTCCAGGACTTGCTCGCGGAACGCCGCGAGCTCAAGGTCGCCGTCGAACGCCTGAAGCTCGAGCTGGTGGACGCCCAAGCCAGCAGTGCGGGCCCAGATCCTCGGAAGCGTGAGCTCAGCGAGCTCAAAGAAGAGGTGGAGCGGCTGCGCTACCAGCTCGCGTCGGCGCGGGCGGAGATCACCCAGCTTCGCGAAGAGCGCGACCACCTGCGCGGAGGAATCGAGCACGCCCTGGAGCAGCTGGCTGCCGAGCAATAAAAAAGGCCTCACCCGAGGGCGAGGCCTTGAGAGGAACTCGGTTACTTGACGGCGTTCGCGAGCTGGTCGACGTACTGGTTCATGAATCCGCTAAGCCCAGGCGTTGGGATCCTCTCGCCGTTGCCCTGCAGGGCCTTGACCAGAAAGATGACCCAGTAGACGAAGCCGACTGCGAAAAGAACGAGCGACAAAAGACCGACGACCGGGATCAGGCCGATCACGAAGCTGATGATCGACAGGCCGCCGAAAAAGACGACCGAGTTCGCCGCGTTCCACTTGACGTCGGGGTCATCCTTGCCGACGAAGAGAAAAATGAGTCCGGTGATCCATCCGACGAGGTAGGCGAGGATCGTATAGGTCTTCTTGTTGCCGGCCGCCGCGGCCGGTGTTCCGCCCATCGGTGCCGGTTGGCCCGGGGACGGCGGGGGCATCTGGGACATGAATCAATCTCCTCCTGTTGGCTGGCTGGTGCGGCCAGATTATCGACGTAATGACTCGAAAACGCCATATCTGAAAGGAGTTCGCCGGCCTGGTACTGACCCGGAACGCACTCTGGTAGGCTCGCCACGAGATGGGCGACTCCGGTCAGCCGGACAAATCTCCGTCATGGCCACCGGTCCCCCAATGGGCGCCGGCGCCTGACGACGCGGAATCGCCAAAGCCTCCAGCGGAGACCTCGTCGCCCACCACCCCTTCGCCCTTCGGCGGCGACTACGCGGCGACGATGCGGCTTATCCCCGTCCCGCCGCCGACGACGCCACCTCCACCTTTTGGGGTCCCCGCCGGGCATGCGGCGGGGGATCCGACCCCGCCACAGGTCCCCGGCGAGCGCTACATCGGCAAGTACCGCGTCAAAGGCGAGCTCGGTCGGGGTGGAATGGGCACCGTCTACCTGGCCGAACAGCCTGGCCTCGGCCGCGAGGTCGCGATCAAAGAGCTGATCCAATCCGCCGATCCCGTCGCCTTGAAACGCTTCCTGCAGGAGGCCCAGGTCATGGCGCGGACCAGCCACCCGAACCTCGTCCAGGTCCACGACATGGAGCTGCAGGGCAACGTCAACTACCTGGTCCTGGAGTTCATCCGGGGCCGCTCCTTGCGCGACTGGATGAACCAGTCGGAGATCCCACCGCCCCAGGTTTTCGCCGTCATGCACGGCGTCCTCCAGGCGCTGGATTACGCGCACCGGCACGCCATCGTGCACCGAGACATGAAGCCCGAGAACGTGCTGATCTCGGACGAAGGCATGGTCAAGGTGGCCGACTTCGGGATCGCGCGCTTGCTCGACGACACCGGGGTCGGGGGCACCGCGACCAAGACCGGGACCACGGTTGGAACCCCCCAGTACATGTCGCCGGAGCAGGTCGCGTCGAGCAAGGTCGACGGCCGGAGCGACCTCTACTCGGCCGGGATCATGTTCTACGAGCTGGTGGTCGGCCAGCCTCCATTCACAGCTTCCGACGCCGACGGGCCCTTCACGTTGATGGCCAAGCACGTGCAGGCGCCGCCCAAGCCGCCGTCCGTCTTTCGACCCGGTCTCAACCCCGAGCTGGAGGAGGTGATCCTCAAGTCGCTGTCGAAGCGGCCCGAGGACCGATTCCAGAGCGGCCACGAATTTGACGACGCGATGTCGCGAGTGGCGGACCAGATGTGCCCTGGCTGGCAGCGGGCCCTCGAGCCGGGCGCCGACCTGTCCAAGATGGTGCCGCGCGCCACGCCGGCGAATGCGCTGCCGGCGACGCCGATCGGGATGGCGATCGCCCAGCCTTCGACCGCTATCCCATACCCACATGTCGTTTACAACCCGACGCCTCCTGTGAAGCCGGTCGCCAAGAATTCGGTGGGCTGCATCAGCGCGATTGGAGCGCTGGTTCTTGTCCTGACGACTGTCGCGGTCCTAGTGGGAAGCCTAGTCCACTAGTTCGGCGATTGCGCCTGGCGCGCAAGCGCGTCCTGCGCCTCCTGGCCGACCAGGATGTCGCGGGAACCCGAATCCCCCGCCGCGATGACCGTCTGATGCGTGTACTGCGCGGTGTACGTGTGGTGCGATTGCGTCGCGAGCTGGGTCGGAAACTGGACCCACGGTGAGTCCGGGGTCTGCCGAATGGCGGTGACGTCGTAGATGCGGAACGTTTCGGCAGACTTTCCTTTGAGCTGCACGCCAGGCACCAGATCTACCGCGATGTAGTCTCGGCACATCTCGTAGGTTTGCTGTCCGATCAGCACCTGGAACGCGGGCGCATGAGCGCAGAAACGCGCCGCCGTGTTGACCGTGTCACCGAGGGCGGTGTACTGGAGACGGCTGCGCGATCCCATGTTGCCCACGACCGCCGGACCGGTGTTGATGCCGATGCCGTAGCGGATCGGCGGTAGGCCCTTGGCGAGCAGCCTCTCCTGCAGCTCGTGTGCGCGATTGATGCAGTCATAGGCGCAGCGGATCGCGAGGAGAGCGTGGTCTTCCTGCTGCCGAGGCGCGTTCCAGAAGGCCATGATCTCGTCGCCGACGTACTTGTCGATCGTGCCGTCCCAGGTGAAGATGATCCCGCTGAGGTGGTCGAGGTACATCTGCACCACCTCGGTGACATCGCTCGCCGCCATCGACTCCGACATCGAGGTGAAGCCGCGGATGTCGACGAAGAAGAGCGAGATGTCGCGGCGCTCACCCCCGCGCAGGATGTCGTCGACTCCGCCGCGGGTCTTCGCCAGCTGGTCGACGATCTCGGGCTTCAGGTAGTGACCGAACAGAGCGGTGACCTTGCGCTTCTCACGGTTCTCATAAAGGAACCGATACGCCGTGACACCGGAATAGGTGAGGGCGATGGCAAGCCAGGGATGGAACAGGTCCGGCACCCAGTTGTTGAAGGTCGCGAGTGCGGACATTCCAAACGTGAACAGGACCAGCGCGCCGACCGCTCCGAGGAGACCCCACAGGACCGTCACACGGGCCACGCCGACGCCGGTCGCCAGGCCAAGGAGAAGGAGCAAGACGAGAAGCACCCACGGCGGCTCGGCATTCACGAAGCGCGAACGCGTGATGGAGTTGCTCACCGCGTTGAGCAGCATCTGGACCACGTTGGCGTGGATCTCCACGCCGGCCATCGGGAGCGTCTGATTGCCGCCGAAGCTGGTCGTCACCAGCTGCTCGTCGTGAACGCCGGTCAGCCCGTAGGCGCCGATCATGACGATCTTGTCCTTGACCTGGTCGGCGTCGAAATTGCCGCTGACGACTTTGTCGAAGCTCAAGTAGTGGTGGTTGATCTCGAAGTTCCCCGGAGGACCGGAGAAGTTGACCAGGATCGATCCGGACCCGTCCACGGGGGTACTCCATGCTTGGCCGAACGTCGCAGTCCCATTTGATACCGAGAGGTCGGGTCCGGTTTGAAAGTCCTGACCGAGCTGGAATGGTCGGTACGCAGCGAAGCCGAAGGTGTCGAGGGCCGCGGTGCTGCAGGTCGTCTTTAGAAAGCAAGCGGGCTGAACTGACAAGGGGATCCGCCTCAGCACTCCGTCCTGGTCAAGGATCAGATCGGTCGACGCGAGAACCACGTTGGGATAGGGACTCGTGCATGCGGCGTTGGAGTCGGCGTTCGCGTCAGCACAGCGGAGCGATCTCAGCGGGATCTGATCCAGGCCCTGCTGAACCACCTTGCCATTGACGACTTGAGCGTCTCCGTTGGCGTACGCCAATACGACAGGGACTTTCGATGCGGCGAAAGCGGCGGCAAGTGTCTTGTCGTCGTCCCCGCTCGGGTCCGTGAACCCGATGTCGTAGGCAACCACCATCGCCCCCGCCTTCTGCAGGTTTTCGAGTGCCTGGGCGTAGTAACGGCGGGGCAGCGGGTATTGCTTCAGGGTCTGGACGCTGCTGTCATCGATGCCGACGATCACTACAGCGTTTCCAGGGTCGTACTGGGTCGCAAAACGGTCCTCCGGATGGACCGACAGGTTGACCAGACAGCCGGTCTGTCGGGCGTCGCAGGTGAGCTGTTGGGTGTACAGGAAGTACATGACGCCGGTCAGGACCAGCGCGATCATGACCGCGACGGCGGTGCGATACGTGTACCAGTAGCGGATGTACCGGGCCAAGGGCGCCGCGATCATAAAGCTGATGACTGTCGTTTGTGGCATCGCCGGCTGGGTCGATAAATCCCTGATCGACTCCAAGCTTTTCTATCCGCTGTCGGTCAAGGCGTCGGGCGACCGGCTGCGCTTCTACGCGACCCAGTTTTCGCTGGTGGAGGTCGACTCGACGTACTACGGCATCCCGAAACCTGAAAGCGCCGTGGCATGGGCGGCGCAGACCCCCGAGCACTTCACTTTTGACGTCAAGTCGTTTTCGCTTTTCACCAACCACCCGACCAAGCCGATGTCGTTGCCGCCGGACATCCGGGAAGACCTGCCGGCCAAGCTTCGGGAGAAAAATATCTATCTCGAACACATGCCCGAAGAACTCCTGGATGAAGCCTGGGAACGATTTCGGGCCGCGATCGAGCCCCTACGGGCGGCCGGCAAGTTGGGCGCCGTGTTCTTTCAGTTCCCGCCGTGGTTTCTCCCATCCTCGCGTTCGCTGGCTTATGTCGAGCAGGTGCAGGAGAGGATGTTCGGGTTTCAGATCGCGGTCGAGTTCCGCAAGCCCGAGTGGCTGGACGGGCGGCACAAGGATGGAACCCTCGCTTTTCTTCGCAGCCGCGACATCCCGTACGTGGCCGTCGACGTGCCGCCGGGCCACGCGACGAGCATGCCGTCAGTCTCCGAGGTCACGTCCTCCAACCTGGCGGTTGTCCGCTTCCACGGCAGGAATCACGAGACGTGGGATCTCCGCGGTGTGCCGCCCAACGTCCGTTTCAGGTACGACTACTCCGATGAGGAGCTGGGAGAGTGGGTGCCGCGGATCAAGGAGATGGAGAAGTCCGCGGGCCGGGTGCACGCCCTGATGAACAACAACTACTCAAACTATTCGGTCAAGAACGCCCAGCAGCTCGAAAAGATGCTGGCAGAAATAGGTCCTAATCTAGGGGCGGCATGAATGACGCCCTGGTCGAGCTCTTTCGGCACAAGAGCTGGGCGACGCTGACCTTGATCGAGTTTTGCCAGAGCGTTCCCGATGAGGTCCTGGACGCGACGACGCCGGGCACCTACGGAACGATTCGCGACACGCTCCGCCACATCGTCTACACAGAGGAGGGCTACTTCGCGCGGCTGACCGGGAAAAGGTTGGCAGACCCGCTGCCGGACGGGCCTGCGCCGCTCGAGGAGCTCGCGGGTCGGATCAAGCGACTGAGTCCGCACTGGGAGGAGCTCGCGCAGGACGCGTTCGTGGCGGTGCGCAAGGTCACGACGAGCGATGGCTGGCGAATCCCGGGCGCGGTTGTCATGGCCCAGGTTATCCATCACGCGGACGACCACCGGACACATGTCCTGTCGGTGCTCAGCGCCCGGGGTGTCGAGGGTCCGGACCTGGATGTCTGGAGCTTCGCCGAGGCGAGCGGAGAGGCAAAGCATGTGCAAGTTCCCTCTGGCGAGACCCCATGAAGGCTCTGACCTTTCAAGGCGAGGGCGACGTCAAGGTCCGCGAGGTTCCCAAGCCATCGGTGGCGGCTGGGACCGACGCGCTGATCAAAGTCACGCTCGGCGCGGTGTGTGGCTCCGACCTCCACATCCTTCATGGCCACACGCCCATGAACCCGGGCACGATTCTGGGCCACGAGTTCGTCGGCGTGGTCGAAGAGGTCGGTCCCGAGGTGAAGCGATTCAAGCCCGGCGACCGAGTCGTGTCGAGCTTCTTCACCTCGTGTGGCCACTGCCCGCTGTGTCGCAAAGGCTGGTTCAACCAGTGTGTCAACAAAGGCACGTTCGGGCATGGCGAGTACTTCGGCGGGCTCGGCGGAGGCCAGGCGGAGTTCGTGGTGGTGCCGAACGCCGACCACACCATGGAGGCCATCCCGGAAGGGATGCGGGATGACCAGGCGATCTTCGTCGGCGACATCCTCGCGACAGGTTTCTTCGGAGCCGAGCGGGCGGAGATCAAACCCGGAGACGTGGTGGCAGTGGTCGGTGCCGGACCGGTTGGGCTCATGGCGACGATGTGCGCCCAGCTTTTCGGACCCGCGAAGACATATGTCATCGACATGGTCGATGCGCGGTTGGAGATCGCGCAGGAGCTCGGCGGCATCCCGATCAACGCCAATGAAGTCCACCCGGTCGCCGCGATCGAGGCCGCCACCGGCGGTATTGGCGCCGACTCCAGCATCGAGTGTGTGGGACTGATCTCCGCTATCGATACCGCGATCCACTGCGTGCGAGGCGGTGGAACGATCTCGGTGGTCGGCGTCCCGAGCGCGGTCCAGGCTGAGTTTCCTTACCTGCGTATGTGGCTCAAGTCGCTGACGTTTCGCGCCGGCTGGTGCAACGTCCAGGCCTACATGCGGCCCATGCTCGACCTCATCGCCGCGGGCCGGCTGCACCCGGAAAAGATCATCAGCCACCGCATGAAGCTGGAACAGGCGGAGGAGGCGTACCGGATGTTCGACGCGCGCGAAGCGACGAAGATCGTCCTGACCCCATAACGGGGCCGCGACGGTGACGGAGCTCTATCCAGAAACCCAACCGTACGACCAGGGCTTGTTAGACGTTGGTGAGGGAAACCTCATCTACTGGGAGACTTGCGGTAACGCCTCTGGCAAGCCCGCCCTCTTCGTCCACGGTGGCCCGGGCTCTGGATCTACGCCTCACTTCCGAAGGGTTTTCAACCCAAACGAGTACCGCGTTGTGCTGTTTGACCAGCGAAATTGTGGGCGGAGCCGCCCCCATGCCAGCAATGCTGCCACGAGCCTTGCCTCCAACACGACCCACCACCTGATCGGTGACATCGAGTTGCTGCGCCGGCGACTTGGCATCGAAGAGTGGATGGTGGTGGGCGGCTCGTGGGGCAGCACGCTGAGCCTGGCCTACGCCGAGAGCCACCCGCGACGCGTGACCGACATGATTCTGTTTGGTGTCACGACCGGGCGCCGCAGCGAGTTCGATTGGGCCTTCCGCGGGGGGTTGGCGCTGTTCTTCCCCGAACAATGGGACCGGCTCCTGTCCGCCGTACCAGCCGCCGATCGCTCGGGCGATATCGTCGACGTTTACGACCGATTGCTGAACGGTCCGGATCCCATGGTCCGGCAGCGCGCGGCCGAAGCCTGGTGCCTGTGGGAGTCGGCAACTCCGGAGTCGCCCCCGGGGACCGGACTTGCAGAGCGTTTCAAGGATCCCAACTTTGCGCTCGCATTTGCCCGGATCGTCACCCATTACGTCCGCCACAACGCCTGGTTGGAGGATGGAGTCCTGTTGCGGAATGCCGGTGAGCTGTCGAACATCCCTGGCATCCTGGTGAACGGCCGCTTCGACTTCCACGCTCCAATCGCAAACGCATGGGAGCTCAAGCGCGTCTGGCCGCTGGCCGATGTTGTAATCGTTGACGGCGCGGGCCACGGTGATGCCAGGGTGAGCAGGGAGCTCGTTCGAGCCACGGATCGGTTGGCTCCGTCGCCGGAGTAAGCCCCGTGGCCGCTTGTTTGGATCCAAAGGAGCCGAATCCGAACTTGCGAACTCACGCCATGGCGTCGAGCGCCAGCAAGTAGCCCTTCGCGCGCTCGGCGAGCGGGTAGCGGTTCTCGAGCTCGTGGAAGTCCGGGCCGTGGTCGCTGTGGACGAGATGCGCGAGCTCGTGCATGAGCAGGTAGTCGAGCACCCACGCGGGCAGCGAGCCGGCCCTCCGCGCGATTCGGATTGCTCCCGCTGTGAACGTGCACGAGCCCCATAGGTGGTCCATCTCCGCGAATCCGATCGACGCCCATCGCAGCCTGCCCTCGAAGTGGCGCTCGTTCAGCCGGCGCGCGCGCTCCTGCAGTCCTTGGTCAGAGGGCCGCGCTCGCTCCGCGCGTCTCGCGAGGCGCCGGCTCATGACCTCGGCCCAATGCTCGCGCTCCGAATGGGGCATGGTCGATGGCACGAGCAGCTCGAGAACCCCTGCTCGCATGCGGGCCGTCACTGTGCGCCGCCGCTTGCGCGAGGTGATCACGCGGACTGGTGGTCGTTCTGATTCTGCGTCTGTTTCCAGGATGTGGTGCTCCGTCGTGTGCTGGCGCCGTCGCGATTCTAGCGGCGTAGGATTGCCGCGCAACAGACGTGCCTAGAAGCCTCGTCCTCGGAAACGGCAACTCGCTAGTCGGATTCGATGCGACGTATTCGGTCCGCGATATCTACTACCCGCGTGTGGGCGACGCGAATCACACCATGGGCAACGTCTGCCACGTCGGCTTCTTCGTCGACGGCCGGTTTGCCTGGCTCGAAGATGCGGCGTGGCAACGCCAGCTGGCGTACGTCGAGGACTCGCTCGTCAGCGACGTGACGATGAGCCATCAGGAACTGGGCATCACGGTCAACTTCGAGGACTTCATCGACCTCGCCCGCAACTGGTTCATCCGCAACCTGACGGTGACCTCGGCGGCCGGGTTCAAGGTGGGAACGGCCTTCTTCCATTACGACTGGTACATCGAAGGCTCGGACATCGGCAACACGGTTCTCTACGAGCCCCGCCACCGCGCAGTCATCGCGTACAAAGCGAACCGCTACTTCCTGATCGGCGGCCAGTCCGGCCCCGACTACGGCATCACGAGCTGGGCCAACGGCAAGAAGGGCAACGGCGCCGCCGGCACGTGGGTGGACGCGGAGGATGGGATTCTGGGCAAACATCCGATCGAACAGGGCTCGGTCGATTGCACGGTTGCGTTCGACGTCGGCCCCGCCGCAGCCAACGAGCCGCGGACGCTCAGCCACTGGCTGTGCATGGGCACGCGCCTCAGCGAGGTCACGACCTTCGGGCAGGACCTCATCACGTCGCGTGGACCCGATACATATCTCGGCCGGACGCGCACCTACTGGCAGGTGTGGTCGGAAAAGGACCACCGCCATATCGATGAGGAGCTTGGCGCGGACGCTTCCAAGCTATACCGGCGCAGCGTGTTGACGGCGCGCACGCATGTCGACAATCGAGGCGCAGTGATCGCGTCCACCGACTTCGACATCACGAAATTCGCGCGGGACACTTACGCGTACGCATGGCCTCGCGACGGCGCGATCGTCGCCAACTCGCTCGACCGCGCGGGACACGAGGACGCGACGCGGCAGTTCTTCAACTTCTGCCAGCAGTCACTTGTCGAAGAAGGCTTCTTCCTGCACAAGTACACGCCCTACGGGCAGCCGGGCAGCTCGTGGCTGCCATGGGTCGACTCGCACGGTGTCCGCACGCTGCCGGTGCAGGAGGACGAGACAGGCCTGGTCCTGTGGTCGTTGTGGCAGCACTACCGGATCCATCGCAACCTGGACTTCGTAGTCGGGCTTTATTCGACGCTCATCATCCCGGCCGCGGACTGGATGGTGAGCTATGTGGACGAGCGCAACGGGCTGCCCATGCCGTCATGGGATCTGTGGGAGGAGCGTTGGGGGGTGCATGCGTTCACGGTCGGGTCGGTGTGGGGAGGTCTCGAAGCCGCGCGCAGCTTCGCCGACCTGTTCGGGGACGCGAAGGCGCATACCCGCTACCGCGATGCGACAGAGCGCCTGCGAGAGGCGTCGGACACGAATCTTTACAGCGGCGAGCTCGGCCGTTTTCCAAGGCGGATCACGGTCGAGGACGATGAGTCGGTCACCGTCGACACGGTGCTCGACAGCGCTGTCTATGGCCTGTGGCGCTTCGGCATGTATCAGCCGGACGATCCGCGCGTCGTCGACACCATGCACGCGATCGCCGACCAGCTGTCGAACAAGGCGAACTGCGGCGGCATCGCCCGTTACACGGACGATTACTACTTCCAGGTCGAGCACGACACGCGCCTTGTGCCAGGAAATCCATGGTTCATGTGCACCATGTGGCTGGCGCAGTGGTACATCGCCACCGCCAAGGCTCAAGAGGACCTTGCGCCCGCGAAGCGGATGATCGACTGGGCGGTCGCGCATCAGCTGCCCGGGGGCTTGCTGTCCGAGCAGCTCGACCCACACACCGGCGCCGCGCTGTCGGTTTCTCCGCTGACCTGGTCGCATGCCGAATACATCGTCACGGTCGACGAGTACTGCAGCAAGATGGACGCTCTACGCCGAAGCTCCGACGGACCGATCTAACGCGGTGAAGCTCGAGGTCGGATTTACTCCGGCGTCTCCGTGCGTTGTTTGCCAAACGCCGCCAGGCGTTGCAGGCAACGGAAGAGGCCCGCGGGGAGGCCTGCCTCCTCCGCGCTTTACAGGGGGATGTTGCCGTGCTTGCGCGGCGGCCGCTCGACCGTCTTGCGCAGGCACAGCTGAAGCCCTCGCACCAGCTCGCGCCGGGTCTGACTCGGCTCGATGACATCGTCGATGTAGCCGCGCTCGGCCGCCACGTATGGGTTCGCAAAGCGCGTCGTGTACTCGGCAACCAGCTCCTTGCGGCGCGTGGCGGGATCGCGTGCGGCGGCGAGGTCGCGCTTGTAGATGATGTTGACGGCCGCGTCGGGACCCATCACGGCGATCTCGGCCGTGGGCCATGCGAGGTTCAGGTCGGCGCCCATCTGCTTGGGCGACATCACGCAGTACGCGCCGCCGTAATCCTTGCGCGTGATCACCGTCAGCTTCGGCACCGTCGCCTCCGCGTACGCGTAGAGCAGCTTGGCGCCGTGGCGGATGATCCCGCCGTGCTCCTGATCGCGGCCGGGCAGGTAGCCCGGCACGTCGACAAAGGAGATGATCGGGATGCCGAACGCGTCGCAGAAGCGGATGAACCGCGCCGCTTTCACCGACGCGTTGATGTCGATCGCACCGGCGAGCACCTTTGGCTGGTTGCCGACGATGCCGACGACATGGCCGCCCAGCCGGCCGAGTCCCACGATGATGTTGGGCGCGAAAAATGGCTGCACCTCGAAGAACTCGCGGCCGTCCAGCACGCGCGAGACGACCTCGCGCATGTCATACGGCTTGTTCGGCGATTCGGGAACGATCGTCTGCAGCTCCGGGTCGGCCCGCTCGAGGTCGTCGGTCGTCGGCACGAACGGCGGCCGCTCCGCATTCGATGAGGGGAGATAGGACAGCAGCCTGCGGACGCCGGCGGCGCATTCCTGCTCGGTTCGCGGGAGGAAGTGCGCGACGCCCGACGTTGCGTTGTGGACATGGCCTCCGCCGAGCTCGTCGAACGAGACGGCTTCACCTGTCACGACCTTGATGACCTCAGGACCGGTGATGAACATGTATCCCTGGCCCGCGACGATGAAGATGAAGTCGGTGATGGCCGGCGAGTACACAGCACCACCCGTGCACGGACCGGCGATGACGCTGAGCTGCGGGATGACGCCGGACGACCGTACGTTGCGATAGAAGATGTCCGCGTAGCCGGCCAGCGCGACCACGCCTTCCTGGATGCGGGCGCCTCCGGAATCGTTGATGCCGATGATCGGCACCCGGTTGCGCAGCGCCAGCTCCTGCACCTTGACGATCTTTTCCGCCGTCACCTCACCGAGCGAGCCGCCGAACACCGTCGCGTCGTACGCGTAGACGGCGACAGGGCGGCGATCGATCTCGCCGAACCCAGCGACCACGCCGTCGCCGGCGATCTTGCGGTCTTCCATGCCGAACCCGTGGGCGCGATGCGTCGCGAATACGTCGAGCTCGACGAACGATCCCTCGTCCACGAGCATCTCGATCCGGTCGCGAGCCGTGGCTTTGCCCGCGGCGCGGCGCTTGTTGGCCGCGTCGGTTTCCGCGTGCAGCGCCTGGTAGCGGCGCTTGCGGTACTGGTTGATCTTCTGCTCCGACACGGTTGCCGCCGCTCTCTCGGGTGCCTCGACTCCTTCGAGGCTTGGCGTTGTGCGACGAACAGGTGAAAGGGAACGAGGTTTCCGCGCTGCCATCCGCATATCGTAGGCGCCGTGCCGCGACCCGACCCCCAGCTGGATCTCGACCTCGCGGTCACGCTGCGCCAGCTGCGAACGTTCAAAACTGTTGCCGATCTGAAGAGTTTCAGCCAGGCCGCGCAGCGCCTCAAGCTCAGCCAGCCATCGATCTCGTACCAGGTCAAGGAACTCGAAGAGGCGCTCGGTGTTCCCCTGCTCGACCGTCTGGGCAAGCGGGTCCAGCTCACCGAAGCGGGAACCGTGCTTTACGGCTACGCGCGAAGGATGCTCGAGGTCCTCGACGAGGCCGCCGTCGCGGTCGAGGAGATACGCGGCATCAAACGCGGGACTCTGCGCGTTGGAGCGAGCACCACCGTCGGCATCTACCTGCTGCCGGCCGCGCTTGGCGCCTTCAAGAAGATGCATCAAGGCCTGGTCATCTCCCTCGAGATCGGGACGCGGGAGCGCGTGCAGGAGCAGGTCCTCCGCAGCGAGCTCGACCTGGCGGTCGTAGGCCCGGCGCTAAAAGACCCGGAGCTCGCGATCGTGCCGTTCCTCACCGACGAGCTCGTGGTGGTCGCTCCGGCGGGACACGCGTTGGCCGGGAGGAAACGGCTTGACCTGAAGGACCTCGCCGGTCAACCGTTCGTCATGCGCGAGCCGGCTTCGGGCAGCAGGCAATCGCTCGAGAAGGCCGCCCGAAAGTCGGGGGCCAGGTTGGCGGTGGCGATGGAGCTGGGATCCAACGGCGCGATCAAGCACGCTGTCGAGTCGGGGCTCGGCCTGGCGGTCATCTCCCGCTACGCCTGCGCGCTCGAGTTTGCGAGCGGTCGGCTCGTCGAGCTCGACGTGCGCGGATTTCCGATCCGCCGTGACTGGCACATCGTTTATCTCCGCAAGCGCAGGCTGCCGGCCTCAGTAGCCGGCTTCATCGAGTTTCTGAAAGGCACGACCTGGCTGTCGCGCAACGGCTCACGCGGCGTACGCGCGCCGACTGATTGAATGGCCCTTTGATCCAGCGTCTGCGGCGCGCCGCGGCCGACGTTATGTCGCGACCGGTCCTGTACTGGTTGCTCGCGGGCGTGTTCGGTCTGCGCGTGCTGGTGTTCACAGTCGCCGCCCCTCGCCGCTACGACGCGGAGGGCATGTGGGAGGGCGCGCGCGCGTACCTGACCAATCCTTCGCACATGTACGATCAGGCGGCCGATTACCTGGCGCGGCTGCACATCATCGCCCCCCCGGGCGGACTCGACGCTTACGTCAGCCCGCCACCCGTCGCCGTGCTGGCCATCCCAGTTGCCTTGCTGCCGCGCGGCGTCGGCGCGCAGGTCTGGACCGCGATCGACGCGGTCGCGCTGATCGTCGCCCTTGGGTTGCTCTACCGCCTACTCGGCACCGGCGACCGAGTCGCTCGTCCCATCTTCTGGATGGTGGCCGCGTACTTTCCGCCCTTGTTCGCGGACATCAGCGCCGGTCAACACGGCGGAATCCTGCTCGCTCTCGCGATGGCGTCAGTCTGGTTTGAAACCAAGCGCCCGACACTCGCCGGGGTGTTTGGTGGCCTCGCGGCGGCGATCAAGTACTACCCGGCGGCCATGATCATCGGGCCGCGGCCCGAACATCGGATTCGCTACGCGCTCGTCCTGGCCGCGGTGGTGCTCGCGCTCACAGCCGCGACCTTCATCCCGCTTGGTTTCGGCGGGGCGCTCTTCTACTACCAGCACGTTCTGCTGCCGTCCCTGGGCTCGCACAACCCTGACTGCGCGTACGACTCGGTGCGCACGTTGTTTGCGCGCTCGATCGGCGGCGAGCCGTTCGCGGTGCCTTCGGGCTCCGGGTACCAGATCGTGACCTCGCCCCTGCATTTCTCAGGACTGGCGCTTGTCCTTTCTTATGCGAGCGCGCTGGCGTTTGCAGTCGGAGCGGCCTGGGCGGCGCGGCGCAGCGGATGGAATCCCGTCTACGGCATGTCCATCGGCTTCGCGCTTGGCGCCGTCATCCCGAACGAGGTCTGGCCCTATCAGTGGCTGCCATTGCTGCCGGTCACGCTTCTTGTCCTGGTCAAAGCGGTCGAGCGCCGGCGGTGGATCACGCTCGCGGTCCTGGCGATCTGCTTGCTTGGCTTCGTCCGGCAGCCGTGCGAGCTGTTCTTTCCGAACCTGTGGACGATCGGCGGCGTCGGGATTTTCGTTCTGGCCGTGTGGGAAAATCGTCTTTTCCGGCAGGCACAAGGGGGCGGGAATGGCGCTGAATGCTGACGTCATCTTTACGTGGGTCGGGCATGGAACCTGGAAGGTTCGCAGCGCCAAGGGCAAGGAGATCCTCATCGACCCGTGGGTCATGAACAACCCCGTCGCGCCCGAGCAGCTCAAGAACGTGGACAAGTGCGACCTGATGCTCATCACGCACGGTCATTTCGACCACATCCACGACGCGGTGGAGATTGCACGCCGCACCAAGCCGACGATCGTGACCAACCACGAGATCAGCGCGTGGCTGGGCTCCAAGGGGCTGGACGCCGACAAGATCATCGGAGGCAACCAGGGCGGCACCATCGAGGCCGAGGGAATCTCGGTGACCCTTGTTCACGCGGAGCACTCGTGTGGGATCACCGACAACGGCGGCATCGTCTACGGCGGGCAGGCATGCGGTCTGGTGATCGAGTTCGAGAATGGATTCAGCGTTTACTTCGCCGGCGACACCGACGTCTTTGGCGATATGGCGATCATCGCCGAGCTTGGCAAGTTCGACGTCGCATTCCTGCCGATCGGTGGGTTCTACACGATGGGTCCGGAGCGCGCGGCCAAGGCGGTCTCGCTGCTCGGGGTCAAGACGGTCGTGCCGATGCACTTCGGCACCTTCCCGATCCTGTCGGGCAACCCGAGCCAGCTCCAGGAGCTGGTCGGGAACAGCGTGCGGGTGCTCGACATCAAACCTGGGGATACCGTCTAAATTCGTAGGGGGAACCTTTCCAGGTTCCCCCTACGTCGCGTCGCTCAACGGCGCCTAACGAACGCGACACATCGATGCGCGGGTTGCGCGCCGGATTCGCGCCGCTAACCCCTTCCGGAGAAGAAGAATCTCTTGGCGACGATGGGACGCCTGGCGGCGCAAGGGGAATGCGCGTCGCGGCTGGAGCAAGTCCAGCCGCCAAAGGCACGAGGGAACCTTTCCAGGTTCCCCTACGTCGCGTCGCTCAACGGCGCCTGGCGAACGCGACACATCGCTGCGCGGGTTGCGCGCCGGAATCGCGCCGCTAACCCCTTCCGGAGAAGAAGAATCTCTTGGCGACGATGGGACGCCTGGCGGCGCAAGGGGAATGCGCGTCGCGGCTGGAGCAAGTCCAGCCGCCAAAGGCACGAGGAAACCGGCGACTTAGCCAGTTCAAATTCGCCCGGGAGCGACTAAGCTCCCGTACGCCTGTAAGTGAGAGATGTAATCGGTGCCCCGGCCGGTTGGATCGCGCGCGCGATCCGGACCAAGAAAATCTCCTCCCTCGAGGTCGTGCGCGCCCATCTCGAGCATATTCATACGGTCAACCCACGCCTCAACGCGGTCGTCTTCGCCACCGCGGAGAGCGCCATCAAGGAAGCCCGCATCGCCGACCGCCACAACACCCGGAAAGGCGCGCTCGGCCCGCTGCACGGCGTGCCGTTCACCGTCAAGGACATCTTCAACACCGCAGGCTTGCCGACGACCGCGGGCGTACGCATCATGCGGAGCCGGATCCCCGACCACGACGCGACAGTCGTGGCGCGGATGCGCCGGGCAGGCGCGATCCTCATCGGCAAGACGAACTGCCCGCCGGTGCATGGCGAAAACAGCTGGAGTCCGGTGCATGGCGGCACGCGCAACCCGTACGACATCAATCGTTCGCCCGGGAACAGCAGCAGCGGCGAAGCGGCGATCATCGCGGCGGGCGGCTCACCGCTGGGGCTCGGCAGCGACTCCGGCGGCAGCATTCGGCTGCCGGCGCACTACTGCGGGGTCGTGGCGCTCAAGCCGACCGCCGGGTTGATCCCCGTGACGGGCGGTTATGGCCTGACCGGCGGAATGACGGATCCCCGCAGCCAGGTCGGGCCGATGGCCAGGTACGCGTCGGACCTCGCGATCGCGCTTCGGGTGCTCGCCGGGCCGGACGGGATCGATTCCGGCGTGGTCCCCGTCCCACTTCCCAAGCGCGTCCCCAAGCTCGCCGGCCTGCGGGTCGCGTGGTACGCCGACGACGGCATGGCCAAACCGACTCCGGCGATCACCGCCACCGTGAAGGCGGCCGCCAAGGCGCTGGGGTCAGCCGGCTGCGTCGTCACCGAAGAACGCCCGCCCTGGCTCGGCGAGGCCTACCAGCTGACCATGGGCTTCTGGGGCCGCAAGCACATGAGCCGAGACCGCATGGATCAGCGGTGGGATGCTTTCCGCTCCTCGGTCTTGAAATTCATGTCCCGCTTTGACCTGGTCCTGAGCCCCGTCGCCCCGGACGTCGCTCCCCTCTACAAGACCAAGTTCGTGAGCGACCATCAGTTCAGCTACACCATGCCGTACAGCCTGTCCGGCAACCCGTGCGTGGTCGTCAGGGCGGGCACGTCGCCGGAGAATCTTCCGATCGGGGTCCAGATCGTGGCCGCCGGCTGGCATGACGATGTGGCCATCCGCGCCGCTCATGCGATTGAGCGGAAGCTGGGTGGTTGGCGTCCTGCTAGCGTGGTCCGGTGAGGTTTCGCTACTCACGCTGGGACGGTACGCAGAAGCTCGACGACCTGGACGCAGGCGACGTGCTCGACTCCCTGTCCGACGATCTGATGAACTACGGCGACCTCAACGCGGCGCTGCAGCGCTTTCTCCGCTGGGGTTCGCCCAATATGCCTGGCCTGGAGCAGCTGCTCAAGCAGCTGCGCGAGTCGCGTGAGCGGGAGCTAGGCCGCTACAACCTCGACTCCACGGTCGAGGAGCTGCGCCAGAAGGTGCAGGACGTCATCGACACCGAACGCGCCGGCATCGAGCGGCGGTCGCAGGAAGCCACACCGGAGGCCCGCAAGCTGCTCGACCGCATCGCGCGCCAGCGCAACGACCAGCTCGATCGCCTGCCGGACGACCTTGGTGGCCGGGTCAAGGGCTTGCGCAACTACGAGTTCGTCGACGACGCCGCGCGGCAGAAATTCGAGGAGCTCATGGAGCAGCTGCAGAAACAGATGCTGGACCAGATGTTCCAGGGCATCAAAGGCTCCCTGCAGCAGATGCAGGGCCAGGACCTGTCTCGCGTGCGCGACATGGTGCGCGAGCTCAACAAGATGCTCGAGCAGCGGATGGAAGGCCGAACGCCCGATTTCAACGGCTTCATGCAGCGGTTCGGCGACATGTTCCCGCCCGGGATCAACAATCTCGACGAGCTCCTGGAGCACCTGCAGCGACAGATGGCGCAGATGCAGTCATTGCTGCAGAGCCTCAGCCCCGAGGCGCGCGAAGAGCTGCGTCAGATGATGGACGCGCTCCTGCAGGACGACTCGCTTCGGCTCGAGCTTTCGCGCCTGTCCGGCTTCATGCAGGCGATGATGCCGCCGTCCGAGCTGTCCGAGCGTTACCCGTTTTTCGGCGAGGACCCGCTGAGCATGGACGAGGCGATGCAGCTCATGGAGCGGCTGCAGCAGATGGATCGGCTCGAGTCGCAGCTCGAGAGGGGGAGCTTTCGGCCGGACGATGTCGACCGTTCCCTCGCGCAGGAGTTGCTTGGACCCGATGCGCGACAGGCGCTCGACCAGCTGCGCCAGGTCACTGACGTGCTGGAGAAGGCCGGCTACGTGGAGCGGAAAGGGCGGAGGTTGGAGCTCACGCCGCGCGGTATGCGCCGGATTGGCCAGTCCGCGCTGCGCGACATCTTCGACCAGCTCAAGAAGACTCGCATGGGCCAGCATCAGCTGTGGCGAGGCGGTATCGGAACGGACGCCTCAGAGGAGTTGAAGGCCTACGAGTACGGCGACCCGTTCCTGCTCGAGATGAAGGAAACGCTCTTCAACTCGATCGTTCGCGAGGGCCCAAAGGTGCCCGTGAAGATGGCGCCGCAGGACTTCATCGTTCACCGGACCGAGCATCAGACGCAGGCGTCGACGGTGCTGATGATCGACATGAGCCGCTCGATGTTTCTGCGGGGCTGCTTTCTTGCCGCCAAGAAGGTCGCCATTGCGCTCGACTCGCTCATTCGGAGCCAGTACCCGCGCGACTCGCTCTACGTGGTCGGGTTTTCGAACTACGCGGTGGAGCTCAAGCCGCACACGCTTCCGCAGCTGGCCCTCAACGACTACGTGTACGGCACCAATATGCAGCACGGCTTCCAGCTCGGCCGCTCGCTCCTCGCGAAGCATCGCGGCAACCGCCAGATCATCATGATCACGGACGGTGAGCCGACCGCCCACATCGAAGAGAACGGCAAGGCGCAGTTCGCGTATCCACCGACCTACCGCACCATCCAGCAGACGCTCAGCGAGGTCAAAAGGTGCACGCGCGACCGGATCGTGATCAACACGTTCATGCTCGAACGCGGCCCCTACCTCACCGAGTTCATCAACCAGATGACGCGGATCAACAAGGGACGGGCGTTTTTCGTCTCGCCCGACCGGCTGGGCGAATACGTTCTGGTCGACTACGTGAGCGGCAAACAGCGGCGCCGCTCGAGCGCCCGCCGCGCCCGCATCGCGTAAGCCTTACCGGCGGCTCGTTCCTCATACTGGAAAGTAGTGGTCGCGAAGAGTGAAGTAGCCGTCGAGAGACGGAACCTGAGCGCTGCCGCGCTCTATGAGGAGGCGGTGCGGCGCGACGAGGCAGCGATTGTGTCCACCGGCGCGTTGACGGCCGAGACCGGCAAACATACCGGCCGCTCTCCCAAGGACAAGTTCTTTGTCAAGGAGCCCACCAGCCAGGACGCCATCTGGTGGCATCCGGGCAACCAGCCGATTCCTTCCGAGAAGTTCGACGGCCTGTTGCAGAAGATGGAGGAGTTCATCGCGTCGCATCCGGTGTACACGCACGACGTATTCGCATGCGCCGACGCTCGCTACCGGCTGCGCGTCCGTGTGATCACGGAGATGGCCTGGCACAGCCTGTTTGCGCACAACCTCTTCATCCGGCCCAACGCTGACGAACTGCTTGCGTTCGAACCGGATTTCACGGTCATGTCGCTGCCCTCGGTTTATGCCGACCCGTCGCGGGATGGCACTCACAGCGAGACCTTCATCCTGGTCAACCTCGGCCGCAGGATCGTGATCATCGGTGGGACCGGTTACGCCGGGGAGATCAAGAAGTCGATCTTCACCGCCCTGAACTACCTGCTCCCGGCGCAGAACGTGTTCCCGATGCATTGCTCCGCCAACACGAACGCCGCCGGGGACGACGTGGCGCTCTTCTTCGGCCTGAGTGGCACGGGCAAGACGACGCTGTCGGCCGACCCGTCGCGGCGGCTCATCGGCGATGACGAGCACGGGTGGAGCGACCGCGGCGTCTTCAACTTCGAGGGTGGCTGTTACGCCAAGACAATCCGCATCCACCGGGAGTCCGAGCCGGAGATCTACGCCGCGACCGAGAGCTTCGGCACCATCCTCGAAAACGTGGCCTACGACCCGCGCACACGGGTTCCCGACTACGACTCCGAGGAGAAGACTGAGAACACTCGGGCGGCGTATCCGATCGACTTGATTCCCAACGCTGTGCTGGCGGGCACCGGCAGCCACCCGCATAACGTGCTCTTCCTTTCGGCGGACGCTTACGGAGTTCTACCGCCGGTCGCCCGGCTGGACGAGGACCAGATCCGGCACTACTTCCTGTCCGGCTATACCGCCAAGGTGGCGGGCACGGAGCGCGGAGTCACCGAGCCGGAACCCATCTTCAGCACGTGTTTCGCGGCCCCGTTTCTCGTGCTGCCGCCGGAGCGTTACGCGGACATGCTGATCGAGCGCGTGAAGCGCCACCACTGCGAGGTCTGGATGCTGAACACGGGTTGGGTCGGCGGGCCGTACGGGGTCGGCGAGCGGATGTCGATCGCACACACTCGGGCCATCGTGCGTGCCGTTCTCGAGGGGGACCTACGCGGTGTTGCGACACACGTCGATCCGGTGTTCGGGCTGCACATACCCAACCGCGTGCCGGGGGTGCCTCGCGAGGTGCTCGACACGCGCGACAGCTGGCCGAACCCCGAAGACTACGATCGTCAGGCGACCAGGCTGCGCGGGATGTTCGAGAAGAACATCGGCATGATCGGCAAGAGTGGCTCGACCTCCGGCTAAGTCCTAGTTGCGCGTCGCGATCGTCGGGAGCCGCCACTTCTCCGATCAGGTGCGCGTCATCGACTACGTCAAGTCCCTGCCGCCGCGCGCCTCGATCATCACCGGCAGCGCCAGCGGGGTTGATGCTGCCGCGACCAAGGCCGCACGCGAGAAGGGAATTCCCGTGCAGGTCATCCCGGCCTCGTTCGACGAGCTGGCCGACGCCTCCAAATCGGCGGCCCGCAATCAGCGCCTGGTGGATGCGTGCGACGTGCTGGTCGCGTTCTGGGACGGCAGCTCCAAGGGGACGCGGAGCACTGTTGAACGAGCACTGGACTCAGGCAAGGAAGTCCATGTGTTCATCGCACGAGTAAATTGAGGGCGTGGCGGTTGCGGTCGGGATCAGAATTCGCTTTTTCGCGCGATTGCGCGAGCAGGCGGCCGTCGAAACGGAAAGCATCGAGGTCGCGAAAGGTTCGACGCTGGCCGACGTTTACGCGATCCTCCGCGGCAACCATCCCGCCCTGCCCGGGCAGGTTGCCGTGCGAGCCGCTTTGAACCAGGAGTTCGCCGACTGGAATACGACGGTCGCCGCCGGCGATGAGGTGGTGTTCATCCCGCCGGTGAGCGGGGGTTTCTGAGTGCGTTACGACATCACGACCGGACCAATCGACCCTAGGGAACTGGAAGCTGCAGTGACGCACTCCGGCGCCGGTGCGATCTGCACGTTCAGCGGCATCGTGCGCGACAACTCACGTGGCCAGTCCGTAACGCACCTCGACTACGAGGCCTACGCCGAGATGGCCGTACCGCAGATGCGCAAAATCGGACAGGAGATCAAGGATCGGTGGCCCGAGGCGCGGGTCGCCATGGCCCACCGGACCGGACACCTCGAAATCGGAGAGGTGTCGGTTGTGGTGTCGGTGTCCTGCCCGCACCGGGCGGAGGCGTTCGCGGCGTGCAGGTGGGGCATCGACGAGCTCAAACAAAGCGTGCCGATCTGGAAGAAGGAGCACGCGGCTGACGGCACCCACTGGATCGAGGGCGACGAAGCGAAGCCGGTCCCGTAGAACCCGAGTCCCCTCCGGCCCTTCGGGCCTCCTCCCCACAAGTGGGGAGGTTAGTCCTTGACGCGGGCGACCGAGAGGCCGTCTCGGATCGGGATCACCACGCTCTCCAGGCGCGGATGCCCGGCGACCAGCCTGTTATAGGCCGCGACATTCTTCGCCTGCTGGTTCTTCGGCGCGAGGACCTCCCCCTGGCGCAACGCGTTGTCGGCCATCAGAAGGGCACCACCGTCCAACCGTTCGATGCAGAGCTCGAGGACCCGTCGCGTGATCTCCTCGGACCGGAAGGAGTTGAGAAGGTCGATGAAGCACGCGTCGAAGCGACCGTCGAGCTTCTCCAGACCGTCCTTGGCGTTCTCTTCCAGGACTATGGCGGCTTTGCCAAAACCTGCCTCCTCGAAGTTCGCGCGCGCCCGCTGCACGCGGTCGTGGTCCATCTCGTACGTCGTCAGCGTCCCGCCGTCGGTTCCCCGAAGTAACCAGATCCCGCTATAGCCGGTCGCGGCACCTAGCTCCAGGACTCGCTTGGCGCGGGCGATCTTGACGAGCAGGTAGAGCAACATCCCCTCGTGTGGCTCGACGATCGGGATGCCTTCTCGCGTCGCCTCCTCTTCCATCCGCGCGAGGACCGCATCCCGCTTGGGCACAAGGCTGTCGAGGTAGGACTGAAGGTCGTTCGTCACTTCAACTGTTCTCATTCGCGACTCCTCAAAAACTGTTCGAGCATCGGCTGCAGCGTGACCACGTACTCCGTCATGCATTCCACTGCCTGGCCCAGGACCTGGTCGTCGAGGCGCGCCGCGGGCACGGTCTCGTAAAGCCTCGACCATCCCCGGTCCCACGGCTCGAGCTCCGCACGGGGCAGTCGCGCCTTGACCTCGACCATCCGGGAGCGGAAAAAGTCAAACGCGGCCTGGTTGTCTGCCGCCGATGATTCGAAGTGCAAGCCAACCTCCAGCCTACCTGCCCCCGTGTGGTGCCATGCCTCGTAGTGGAAGGCCGGCTCGCCGAAGTGAAGCAGGTCCGGAAGTCACGCAGCGTCGCCGGTAGCTGGTGCTTCAGGTCCTTCCGGAGCGCCGTGAAGAAGTCAGATGGCGCCAGCAACATCAGTAGACGAAGTGGGGATCTAGGCCGGATTCATTCCGGCCGCAACCAAGCTCGACCTGACCGACGCCTCCCTCGCGTCGCATACAAACGGAGGGGGCTTGCGGGGGCGGCGAGCTTCCCCCGCGAAAGTTTCGCGTAAGCTCCGATTCACATTGGCGTACGTCCCGACCGTTATAGAGAACGAAGGTGGCAACCGCGAGCGAACCTTTGACATCTATTCGAGGCTGCTGAAGGACCGGATCATCATCATCGGCCGGCCGATCAATGACGTCGTCGCCAACCTCGTCGTCGCCCAGCTCATGTACCTCGCGGCGGACGCTCCCGACAAGGAGATCCAGATCTACGTCAACTCCCCCGGTGGCGCCGTCGCGGCCGGGCTGGCGATCTACGACACGATGCAGTATGTGCAGGCGCCCATCTCGACCGTCTGCATCGGCCGCGCGGCCAGCTTTGGCACCGTCGTCCTGATGGCCGGCGCGAAAGGCAAACGATTCTCGCTGCCCAACTCGACGATCCACATGCATCAGCCGCTGATCGGCGGCAAGGGATTGCAAGGTCAGGCGAGCGACCTCGACATCCACGCCAAGGAGATCATCCGCATCCGCACCGTGCTCAACGAGCTGATCGCGACCCACACCGGTCAGCCCCTGGCGCGAGTCGAGCGCGACACCGACCGTGACTTCTTCCTCTCTCCCCAGGAGGCGGTCGCGTACGGCCTGATCGATGGCATCATCGCGCAGACGCCGGTGCCGGTTCTCGCGGCAGCCAGGTAACCAGCAGGCCCGCCGCCCGCAGGCACACCCAGCCGATCAGGACCACCCCCACCAGCGCGGGAATCGGCGCCGGGGCCAGCGCGGCGATGAGCGCCCCGATCGAGAGCGCAAGCCAGTCAAACCAGCGAGCCTGACCCCACATGCCGAGCGCCAGTGCGACGAGAACCAGGTCGGCGGGCAGCGCATGTGGCGAAGCCAGCACACCACCGGCGATGACGACCGCCGCGGCAGCTGGGAGGTCGTCTTGGCGCCGGCGGGCCAGCACCAATACAAGCGCAATCGCCCCCACCGTCAGGATCGCGATGGCCGCGGTCTGGATTCCGGTCGGCAGCAACACGCCGAGGTGCGCCAGGTCGACCTCACGGCTGCCCGGCTGCACGGTCGTGCGGGTCTGGCCGAGCCAGTCGAAGATCCAGTGGGGATTGAGAACCAGCGTCGTGGCCACCAGCGCGAGGCCCGATGCGACCCACGTCGCCAGGACTTTCCATTTCCTGGCGAGCAGCAACGCGGCACCGAGAGGGAGGACAAGCTGTGGTTTGACCAGCGTCAGGCCGAGGGCAAGCCCCGCCAGGTACGGTCGCGACCACAGGGCGAACGCGGCGCCGAGACCAAGGGCGACAATGCCGTCTAACTGAGCGTTTAGCAGCACCAATGCTGTTGGCACCGCGGCGAAGCCCGGGAGGATCGCGGCCGGAGGTCGCGGTCTCGTCGCGAGGTAGAACCCCGCGGCCAAGCAGGCAAGACCGAAGAGTATCCAGAGCCTGCCGCCGATCTCCGTTCCGAAAGCATCGAACGGCACCGCGAGAAGGGCGACCCACGCCGGCGCGAGGAACGGAAGGATGCCCCCGATGCCAAGAGTCACGAGGACGCGGCCGCCGGTCACGTCGAGCTCCACACGCTTCTGGGCGTCGAAGTCATACAGGTGGCCGGGGTCGGAGACGATCAGGCGCGCGCCGGTCGCAAACGCCGGCCAGTCGGAGTTGATGACATCGTCGTTCGGCAGCAGCGGATAGATGAAGAATGCAAGACAGACGGCGAGGAGCGCTACCGAGCCGCGCCAACGCCAGCGGCTCAAAGCTCGAGTGACAGGCCATCGCTGGCGGCTCGGACGTCGGTCCCAGTGCGCTGAGACAGGTCGGCGGCGATAGCGGATGGGTTTGCGCGCCACACCGTCATCCCGTAGTGGGTGAGCAGGGCCAGCCGCGGTTTCGCGTCGAGGATGATCCGCTCCGCGTCGGCGATGCACAGGTGTGGGAGCGTTGGTATGCATTCCCGGAGGACGGTATGGATGACCATTACTTCCGCCTTGTGCTGCTCAGCGATTCCGTCGTAGTAACCCGAGTCGGTGATCCAGCCGAGCTTGCCTCCGAACCGAAAGCCATACGTCTCGGACTGGTGGACATGCCGGCCGCTCGTCGTGAACTGGAGCCCGTTGACCGCGTATGACGTTTCCGGCGCGAGGCGGATGATCTCGCGTGGAAACCTTCGCACGTACTTGAGCACGACGGGGTCCTCGTCCAGGGCGTCCGACGGACAGAAGAGCTGGCCGCGATGGGCGAATCCGCCGTCAGTCATCGCCTCGAGCATCACATTGACGTCGCCGGTGTGGTCGAGGTGGCGATGGCTCAGCACGATTGCGTCGAGCGTCGTCAGGTCGACGCCTCGCTGGGCGTAGTGGACGATGGCGCCCGGGCCGGGGTCCAGGCTGATCCGCGTGCCGTTCTCCTCGATGAAGAGGCCGCCAGACGCCGCAACCTGCCTGGCGACCATGAAACGCGCCCCGGCGGTGCCCATGAATGTGAGCTTCAAGTTTCCGCAACCTCCGACAGGGGCACCTCGGACTTCTCGCCGAAGTAGCGGTCGTACAACTCCTCGACTCGCTTCAGCGTGTCGATCTCCTCGACTGGCTTGTCGTCGCGGATGCGCACGATGCGAGGGAATCGCAGGGCGTAACCGCTCCGATGCCGGCCCGAGTGCTGGATGGAGTCAAAAGCGATTTCGAGCACCACCTCGGGCCGCACCATGCGTGTATGGCCCATGTCCTGGACCGTCATCTCCAGGAAGCGCTTGGTAAACGTCGCGATCTCAGAGTCGGTCAATCCGGTATACGCCTTGCCCACATTCACCAGCCGCCCCGTGCTCGTGTCCTTGACCGCAAACGTGTAGTCGGACAGGACGCCTCTTCGCTTGCCGTGCCCCCACTCGACCGCCGTCACCACGACGTCGAGGGTCGCCAGTGGTCGTTTCAATTTGAGCCATGCCAGTCCGCGACGTCCAGGCGTGTAGGGGCTCAGCGGGTCTTTGACCATCAACCCTTCATTGCCGCGCTCGCGAGTCTCGGCGAAGATCCGATCGAGGTGTTGGGGATCGGTCGCCTCCTCGAGCCGCGCCAGCAGGAACGGGTGTTCCAGGCCGAGCCCTTCGAGCAGCTTGCGTCGCTCCGTGAGGGGCTCATCGAGCAGCGTGCGACCGTCCAGCCAAAGTAAATCGAATATCACCAGCACCACCGGCACCTCACGCCGCAGATCCATGTCGACCTGTTTCCGCCCCAGCCGGCGTTGCAGCTCGAAGAACCTCAACACGCGGCCCTCACGATGCGCGAGCACTTCACCGTCGAAGAGGACGCCATGTCCAATCGCGGGTGCGTTGTCGACGAGCTCGGGAAATGCGCCCGTGGTTTCTTTGAGGTCGCGGGAGAACAGCTCGACGCGGGCCGCTTCGCGATGCAGCTGGCAGCGGACCCCGTCGTATTTCTCTTCTGTCCAGACAGTGGCCGCGCCCATCCGGTGGAATACCTCGGCAGGCGTCTCGACAGGGCTCGCGAGCATGAAACGCACAGGCTGAAAAAGGGTGATGCTGCTCGCCTCGAACTCACCCCGCTTGCATCGGACCGCCGTCTCTCCGATGTCGCCCGTGACGAGGTGCACGCGCTTCACCTGAGTGATCGGAACAGCAAAGGCTTCGGCGATGGCGGCCTCCACGAGCCCTTCGCTGAGGCCGATCCTCATCTCTCCCGAGACGATCTTGATGAAGAACCGCGCGCTCTCTGCGTCCAGTCGTCCGAGCAAGGACTCAAGGGGCTTGGCCTTGGCGTTGCCCCGAGCGGTACGGATCGCCTCCAGGGTCGCCTCGACGTCGGCGAGGGTCGCAGGTTGGGGATGGGTGCTGCCGTCGAGTGCCTCGCCTGCCCAATCGCCGAGGTCGGAGTGCTTGCGGAAGATCGTGCCGAGCTCATCCTCGTCCCGTGCCGACAACGAAGTGATCACCTTGCTCACAGTCGACCAGCCGAGGCCGAGCGCGCGTCGCTGGGAGGGCGGAAAGGCGCGGCCGCTCATGTAGACGGCGGCGCGGCGAAGGTCGTCGTCGTTCAGAGTGCGGAAGTAGACGGCGAGGATCCGCGTCTTTTCGAGCGTTGCCGGCGTAGCGCCGACCGCGGCGCCTGCGCGGGCGAATTCAAGCACGGAGGCCTATCGTAGTTCGCGATGCGAAGGTGCCCGTATCTCGAGGAGCTGGTGAAGGAGACGCGCGGTCCGCTGCGGGTCTACCGCTTCGACTGCCACGTCGACCACCGTTCCAAGCGCAAGTACGCACTTCGCGACAGCCCGCCGATCTGCGTCCAGAACTTCGAGGATTGCCCGTTATACCAGGCTGAAAAACGGCGCGAAGACCGCACAATTACCCGCTACACGGACTGAATCTCGTAAATCGCCCTCAAACCCGCCACACAAGTGAACTGCACAGTCTGCTCCGCCCCGGCTTTGCCTATTGACGACGCGTGCGTCTTCTGCCACGCGCCCCTTGTCGAGCGCGACGAGCCCCTGGAGCTCCTGGACTACCTGGTCGAGCGCATCCCGATCGCCCAGGCCAAGCGTGGGCATCTGAACCGCGGTCCGATCACGGAGCTGTCGATCGACGTCGACGGGCGAAGCTTTCGCGCCCGGGTCAAGAACGAGTCGCTCGAGGTCGCCCCGCCGGTCGAGCTGGCGGCATGGGTCGACCTGCTGCTCACCAAGCTCAGCGATGCCGCCGCCGGGGACCACAACCTCCGGCGTGCCGTTCTGCGGTCTGGGTGGGCGCTGCGCTAGCAGGGCTCGAGCCTGGTTCGAGGCACGCCACGCAGGTGCTCCGGCTGACGCGCACTGATTTCGTTCTCTGGTCAGCGTGGGTCGTGGCCGCAATGCTCAGCGCGACGCTGAGTGTCATGGCCACCCTCAGGCCATTCGGAATCCCGTTCGGTTACCAACCTGGGTCACTTGGTTACGAGGTTTCTTTCGTCCTCGTCAGCGCGATCGGCCTCGCCCTCCTTCAGTACGTGGTGCTGAGGGCCGCGGCCGGCCTTGCAGCGTTGCCTGCGACTGCCTGGATGGCGTTAACGGTCGTGGTCGGCATCGGCGAATATGCGGCCACAGGCATCTGGGTTTCCTCGCCCGTCCTGAGTGGCCTGGTTGCTATTGATGTCATCGACGTCGCAATACCAGTCGCGTTCTCGTTGTTCGGCGGGCTGCTGATGGGCCTGGTCCTCTGGAAGGCGCTTCATGGACGGTCCGCGCTGTTTGTATGGCCCGCGGCATCAGTCGCCGCCTACGCCGCGCCGTATGCCGCATTTGTTTGGGGACCGTTCATTGGGCTGCTGGGCGGGCTGCCCCTGCTGGCCGGGCTGTTGATCGGGAATGCCCTGATTGGCGGACTGTACGGCGCGATCACTGGCGTGGCCTTGGTCGGGCTGACGCGGCACAGCAGAAGGGCGGCCGCGCTGCAGCCCAGCTAAAGCGCGAGCGCTAGCTGCTCGTTAGCCTCCAGCGCCCAGGCCCGGATCCCCTTTCTGCGCAGCGACCGCGCGAAGTCCTCGGTAAAACCGTGCACCGTGTAGACCTGGTCGGCGCCGGTCAGCTCCACCACCTCCATCAGCTCATCGAAGTCGCAGTGGTCGGAGAGGTCGAACGTCGCGTCCGCGCCGAACAGGCGCGCGAACTCTGGATCCTTTGCCCAACCCGAGATCAATGCGGTGCGGTAGCGCGCCAGCCTGCGGACCTCGTCCTTTCCGACCGGAGGCGCGATCACCACTCGGTCGGCGATCGGGTCCCCGTTTAACTCGATCCAATCCGGGAGCGATCGACCCGCCAGCGCGTACTGGTGCGCGCACGGCACGCACCGTTTCTCGAGCGCAAAAGCGAATCCGTACTCAGCGAGCGCGAGCATGACCTCCTCGGTCTTGCCCAGCGCGTGGCACAGCAAGACGGGCGTGACGTGGCTGTCCAGGGCGCGACGGCACCACCGAGCGATCAGCTCGATCGTCTCGTCCGGATCGCCGAAGCGAAAGTGCGGCCGCCCGTAAGTGGTTTCGACGATCAACACATCGGCTCGGGGCACGAAGGTCTGGACGCGACCGGGCTGCCGGAGCTTGATATCGCCCGTGTAGAGGACCGATGCGCCGTCGTGCTCAAAGTGCAGCTGCGCCGAGCCGAGCATGTGGCCCGCCGGATGCAAGGTGACCATCCCGTCGCCCCGCCGCATCGATTCACCGAAGCCGAGCATCCGCCATCCGCGAGGTCGCCGGGCGTCGGGGATCAGCGCCAGCGTCTGCGGCGTCAGCAGCGCCTCCTTGTGACGCCGGGCATGGTCAGTATGAGCGTGCGAGATGAAGGCGAAGCTGCGCACGACCAGCGGGTCGAGCCACAGCCGATGCCCGGGCAGCGACACGCCGTGATCCCAGACCACCTCGCGTGTCACAGCGGGATCAGATCCCCTTTGGCGAACAAATCCGCGGGCACGTCGACCCCAATCGCCGCGTACGCCTCGTTGGGTACCCCTATGTCGGCCACAAGGACGCGACCTTCACATTCGCCTCCACAGTTGGAGAGTAGGCGAGACCGGAGTCTGCGTCGAGCCCCGACGGAACGTCGACCGCGATCACGCTCTTGCCTGACTTGTTGACGGCATCGATCCACTCAGCGAACTTGCCTTCGGGCGCCCTCGCGAGCCCGGTGCCGAATATCGCGTCGACGATCACCTCGGCGTCGTCGAGTCGCAGGTCATTTTCAATGGAGATGCCGAGGCGTTGCAACGAGTCGAGCTCGCGCGCGGCCGCACCTCGAATCCGACTTGCATCCACGCAGCACACGCTCGCGAGGCGATCCCACCGGTGTAGATGGCGGGCGGCCGCGAAGCCATCGCCCGCGTTGTTGCCTGTTCCGCAAACCACAACCGCACGCTGCCCAATGAACCTGGCGACCTGCCATCCGGCGGCTTCCATCAGCCAATCGGTGGAGATGCCAAAACGCTCTTCGCAGAGCGAGTCGACCTGCTTGACCTGGCTGCTGCTAAGAGTGGGTAGGGCGCTGGACGACAAAGGAGCAGTAGGGATCGCGCCGGTGGATGGAGTCGGACTGGGAGATGGCGGCGCCCGTGAGGCGCGAGATGAGCTGCGGGGTGATCGTGCAGACCTGGGGAAACTTGAGCGCGGTGTTGCGGAACGGGCAGTTGTGGATGGTCACCTGGATGCCTTCCGGGCCCTCCGACTGCTCGACCAGTGTCCCGGCGCGGCCGATCCAGGCCACCACCCGGTGCAGTTTTTCCTCGAAGGCGAGGCCGCGAAGGTCCTTCTCGATCGCGTCGGCGTGGCGTGCCGCGACCCGCGCGAAAACCTCGTCCAGAGCCTCGGGACCGCCCATCTCCTGGACCTCCTGGAGGACCATCGTCGCAAGCTGGCCGTAGCGCTTGGGAAAGACCGAGTCGGCCCTCTCGGTGAGCGCGAAGATGAGCGACGGGCGGCCCCTTCCGCTCCGTTCCGGCTGGCTGACCACCAGGCCCTCGCGCTCGAGGTTGGTGAGGTGCTGGCGGACCGCGTTGGGCGTCACGCCGAGGTCGTTGGCGATCGTTTCCGCGCTGGACCGGCCCTTGCGCCGAAGCAGCTCGAGGACTTCCATGCGGGTCGAACGGCCGGCGATCATGAGGGGCACATCCGGTCGCTTGTTCGGGATGCTAGCACAGCCCTGGAGAGCTAAATCGATTTATTACAGGGTATCCTTGACAAATCTTTCCTTCCCCGTAAACTGCTAGCGAAGGAGATAGGGAAAAGATGCCCATGATCAAGCAGGCCAGCCGCGCGATCGAGCACATGACGGCTCGCGAGCGCCGGATTCAGCGCGCCAAGTACGCGCGCCGGAACAAGATGCACTACATCGACAAGCTCCTGAATGAGCTCGAGATGCTGAACCTGGCCGACCAGCGGCAGATGCCGCCTGTCCTTTCCGTCGCGATCAACAAGGTCATCGAGGAGTCGCCTGAGGTCACGGTGCTGGCGCAGGCCAAGCCGGCGTCGGTGATGGAGGCTATGGATGCCCTCTACGAGATCCAGGACAGCCTCATGTACAACCAGAT
>WNGI01000230.1_pt1 | contig 74883 bp, 77 predicted proteins | sample 5400621 | NCBI WGS metagenome assembly WNGI01 (sample SAMN13153374, study PRJNA577476) | soil metagenome | isolation source: 20 cm soil or saprolite under Garry oak tree replicate 1 | place: USA:California | collected 2016-06-15 | reverse complement strand
ACGAAGGTCGAAGGCGGCTCCGTGTTGTTGGTCATCGTCGAATGAGCCGCGGCCGGAAGGCCGGCGTCGGGGCGGCGGCGATCGTTTTCCTGCTCATCGCCAGCCTGGTGGTCTCGGTGCTCATCCTCATCTACCGACCACTCCCGACGATCGAGGGCGATATCCGCCTCCTGGGGATCGATCAGCGCGTCGAGGTCCTTCGCGACAGCTATGGCGTCCCGCACATCTACGCCAAGACGGTCCACGATCTCTTCTACATGCAGGGCTACGTCACGGCGCAGGATCGCCTCTTCCAGATGGACTTGTACCGGCGGGCGGGAAGCGGCCGCCTCGCCGAGGTGCTCGGCGAGCCGGGACTGGAGGCGGACCGCCAGATGCGCACCTTTGGCTTTGCGCGCGTCGCCGCGCAGGAGCTGACGATCGTTCGCGACGACACGCGGGACGCGCTGCAGGCCTACGCGGACGGAGTGAACAAGTTCCTCGAGGGACACGGTGAGTCACTGCCGATGGAGTTCGTCTTTCTCGGATACCGACCCTACCTCTGGACGGCGACCGACTCGATCGTTGTCGCCAAGCTGCAGGTGTACGACGCCGCGGGCAACTACACCCAGGAGCTTCTTCGCGCGAGCCTCGCGAACCGATTCGGCACCGGTGTCCTCACGACGCTCATGCCCGATCCGTCGGGTCGCGCGCAGGCGATCGACGAGCGGGCGTGGGCCGCGGTCGCGCCGCTCCTCTCACCGGGTGCATCGAGTCCCGGCGTGCTCGCGCTCGATGCGATCCTTCCCGGCTCGGGCGCGGGGAACGGATCGAACTGCTGGGCCCTCGCCGGCTCGCGGACCGCGAGCGGCAGGCCACTCCTCGCCGGCGATCCGCACCTCGCCGTTCGCAATCCCTCCATCTGGTACGAGATCGGTCTTGACGGTCCCGGGTACAAGCTCGTCGGCTTCTCATTCGCGGGCATCCCGGGCGTCGTCATCGGCCATAACGACCGCATCGCCTGGAGCTTCACGTACGCCTACACCGACACACAGGATCTCTTCGTCGAGCGTCAAGACCCGACCGACCCTCGTCGCTACGAGTACAAGGGGTCGTTTGAGGCCGCGACCGTTGTCCGAGAGACGATCAACGTGAAAGGTCGTGCGGATCCGGTGACGTTGGACGTCACGATCACGCGGCACGGGCCGATCGTCACGCCGATCCTCACGGGCCAGACCGCCCAGCTGGCGCTGCGCTGGACCGCGCTCGATCCCGGTCGTCTCCTCGACTTCGTCTTCGAGCTCGCGCGCGCGCCGAACTGGAGCGAGTTCCGGATCGCGGTCGCGGATTTCAGCGGCGCCGCGGTGTCCGCCTGTTACGCGGACGTCGACGGGCACATCGGCTATCAGCTCGTCGGCCGGCTGCCCGCGCGAAAAGGTGATGGACAGATGCCTGTCCCGGGATGGACCGGAGAGTACGACTGGACCGGAGTGCTGCCGGCCGAGGCGAATCCAAGCATCGCCGACCCGTCGGCGGGCGTGGTAATCAACGCCAACGATCGCCCGACGCAGGACCCCGAGGGCGTCGGCTACAAGGGCGAGTGGGACCCGGGCTTCCGCGCGACCTACATCGCGCAGCGGCTTGCGAGCGCCGCGAGGGCCGACCTCGCCGCGATGCGTTCGCTGCAGACCGATTTCACGTCGCTTCCGGTCGCGCGCTTTCGCGACGCGATCCTTGCCGCGTCCCCGACAACGCAGGCCGCTCGCGACGCGCAGGCGCTGGTCCGGGCCTGGGACGGCACCCTCGCCGCGGACTCGCCCGCCGCGGCGATCTATGAGTCCTGGCTCGTCCGAATGTGCGAGCGCGTCTTCAAGGACAAGCTCGGGGCGAACCTCTATCGCGATTACGCCGCAGGCGCTCGCATCACCTTCGCGCTGTATCAGCTCATTGGACGGCCGAACGACGCGTGGTTTTCCGAGATCGGGGACACCACGCTGAGGGGGCGCGACGCGGTCGCGGGCCGGGCGCTCGACGACGCGGCGAAGGACCTCGCGGCGCGCTTCGGCGCCGATCAGAGCGGCTGGCGGTGGGGCGACATCCACACGATCACGTTCGCGCACCTCCTCGCGATCGGCCCGCTAACACTCCTGCTCAACATCGGTCCGCTGAAGCGCCCCGGCGACGGCTACTCCGTGAACAACGAGGCCTACTCGATCGGCGCATCCTTCGCCGTCTCGAGCCATCCCTCCGAGCGGATGATCGCGGACCTCGCCGATCTCGACGCGTCGCTGTCGATCACACCTGAGGGCGAGTCCGGTCAGCCCGGATCGAGGTACTGGGGCGACCAGACAAAGCTCTGGGCGGCCGGCGACTACAAGCCGATGCGCTTCTCACGCGATCGTCTGGGTCACCTCGACGGGACGCTCGTCTTCCGTCCGCGGTAAGCGGCACCGATGGCTGCCGCGGCCGCGGTCCCGAAAGTGACAACGATGACGGCGATGAGCGCGGTCGACGGCGAATCCTCCCGGGGTGCGCGTCCGGCGGGCAGCCCGATGGATGCCGGATCGCGCCCACCTTGCATCGTGCCCGAGCAGATGTCTGTGTGGACGCGGTCTTCCCGGACACCAGCGAAGACCGTGTATTGCCTGCCGACGAGGAAGTCGAAGCCGCAGCTCGCGCCCGATCGCTCGGTCGAGACCCAGTACGTCCGCGTCGCGTCGCCCTTGTACACCGCTTCCACCGCGAAGCGGACGCTCATCGGGTCCGCGCTCGAGATCACCAAGCCTGTGATCGGCGGCTCGATGACCGTCACGGTGCCCCGGAACACCACGTCCGCTCGTGCGGCCTGCTGCGCTCCGGTCTGCTGCACGCATGAGCAGGCGTTCGCGCGAACGCCCAGGCCGACGGAGAGCGCTCCCGCAAAGACCGCGAATGCGAGAAAGCGCAGCACCTTGGTGACGATAGCTCCCGCGTACCATCGCAAACGTGCGAAAGAAGAGCCGCGACCGCGCCGAATGGGAACGCACCACCTACGCGGAAGCGACCAAACGGATCCCTGAGCGCGCGAAATTCGAGACCACGTACGGCGCGCCGCTTCCGCCCCTCTTCGACGGCAGCGGCGCCGATCCGGGGCTACCCGGCGAACCCCCGTACGTGCGCGGGATCCAACCCACGATGTACCGCGGGCGACTCTGGACCATGCGCCAGTACGCCGGGTTCGGGACCGCGGAGGAGTCGAACGCGCGCTACCGCTACTTGCTCGAGCATGGCCAGACCGGTTTATCGGTCGCGTTCGATCTTCCCACGCAGATGGGCTACGACGCCGACGACCCGCGTGTGGCGGGCGAGGTGGGCAAGGTCGGCGTGTCGATCAGCTCTCTAGAAGATTTCGCGCGGCTCTTCGAGGGCATCCCGCTCGACAAGGTCACGACCTCCATGACCATCAACGCGACCGCGACGATCCTGCTCGCGATGTACGTCGCCGTGGGCAGGCGTCAGGGGATCGCGCCCGAGCGTATCGGCGGCACGACGCAAAACGACATCCTCAAGGAGTACATCGCGCGCGGGACATACATCTTCCCGCCGCGTCCGTCGATGCGCCTGGCAACTGATCTCATCGCGTACTCCGCCGCGGAGCTGCCGCGCTGGAACCCGATCTCGATCAGCGGCTACCACATCCGTGAGGCGGGCGCCGATGCGGTGCAGGAGCTCGCCTTCACGTTCGCCGATGCGATCGCGTACGTCGACGCAGCGGTCGAGCGAGGTCTCGAGGTCGATCGGTTCGCGCCCCAGCTCTCCTTTTTCTTCGCCGCCCACTCCACCCTCCTCGAGGAGGTCGCGAAGTTCCGCGCTGCGCGCCGCCTGTGGGCCGGCATCATGCGCGACCGTTATGGAGCGAAGGCGCCGGCGGCTCTCACGCTCCGCTTCCACACGCAGACCATGGGCTCGACGCTCACCGCGCAGCAGCCTCAGAACAACATCGTCCGCACCGCGATCGAAGCGCTCGCGGCGGTGCTTGGCGGGACGCAGTCGCTGCACACGAACGCCTTCGACGAGGCGCTCGGCCTGCCGACCGAGGAATCGGTCCGCATCGCGCTCCGTACCCAACAGATCATCGCCGAAGAGTCCGGCGTGGCCGAGACGATCGACCCGCTGGGCGGCGCTTACGCGATCGAAGCCTTGACCGCGGACATCGAGCAGCGAGCCCGGGCCGAGATCGAGACGATCGATCGGATGGGGGGAGCGCTGGCTGGGATCGAACGCGGATACCAGCAGCGCGCGATCGAAGACTCCGCCTACAAGCAGCAGCGGGCGGTCGAAAGCGGCGACAAGGTGATCGTAGGCATGAACGCGTACCGCGCCGAAGGCGAGCAGCCCGCACCACCCATCCTTCGCGTCGACGAAACGGCGGTCGAACGCCAAAGGACCCGCCTCGCCAAGCTCCGCGCGAGCCGTGACGCCGGGCGCGCAAAGAAAGCGCGTGCCGAGCTGGTCACCGCCGCACGGGGCACGGCAAATCTCGTCGCACTCATTCTTTCCGCCGTCGAGGCGGGCGTCACTCTCGGCGAGATCTGCGCCGATCTGCGCGAGGTGTTCGGCACATACGTCCCCCCCCGAACATGAAGCTGGGGTCGCTGCATCACGTGGGTATCGCGGTGCTGAGCATCGACGAAGTTCTTCCCTTCTATCGCGACGCGCTCGGGCTACGCGCCGAGCCCGTGCGCGAGCTTCCGGACCAGCGCGTGCGCGTGGCGTTCCTCGGCGAGGGGCGACAGCGTCTCGAATTGATCGAGCCGACGGACCAGCAGTCGGGCGTCGCGAGGTTCCTCGCGGAGCAGGGAAGGCCGACGCTCCATCACGTGTGTTACGTGGTGGAGGACCTCGCGGCCACGCTCCGCTCGCTCGATCGCGACGGCGTCGAGCTCATCGATCGGGCGCCACGCCGCGGCGCCGAGGGGATGGTCGCTTTCATCCACCCGCGGGCCTCGGGGGGCATATTGATCGAGCTCATCGACCGCGCGAGCCTCGGCGATTCCATACCATGACCGAGTGACTCGACGTCCGCGGATAGCCCTCACGATCGGCAAGGCGAACACTGCGCGGGCGTTGGCTGCTCGCGCGAACTACGTCGAGGCGCTCGAGAGAGCAGAGGCCGAGGTCGTGATCCTCGAGCCTGGCAAGAAGATGCCCGACGACATCGAGGGTCTCTGCTTGGCGGGTGGGCCCGACATCTCGCCGGCTCGCTATGGAGAGTCGGACCCGCGGCATCTCGCGACCGAGCCGGATCTCGAGCGCGACGAGCTTGAGTTTGGGGCGATCGAGAAGGCCCTTCAGCTAGACATCCCGGTGCTGGGCATCTGCCGCGGCTTCCAGCTTGTGAATGTCGCCTTGGGCGGCAAGCTCGTGCTCCACGTTGAGGGCCACGAGCCACCGGAGGGTCCCGACTCGCTTCGCCTCCACACCGATGTACTCATCGACCCGTTGTCGAAGGTCGCGGCTGCGTGCGGGGGAAGGGCACTGGCCGTCAACTCGCGGCACCATCAGGCGGTCAGGTCGAAAGAGCTCAGCCCGGCTCTCCGTGCGACGGCCCTGGTCGGCGATCTCGTCGAGGCGTTCGAGTCGGACAAGTACCGGTGGGTGGTGGGCGTGCAATGGCACCCTGAGCGGATACGAAAGGACAAAGGGATGTCTCCGGAAGTGGAAGGCATCTTCGGCGCCTTCGTACGCGAGGCGGCGCGCACCACGACCCCGGCACGGTGACGATCTCGACCGGAGAGCAAGCTCCGGTCGAGGAAGCCCGCGTCGGGCTCGGGAGGCCGTTGCGCGTCGCGCTCCTCTACGACCGCAACGATGCTTCGCGTCGCGAGGTCGCTCGTGTTGCCCTCGCCGCGGCGGCGGAGCCGAGCGCCGTCGTGCCCACCGACGATCCGCGCTCGTTCGGGGAGCTGGCACAGGCCCTCCGAGACGCGGTACCCGACGTCGTGCTCGTGCGCCCCGAACCCAAGGGTGTCGCGGCCATGACCGAGCTGCTCGAGGCCCTGCGGCTCGGATGCGCGATGCAGCGGCCCGCGCCACGGATCTTCGCGATCGCAGATGAGCGGGTCGCCGATCAGCTCCGACCCGCCGCGGCGGGCCTGCCGTTCGAGGCATCGAGTGACGTGGGGGAGCTCGTCGCCGCGCTGCGCGCCTTCCGCCGCGGCGCGCAAAAGGATCTCTTGCTGCGCGATGAGCTCATCGAGGATGCGGCCCGGTCGCTCGCGGAGTCGAGCAGCGCGGATGCGCTGGTCATCGACGTCTCCGAGTCTTCGACCTCGTGCGTGCTGGCGCGCGCGGAGGGTGTCGAGGCCGCGCACATCGTGCCGCTCGGCCTCGGCGCGGCGGCCGATCATGTCGTCGCGCGCGCGGGACTCGACCGCGTGCGGCGATGGCTGCCGCGTGCCATCGACGCGCCCGCCCTGCTCGAGCGCGTCTTCAACCGTGCGCTCTGGCCAGGCGCGCTACCGGCGACCGAATCCGCGCTCGCGCTCGAGATGGCGCTCGCGCGCGAAGCGATCGCCCACGCGCTCCGAGACGCGGAGTACGCGGGGCTTGACGTCGCGGCGATGCGCGCGGCGCCGGCCGTGCTCGTGACCGGTCGCGCCGCCTCCTTCCCGCGTGCGGCACAAACCCTTCTCGTGGCCGTCGACGGGCTCGAGCCCACCGCACTCACGACGGTGTTCCGCGAGCCTGACGACGGCCGCGCCGAACGCATCGCGCTCGTGCTGTCGATCTCGCCGCGCCGCTCGGCGACCGTGCGGCTCACCCATGCCGGCGGCCGGGCCCAGCATCGCGTCGCCCGCGGCGCGTTCACGCTCGTCCCGATATCGGGCGACGTCGACATCTCGGTCAAAGGCGCGCGCGTGAAGGGGATCGCTCACGCCGGCGCGCTTGGCCTGCTCATCGATGCTCGCGGCCGCCCGCTCGTGCTCCCGAATCGCGATGCCGAGCGGATCCCCGCCGTGTCACGATGGCACGCCACGCTGCGCGCCCTGCCGTCGATGGGCGTGGCGTGACCTGGCGGCACGGGCGCTGGATCGCGGAGCACCCGCTGCCCATCGGCGTCGTCGAGCGAACGACCGTCGGCCGGATCGTGAACGCCGGGGATGTCATCGCCGCCGGCGTTGCGCTCGGCACAGCACTACGCCTGAAGGGGGCGCGGCGCTTTGGCCTCCCGGCGGCCGACATGGAGCGCGAGCTGCGCGTGCCGATCGGTAGCGAAGTGACCGCGGGGACGCTTCTGGCCCGGACCGGCCGGCGCTTTCCGCGGGTGCTCACCGCCCCGATCGACGGCCGGCTGCTTCACCTGACCGCGGATGGCGACATCTATCTCGCGCCGATCGTCGGTCGCTGGATCGTAAGGTCGACGCTCGATGGGGCGGTAACGCGCTCGGATGAAGCCGGCGTGACCATCGAGGGCGACGCCTGGTGCATCACGGGCGCCGCCGCGTACGGACCCGACGCGATCGGCGAGCTGACCCTCGGCGTGACTGCGCCGACGGAAGACCTCGCCCCATCGCGCGTCGACGTGCGTCTCGGAGGGCGGATCATGATCGGGGGTGCACGCGTATCCGCGGAGGTGCTGACGCGCGCGCACGCGTGCGGCGTGTCCGGGCTCGTCGCCGGAGGCGCTCCTGCCGCGGGACTCAGGGTCGTGTACGGCGAGACCGTCACCGCCTCTGGTCATGCCGGCCGCGAGGACCGCCCGACCGTCATCTGCCTCATCGCGTTCGGGAGCGCGGCCCTTCCCGATGCGATCTTCCGGCCGCTCGCGGCGCTCGCGGGCTCGCGCGCCGCGATCCATACGGCATCGGCTCGGCTATTCGTCTTCGCGCCCGCCGATGCCGGGGCGTTCGCGACGGACGAGCTTGACCTTGTGCTCGCCCCCGACTACGCAAGCGTCCGCGCGCTCGTGGCGCGGACCGTGAATGGTGAGGTCACGTTCCCAAGCGAGGTGCGCGCGGGCGCGGTCCGCCACGGCGATGAGGTCGTGCCCTCGGCGAACGTCCGCCCCTTCCACGCGAAGCGCTAGCCTCGGCCGGTGGGAAGGCGAGGACGTCGGCGCGCAAGGCGCGAGGCGGGCGAGCAGCGCGTCGCCAGGACCGACAAGCGAGCCTCGCGCTCGGAGGATAAGCGGCGCGAAGCGTTCACAGCGCAGCAGCGTTCGCTCGCAAGGCGGCGCACCTTCATCGGCGCGCTCGGCTTCATCCCGCTCGTCGGCGCACTCGGCTGCGGGAGCGGCGTCGCCTTCCTCTGTGCGATCCCTCAAGAGTGGTGGCTCGCCATCTGGGCGGCCCTTTTTGGATCGTTCCTCGGGATCACGATCCGGCTGATCCTTGACCGCCGCAAGTTCCAGCGCGGAGCGGCGAGTGGGTGACTCGCGCGACGGTCGCGCCATCGACCTCGTGAGCCACTCCTCCCTTCACACCGAACGTCTCGGCGAGCGGTTGGGCCGCTCCGCTGGACCGAACGACGTCTTCGCACTATCGGGTGAGCTGGGCACAGGAAAGACGGTCCTTGCTCGAGGTGTGGCATCTGGTCTCGGCATCGATCCCGCCGACATCTCGAGCCCGACGTTCATCATCCTTCGCGAGCACGGCGGTGGACGTCTGCCGTTCTTTCACATTGACCTCTATCGTCTCGAAGGCACGGACCTCTCGAACACCGGTTGGGAGGAATGCCTCGATGCCGGCGGCGTGACCGTCATCGAATGGCCGGATCGAGCCGGTGCCGGGTTGCCCGATGACCGGCTCGACGTGCGCCTCGAACATATCGCGGACACGAAACGGCGCGTTGTCATCACGGCGACGGGCCCGCGCTCGGCGCGCCTGGTGGAGGAGCTCCACAGCAGTGTTACTGGCGCTTGACACGTCGACCGACTGGGCGTCGGTCGCGCTCTTCGACGGCCGCGACGTCCTTGGCGAGGAGACCTGGCGCGCCCAGCGGCGACAGGGCGACGAGCTCTTCCCGGCGATCGAGCGGATCCTGCTTTCGACGCGGACCGCGCTCTCCGCGGTGACGCGGGTCGCCGTCGCGACCGGACCCGGCTCGTTCACGGGCCTGCGCGTCGCGATCGCGGCGGGCCAGGGGATCGCGCGGGGAAACGGTGCTGCCCTCGTCGGCATCTCGACCCTCGATGTCCTTGCCTACCCGCACGCTCCTTCGAAGCTGCGCACGTGCCCCCTGCTGCCGGCCGGGCGCGACCAGTACTACGCCGCCTTCTATCAGGAGCGGAATCGCAAATGGATGCGGCGCTCGCCATTCATCGTTGCGAGCCTCGCCGAGATCTGCCGGCAAATCGGGACGCATACGCTGTTCGTCGGAGAGGTCGACCCGGACGCCGAGCAGGTCCTCCGGGATCTCCTCGGCCCGAAAGCGCTCTTCGCGTCGCCGGCCTCGCGCGTGCGGCGCGCGGGCTTTCTCGCGGAGCTCGGCTGGAAGGAGCTCGAGGCGAGCCCGCAGGTGAGCCAGATCGAGCCGCTCTATGTCCGCCAGCCGTCGATCCGAGTCTCCTTCGACCAGCCCTTCGCTCCGCCGCCTGCCGATGAGCGCGCGCTGGGTCTCCCCAAGCGGGATTAGAGGTACCGTCAGAGCGTGGTCGCCACCTTTCCCATAGTTATCGAGGAGATGAGCCTCGACGACATCGACGGCGTCCAGGAGGTCGAGCGGGCTTCGTTCCCGGTCCCGTGGCCCGCGAACGCGTTTCGCCACGAGCTCACGCAGAACAAGAACGCTCGGTACATCGTCGCGCGCGAAGGGGGCCGCATCGTCGGTTACGCGGGCCTTTGGCTCATGGTCGACGAGGCTCACATCACCACGTTCGCCGTCCACCCGGATCAGCGCCGGCGGCGGATCGGCGAACGGATGCTCGTGCGTGTCTTCGAGATGGCGGCGGCGCTCAACGCCGAGTGGCTGACGCTCGAAGTGCGCGCATCCAATCTCGCTGCGCAGAAGCTCTATGAGAAATACGGATTCCGCCGCGCCGGCGTGCGCCGCCGGTATTACTCGGACAACAACGAAGACGCACTCATCATGTGGACCGAGCGGCTGCGCGATCGCCCGGTGCGGGACCGGGTCCAAAAGCTCAAAGCTCAGCTCGAGGATGAGGGCGATTGAGGATCCTCGCGATCGAGACGTCCTGCGACGAGACCGGCGTCGCGATCGTCGAGGATGGGCGGCGGATCCGCTCGAACATCGTCGCGTCGCAGCTCGTCCACCAGGACACAGGCGGCATCGTCCCCGAGGTCGCAGCGCGCGAGCACCTGCGTGCGCTGGACGCACTGACCGTCAAGGCCCTGGCTGACGCCGGCCGTCAGCTCTCCGAGATCGACGCGGTGGCCGCGACGGTCGGTCCCGGGCTCATCGGCTGCCTCCTCGTCGGCGCGAACTACGCGCGCGGGTTGGCGCTCTCGGCGGGGCTGCCCTTCGTCGGCGTGAACCACCTCGAGGGCCATGTGTACGCGAACTGGTTGTACGAGAGCGAGGACATTCCACCGGAGCCGGAGCTGCCGGCCATCGTCCTCGTCGTGAGCGGCGCGCACAGCGATCTCGTCCTGATGGAGGCCCACCGCCGCTTTCGGCCGCTCGGACGGACGATCGACGACGCCGCCGGCGAAGCGTTCGACAAGGTCGCCCGACTCCTGCACCTGGGCTTTCCAGGCGGGCCGATCATCGAGCGCATCGCGAAGGAAGGCGATCCGAACGCGTTCCCGCTGCCCCGCGCCGCGCTCGCCGATCGCTTCGACTTCTCGTTCAGCGGCCTGAAGACGGCCGTCTTGCGTCTGGTGCGCGAGCTCGAGAAGAAGGGCGACGTGCCTGTCGCGAACGTGGCCGCGTCGTTCCAGAAGGCGATCACCGAGATGCTCGCCGAGAAGACCGCGCGTGCGGCCGCGGAGCACGCGGTCGAGACGGTGCTGCTCGGCGGGGGAGTCGCCGCGAACCTCGCGCTTCGCGCGGAGATCGCGCGCCGGATCGGCCATCCGCTCCGCGTCCCGCCGCCGCGGCTCTGCACCGACAACGGCGCGATGATCGGCGCCGCGGCGTTCTTCGCTCTCCGTCACCGCGGAACGGAGATGCCAGTTGCGGTGAGGAGCGACCTCAAGCTGGCATGACGCGAGAGGAGCTCGCGGCGGCGTTGGGCGAAGCGCGGGCTCGCGCGAAGACCGACGGGTCCGGCAATGACGTGCCCGACCTCGTGCTCCGGATCCTCACCGCCGCGAGCGGGACCGAGGGTGTGCGCGACTCGCTCAAGGATGTGAAGGCCGGTCGCGCTTTGCTGCGGTTCACGGATGTCGGACGCGCGATCGAGTTCCAGGCCGGCGAAGGAAAGTTGCACGCGGAGTCCGCCGATGTGAAAGGCCCTGGCCCGAAGGTCGATGCGACGAGCGCCACGTGGCTCGGACTCCTGAGCGGGACGCTCAAGCCGTGGCTCGCTTTCACGCGCGGCATGGTCGTGTGCCGCGCGGGCCTCACAGAGCTGCGGTGGCTGCAGCAGGTCGCGGAGCGTCTCCAGAAGGCATACGCGGAATAGGCTCGCTGACGGAACACTGGACTAGAGTTTCACCTGATGGCTGAAGCGGTCGCCCCGCGACCGGGGCCCGACGACACCAACCTTCCCGACGAGCAGCGCAAGGTCCACCGCGCCGAGACCAAGACGCGGACGCCTCTTGAAGCCAAGCGGGAGGGACCGACGCTCGACGTGGTCAAAAACGACGAGCGGGTCAAGGTCTTCATCCGTTCGGCGAACCAGCAGACGGGCGCGATCGGCTACACCGAGCACGGCGAGCGGCACGCCAACACGTCCGCCGACGGCGCGCGCTTCATTCTCAAGTCCCTCGGCCACGACGCACGCCGCTGCGAGATCGCGGCTGTCGCCGCATACCTGCACGACATGGGCAACGTGGTGACGCGCGAAAAGCATGCCCAGACCGGCGCGCTGCTCGCGAAGGACATCCTGATGGACCTCGGTTTTCCGCTCGACGAGGTGGCGACCATGATGGGCGCGGTCGCCAATCACGAAGAGGACGAGGGCGGCCTTCCGGTGAGCGCGGTGTCGGCAGCCGTGATCATCGCGGACAAGAGCGATGTGCACCGGAGCCGTGTCCGGAACCCGAAGTCGACCTCATTCGATATTCACGACCGGGTGAACTACGCGGTCACGGCCTCGGAGATCAAGGTCAGCCGCAAAGAGAAGCTCATCACCCTCGAGCTCGCGGTCGACACCGAGGTCTCACCGATCATGGAGTACTTCGAGATCTTCCTGCCCCGCATGATGCTGTCGCGGCGCGCCGCCGAATTCCTTCATTGCAACTTCGCCCTGGTCATCAACAACACCCGACTCCTCTAGACTCGTCTCTTCACGATCCGGGAGGCTCGATGCCCAGCATCCGTGCCCGCCGTCCGTCCCGCGTGCGTAACGCCGTCGCGGCCGGTGGCGTCGTCGTTCGCCAGCGCGACGGGGAGCGTGAGGTCGTCCTCGCCGGCCGGCACGCCGACGGCACGTGGGTCTTCCCGAAAGGCACGCCCGACAAAGGCGAGGAGATCCAGGACACGGCACTGCGCGAGGTGGAGGAGGAGACCGGCCTCAAGGTCCGGATCCTTCGGGACATCGGGACGACCGACTACTGGTTCGCCGCGCCTGGAGAGCGCGTGCACAAATTCGTCCACTTCTTCCTGATGGAGCCGACCGGCGGCGACGTGAGCGGGCACGATCATGAGTACGACGAGGTCCGCTGGGTGCCGGCCGACGAAGCGCGGCGCCTTCTGTCCTTCGACACGTATCGCGACATCCTCGACCGCGCCCTTGCGGCGGCAAGCGAGGCTGCCTGATGGCGACCGAAGCGCCGACGCTGCGGCGCACGCCTCTTTACGACAAGCACGTCGCGCTCGGCGCGAAGATCATCCCGTTCGCCGGCTACGAGATGCCGATCCAGTACGAAGGCATCGTCGCCGAGCACCGCGCCGTCCGTTCGGCCGCGGGCCTCTTCGACTTGTCGCACATGGGCGAGTTCGGCTTCCGGGGTCGCGGAGCGGGCGCGTTCGTCGATCGGCTCGTGTCGAGCGACATCGCCGGCCTTGCCGTCGGGCAAGCGCGTTATGGGCTGCTCACGAACGACCGCGGAACGATCGTGGACGACGTGATCGTCTACCGCACCGCGGAGGCGGAATACCTGATGGTCGTGAACGCCGCGAACATCGCGAAGGATCGTGCGCATGTGCTAGCGCACCTGACCAAGGACGTCGTCTTCGACGACCGTTCTCTCGACACCGCGCTCGTGGCGATCCAGGGCCCGCGGGCCGCGGAGATCCTCGCGACGACGACGCAGGATCCCTCCGATTCCTTGCCGTCTTTCGGCGTGATGCCGGCCCGGATCGCCGCGGTCAGGGCGACCGTGGCGCGGACCGGGTACACCGGCGAAGATGGCTTCGAGGTCTTCATCGCGAGCGACGATGCCGAACGAGTGTGGGACGCGCTCCTCGCCGCGGGCAGCGAGCCGGGGATCAAGCCGATCGGCCTCGGCGCGCGTGACACGCTCCGGCTGGAGGCGCGCTTCTCCCTCTACGGCAATGACATCGACGAGACGACCGACCCGATCGAGGCCGGGCTCGGGTGGACATGCAAGCTGGATAAGGACTTCATCGGCCGCGACGCGATCGCGGCGAAGAAAGCCGCGGGTCGGGAGCGGAAGCTGGTCGGGCTCGTGGTCGAGGGTGGTGTGGCGCGGCACGGCCACGAAGTGGTCAAAGGCGGCGAGGTCGTCGGCCGGGTCACGAGCGGCACATACGGCCCGACGGTCGAGAAGAACATCGCCCTGGCCTATGTCCCGACCGCGCTTTCGAAGGTCGGAGCGGTCCTGGCGGTGCGCATCCGCGGCAAGGACGTTCCCGCTACGGTAGTGAAAACACCGTTTTATCGGAGGCCTGAGTGAGCACCGTTCCCAACGACCTGCGCTACTCCAAGGAGCACGAGTGGGTGCGCGCCGACGGTGACGTTGCCACCATCGGCATTACGCACTTCGCGCAGGAGCAGCTCGGTGACGTGGTCTTCGTCGAGCTCCCCGAGAAAGGATCGACAGTGCGCCAATTCTCGAGCCTCGGAGTCGTCGAATCGGTCAAGGCCGCATCCGACCTCTACGCGCCGATCTCCGGCGAAGTGATCGAGCGCAACGTCAAGGTCATCGAAAAGCCTGAGCTCGTGAACAGCGAGCCATACGGAAACGGCTGGATGATCAAGGTCCGCCTCGCGGACAAGGGCGAGCTCAACCAGCTGCTTTCGCCGACGGACTATCGCTCGCACATCGGCGAGACCGCCGGCGCCGGCGGGGATTAATTGAATGAACCGAGCGACGAGCGCGTCGCGACGCGCCCAGGGGCCCCTACCCCTGCCCGCGAGGAGCGAGACCTTCAGCCCTGAGCGTGTCTTCGCGGTCGCTTCGCGCCCAGGGGCCCCTACCCCTGAGCCGCGAGATTGAACAACAACCCTTACTCGCCGCACACCGACGCCGACCGCGCGGCGATGCTGAAGCGCGTCGGGATCAAGACCGTCGACGAGCTCCTCACCGCGATCCCGAAAGACGCCCTTCGCCCGAAGCTTGGGCTCCCCGGCGGCATGGCGGAGATCGAGGTGCAGACGCATCTCGAGGCGCTCGCCGCGCAGAACCGGCCGGCCGGCGCGGGCCCTTTCTTCATCGGCGGTCCCGTCCAGCGCCGCTACATCCCCGCGGCCGTGCCGGTGCTTGCGCTGCGCGGCGAGTTCCTCACCGCGTACACGCCCTATCAACCCGAGGTGAGCCAGGGCACGCTTCAGGCGGTCTTCGAATACCAGTCACTCTTGAGCGAGGTCCTTGCGATGGACGTCGTGAACTCGTCGATGTACGACGGGTCGACCGCCGTGGCGGAGGCGGCGTTCATGGCTGTTCGTGCGACCGGCCGCAAGAAGGTCGTGGTGGCGCGCGAGGTCTTCTATCAGTTCCGGCACACGTTGCGCACCTACGCGCGGGGGCCGGACCTCGAGGTGCTCGAGGTGCCGACGCGAGACCTCGTCGCGAACGCCGAGGGCGCGGCCTGTCTCATCGTCCAGCACCCCGACTCGTTCGGCGCTCTCGTCGATGTCCGGCCCATCGCCGAGGCAGCCCACGCCGCCGGCGGCCTGTGCGTCCAGGTAACCGAGCCCCACGCCAACGCGTTGCTCGAGCCGCCCGGCGCGCTCGGCGTTGACATCGCGGTCGGCGAGGGACAGCCGCTCGGCATTCCCATGTCGCTCGGCGGTCCACACCTCGGGATCTTCGCTGCGCGCGAGGCGCTCGTTCGCCAGATGCCCGGCCGACTCGTGGGCGAGACAAAGGACGCGCGCGGCACTCGCGGCTTCGTGAACACGCTGCAAACGCGGGAGCAGCACATCCGCCGTGAGAAGGCGACGAGCAACATCTGCACGAACGAGGCGCTCGCCGCCATCACCGCGGCGACCTACCTCGCGCTCATGGGCCCGACCGGGCTCCGCGCCGCGGCCCGCACAGGCGTCGCGAAGGCCCACGCCCTGGCTGCGAGACTCGCCGCGATCCCCGGGTGTGCCATCGCCCTCGATGGACCCTTCTTCGATCGGTTTCAGCTCCGGACGCCGCTCCCGGGTCGCGACCTCAAGCACGCGCTCGCGAAAGTGAACATCCTCGTCGACGATGGCCTGCACCACGAGGAGCGGGACGGAATCGTCATCCAGTGCACCGAGATGACGAGCGACAGCGACGCCGATGCCCTGGTCTCGGCAGTGGAGCGGATCACGGCCGGCGCGCGTGAGGCGGTGACGGCTCGATGACCGCGATCCGCACGCAGGTCGTTCCCGAGTCCGGCGTCAAGACCGCCCTGCCGGCGCTCGAGCCGCTGCTCAGCGAGATCCACCAGGCCGGGCGCGCGGGACGCCACGTTCGCGGTGGCGAAGACGCCGACGCCCTGATCCCAAAGGAGTTTCGCCGGCGTGCGTCCCTCGATCTGCCCGAGATCAGTGAGCCGCAGGTCGTTCGCCACTTCACGCACCTCGCGCAGCTCAACTACGCCGTGGACACCGGCATGTACCCCCTCGGCTCGTGCACGATGAAGTACAACCCGAAGGTCAATGACCGGATCGCGTCGCTCGCCGGCTTCGCGGACATCCACCCTCGACAGGACGACGACACGATTCAGGGAGCGCTGCGCCTCTTGTTCGAGCTGGAGCAGCTCCTCGTGAAACTGACCGGAATGGACGCCGCGACGTTGCAGCCTGCGGCCGGGGCGCACGCCGAGTTCACGGCCCTTCTGGTGTTCAAGGCCTATCACTCCAAACGAGGCGATGGCGCCAAGCGGCGCCGCGTGATCGTCCCCGATACCGCGCATGGCACCAACCCCGCTTCAGCGGCGATGTGCGGCTTCGAGGTCACGACGGTGAAGAGCGACGCGAACGGCAACATCGATCTGGCCTCGCTCAAGGCCGCCCTCGGCGACGACGTCGTTGGGCTCATGCTCACGAACCCGAACACGCTGGGATTATTCGAGGAGCGACTACGTGAGGTGTGCGACGCGGTGCACAACGCCGGAGGCCTTGTGTACGGCGACGGCGCGAACATGAACGCGCTCCTCGGCGTCGCGCGTCCGGGCGATCTCGGCTTCGACTGTATCCACATCAACGTGCACAAGACCTTCTCGACACCGCACGGTGCCGGCGGACCGGGCGCTGGCCCGCTCTGTGTCAAGGCGAAGCTCGAGCCCTTCCTTCCGCATCCGCGGATCATCAGAGATACCGATGGCAGCTACCGGCGCGGGCCGATGCCTCCCGACAGCATCGGACGAGTCCGTTCCTTCTTCGGGAACTTTGGAGTGCTCGTACGCGCCTACACATATATGAGGACGCTGGGCGAAGAGGGCCTCGCGGAAGCGTCGAATGACGCGATCCTGGCGGCGAACTACCTGCTCGCGCAGCTTCGCGACTCGTACGATGTCGCATTCGACCGCCCGTGCATGCACGAGTTCGTCCTCTCAGCCTCGCGGCAGCGCAAGCAAGGCGTGTCCGCGCTTGACGTCGCGAAAGCGCTCATCGATGAGGGGTTCCATCCACCGACGGTGTATTTCCCGCTCGTCGTGCCCGAGTCGCTGATGATCGAGCCGACCGAGACCGAACCACGAGAGACCCTCGACGCATTCGCAGCCGCGATGATCCGAATCGCCGAACGCGCGAAGACGGACCCGGCGTCGGTGAAGGCCGCGCCGCTACACGCGCCGCTCGCGCGCCTCGACGAGGTGAGTGCCGCAAGGTATCCGAAGCTCAAGTGGCAGCGACCGACCTAGTTCGCACCGCGACGCGGGTCGCGATGGTCGCCCCTCCCCGGGCGCTCGTCACGGCGGGCGTCGCAGATATTCGCGCCGAACCAGATGACGATTCGGAGCTCGTGGATCAGGCGCATCTCACCGAGGTGCTTACGGTGCTTGGCGCGCGAGGCGATTGGCGATACGTGCAGGGGCCGGACCAGTACTTCGGCTGGATCCGCGCAGACCTGATCTTCGAGCTTCCGGGGCCGGGCGGCCGAGGAACGGTCGCGGTGCTTCTTGCCAACGTATACGAGCGCGAGACTCGATCCTCGGCGGTCATCGAACGGATCCCAGCCGGGACCCAGCCGCCTCAGTCCTGGCGTGCAGCGCGGCAGGGAGAGCCATACCGGCCCCCGGAGTGGGCGGAGGTCCCGCTCCGTGGTCGTTCCGCGGCAGCATCGCGCGTCGGCTACCTCGCCGTGGCAGACACCGCGGCGGACGACGAGATCCCGCATCGTTTCCCGACGGCCGACGACTACCTGAAAACGGCGGAAGCGTTCATCGGCGTTCCTTACTTATGGGGTGGTACGACCGCGCTAGGGATCGACTGTTCGGGATTCGTTCAGGCGGTGTACCGTTTGAACGGGGTGGCCCTGCCGCGGGACGCGGATCAACAGGCCATGCTCGGCCGGAAGGTGGATACGGCTCGAGCGGGTGATCTCATGTTCTTCGGCGACGGGTCGGTCACTCATGTAGCGCTCGCGGCGGGCGCGCGAGCATTCGTTCACGCCCCGATGAAGGGCGCGATGGTCGAGCGCGGAGAGCTGGGCGAGGATCGGAAGCTCCGCGTCACCCGCCGCTACCTCCCCGACGAGGTGAACGTATGAAGCTCGCGGGACACCCGCAGCCCGCCGGCGATGCCCGCACCGACCGCGATTTGGTGTACGCGGCGCGCGACGGCGTCACCGAGGCATTCGACGCGCTCTTCTATCGGTATCGCGACGGAATCTTCCGGCTCGGTCTGGCTATCACCAAAGACCCGTCGGCCGCCGACGAGATCGTCATCGACACGTTCGCGCGCGCGCATCGGGCCCTCGCGCGCCTCGAGCCCGACGATTCGCTACGTCCATGGCTCTACCGCGTCGCGGTCAATCTCTCGTACAACCGCCGACCCCGGAAGAATGTGGTGCTCTCATCTCTTGACGATGCGGCCGACGAAGCCCTCGCCAATGAGGAGGGCTCGCCGCCGAACGTCGCAGAGCAGGCCGAGTTGCGGAGGCTCGTGCTCGGCGCCGTCGACGAACTCGGCCCCAAGCACCGCCTGGTGGTCGTGTTGCACTACTTGAACGGTCTGAACCTGACGGAGATCGCGCAGGTCGTCGACTGCCCGATCGGGACCGTGAAATCGAGGCTCCATTACGCGCTCCGGCGTTTGCGAACGCATCTTGCGGCACACCCAGAGCTTGGCATCGAACCGAGCCGGCCACTGCTGGCTACTGGACTTAGGGGACGAAGGCCGATCACGGCACCGGTGCCCCTCGAGGACGAATGAAGCTCTTTGCCCGCGGCTGCGGTCTGTCGCAGCTTCCGTACACCGCCAGGGCGGAGGACCTGTCCATCCGGGACAGGTTCGAGATCGAGGCGCACGCCGCGACCTGCCCGGAATGCGCCGCGGCCCTGAGAGAGGTCCACTCGGTCGATGCGGCGCTGCGCAGTGCGTTCGCTCCGCTGCGCGAACGGCGTGCGACACTCGCGCCGGGTCGGGTCCGGTTTGCGCTCAACTCCCGGCGCGTCGAGCGCTCGACCCTATTCCGTTTGCCGCGGGTCTTCGGTCGGCTCGCAGAAGTGTCGGTCATGGTCGGGGTGACCCTCTTCGTGATCGGCGGGTCCGTCGAATACCCTCAGTCGGTCGCGCCGCAGCAGCCGCGGTCGATCATCCAGGATTACTTCCGCAAGCAGCCACCCACAGATGAGATCGATTACTTCCGCTGGCTCCGTCTCAACCGAACCGAAAGCGCGAAGGTCGTCAGCGACCCGGTCCGCTTCCCGGACGGCGGCCGCTATGACTTCGACCTCGTCGAGCCAGTTCGAGCACCGACCGCGTCGCCCCGCTGATCTGACCCTTCGATCGAGCAGCTCGTCCCGTCGGCTGCGCCTTCGCAGGGGCAGGGGCCCCTGGGCGCGGAGCGACCGCCACGGGCTCAGGGCCTCCTCGCGAATAAATCGCTCGTCGCTCCGTTCGTTTCGAACCGCGGTCTCCCTGGCGCTGATCCTCGCCGCGCTCGCCGGCGCGTGTGCGACCACGCCGCCTGCGCGCCGGGATGTCGTGGTCGGGCTCGTCGGCGAGCCACGCACCGTCTTCGACGACGATCCTTCGGCGCGCTTCGTCGCGGCCGCGGTCACCGAAACACTTGTTCGGCGCGACGAGCACGACGAGCTCGTGCCCCGACTTGCCGAGTCTGTGCCCACCATCGAGAACGGCGGGCTGCGCGTGGTGACCGACGATCTCGCGGCTCCGGACGGCCGCCTCGTTGCGACCTTCCGGCTGCGCGAGGCACGCTGGCAAGATGGAGAGCCGATCACGGCCTCCGACGTGCGGTTCGCCTGGGAGCAGGACGAGCTCACCCCGGCCGGGACGATCGTTCGCTGGATGGCGGACCGCATCGCGAGCGTGGAGGTCCTCACTGCCCGTGACTTTCGGATCCTGTACCGGAATGGCGAACGGTGGGACGACTACGCGCTCGCGCCGCGCGTGGTGCCGAGCCACAGACTCGCGCAGGCGACCGTGGCGCAGCGCGCCGCATACGCGCGAGAGCCGGTACACGCGGGACCGTTTGCCATCGCGGCCTGGCTTCCGGGCAGCATCACCCTCTCCGCCTTCAAGAACTATGTCCTCGGGCCGCCGAAGCTTGGGCGGCTGGAGATCCACTTCTTCTCCACCCGGGCCGCAGCGCTCCAGGCGCTCCTCAAAGGAGATATCGACGTCGCTCCCTGGCCGGTGCTCGAGGCCGATCTCGCGAAGACGCTCGACCGTTTCGCCGACGGCACACGTCTCCTCGCGCACTACGTCCCGACCGAAGCGATGACCGTTCTCCGGTTCGGCTCCGACCCCAACCGCTTTGGCGACCCGCTCGTGCGAAAGGCCATCGAGCTCGCTGTCGATCGCCAATCGATCGTCGATGACGTTTTCGTGGGGCGGGCGCGCGTACCCAAGACTTTCCTCCTTCCGCCGCATTGGGCTGCCACCGAGGAGGCCGTGGCCGGCGTCGCTCCGGATCGGGATCGGGCGCAGGCCGTGTTGGTTGACGCCGGTTTCGTCAGAGGCCAATACGGGATCCTCGAGCGTGGGGGTGAGCGCATGACGGTCACGCTGCAGGTGGCGGCCGGATCGACCGCGCGCGTCGAGGTGGCCCGGCGGGTCGCCGGTGATCTCGCTGCGATCGGGATCGCGGCGGATGTTCGCGAGCGCCCCGCCGCCGATCTAATGGCCGATGTCAACGCGGGGCACTTCGACATGGCCGTCACCCCTGAGGACGCTTCCGACCCGCAGCTCGCCTCCGCGCGCTGGAGCGGCTTCGTCGATCCGTGGTTCGACGTTTTGGGACAGCTCGCCAGCGGCGTTCCCGAACGTAACGACAAGCGAGCCATCTATGCGGAGATGGAACGTGTCTGGTCCGCCGCGCTTCCGGCGCTACCCCTCTACCAGGAGCTGCGAGTCGACGTGGCGCCTTCCGCTCTTGCCGCCATCCAGCCCACACCGTCCGGAGCGGCCCTTTCATGGAACGTCTCCGAGTGGGTTTTCGTGGCGCGCTGAACCCGCGGCCGGTGGCGGCGGTATTGAGGATGGCCCAGAATCCGCGCGTACACGTCTCAAATTACAAAGGAGAGGGAGGCGGATCTTGACCCAAACCCGCAGTCGCATCTGGCCGCTCCTGTCGCTCCTGACGCTGGTGGGACTGGTCGTAGGCGCCTGCACGCAGCAGGGCGGCGGACCGAGCACCGGTGACGGAGCCAGCGCGGCGGACCCCAACGGCGAGCTTGTGACCAACATGGGTACCGAGCCGGCGACGATCGACCCCCAGGTGGAGTCGTTCGTCCAGGAGATCGGCGTGACCATGAAGGTCTACGAGGCGCTCATGACGTTCGACCTCAAGACCGGCAAGCCGATTCCCGCCGCGGCGAAGGACATGCCGAAGGTCAGCTCCGACGGTAAGAGCTACACCTACACGCTCCGCGACGGCCTTAAGTACTCGGACGGCAAGGCGCTCGGCGCCAATGACTTCAAGTACGGTTGGCAGCGGCTCTGCGATCCCGCAACGGCGGGTGAGTACGCCTTTACGGGTTACATCGTCGTCGGCTGCGAAGCCTGGAACGGGATGGATCCGAAGAAGGATGACCCGGCCAAGCTCGCTGCCGCGAAGAAGACTTTCCTCGACAGCATCACCGTCAGCGGCAATGACATCAGCTTCAAGCTCACCGACCCGGCCCCCTACTTCAATGCGATCGCCGGTCTCTGGGTGGGTGTTCCCACGCGCGAGGACCAGGTCACCAAGGGTGGCGACAAGTGGACGGAGCCGGCGACGTACATCGGCAACGGCCCATTCATCATGAGCGAGTGGAAGCACCAGGAGAAGATCGTCTACACCCGCAATCCGAATTACCGCAGCCCGGCCAAGCTCGCGAAGTGGACCTCGGTGATGATCAACGAGGGCGCCGTCGCGTTCGCGGCCTATCGGAACAACGAGCTTGACATCTACCCGGTCGCCGCGGAGGACCTCCGCACGATCGACAGCGACGCCGACCTGAAGAAGCAGGTCGTGGACGGACCCGGCTCGTGCACCTTCTACGTGGGCTTCAACAACAAGAAGGATCCCTTCACGGACAAGAACGTCCGCGTCGCCTTCGCGAAGTCATTTGACCGCGACGCGTACATCACCGACGTGCAGAAGATCGGCAAGCCGGCGACTTCCTTCATCTCGCCCGGCATCCCTGGCTACGACTCGGGCGACACGTTCCAGAAGTTCGACGTAGCGGCGGCGAAGGCGGCGCTGGCGCAGGCGAGCCCAGCCGCGACCGCCGCACTGGCGAGCCTCAAGCTCACGTACTCCTCAAGCGCGAGGAACAAGACGAGGCTCGAGTGGTTCCAGAACCAATGGAAGACGAACCTCGGCGTCAACGCCACGCTCGACCCGGTGGACTCCACCACGTTCACGCAGCTGGTCAAGAAGCCCGAGACGCTCCCGGTCATGTTCCTGCTCGGCTGGTGTGCGGACTACTACGACCAGCAGGACTGGCTGACGACGGTCTTCTCCTCGAAGGCCTCGTCCGGTCGCGTCGGCTACACCAGCAAGCAATTCGACGACCTCGTCTTCGGGGCGGATAAGGAGCCCGACCCGAAGAAGCGCGACGACATGTACCAGCAGGCTTCACGGCTCCTCTCGTCGGACGCCGCGGCCGCGTTCATCTACTACGACGCGACCAAGATCCTGCAGAAGTCGTGGGTCAAGGACTACTCGATCACGGCCCTCGGGTTCGAAGGTCAGCACTGGACCGACGTCTACGTGACCAAGAAGAGCTAGCTCTCTTCGGGTCAGCAGCGACTTAAGAAAAGAGGCCGGCGGAAGCCGGCCTCTTTTGTTTCAGGTGAGGCATTCTGAACGTCGCGCGTTATACACTCGGCTCAGGTCAGTGCTCAGATACGTCATTCGCCGACTCCTATTGATCATCCCGACGATGTTCTTCGTCGCTCTGATTACCTTCAGCCTCGCGCATCTCGCACCAGGCAGCCCGTTCGACAAAAACCCCAATCGTCCGTTGCCCGAAGAGACGATCGCACACCTCGAACGGTATTTTGGCGTCGACAAGCCCATCCCCGAGCAATTCGTCATATACATCGGAAACCTTCTGCGCGGTGACCTCGGCGCGAGCTTCGTGCAGCGCGGCCGGCCCGTCGCGGACATCATCGGTCAGGGCATCGGCATCACCGCGCAGCTGGGCATCCAGGCACTCCTGCTCGCGCTCGCGTTCTCGATCCCGCTCGGGATCGTCAGCGCGCTGAAGCAGAACACGCCCATCGACTACCTGAGTCTTCTGATCGCGACGGTCGGGACCACCATACCCGGCTTCGTTACAGCGATCTTCCTGATCTACATCTTTGGCGTCGGGTTCCACCTCCTGCCCTTCGTGGGCTGGGGCAGCTGGCAGCACACGGTCATGCCCACGTTCGTGCTGGCGCTCGGCCCCGGTGCGTTCCTCACCCGCATCACCCGCGCGAGCATGCTCGAGGCCATCCGCCAGGATTACGTGCGCACCGCCCGCAGCAAGGGCCTACGCGAGCAGTCCGTCATCGTTGGTCATGCCCTCAAGAATGCCCTGATCCCGGTGGCGACGATCATCGGCCCCGCGACGGCTGGCCTCATCACCGGCTCGTTCATCATCGAGTCGCTTTTCAACATCCCGGGCATCGGGCGGTTCTACGTCCTCAGCATCAACCAGCGCGACTATCCGATGATCATGTCCACGACGTTGCTCTACGCGTTCATCATCATGATCGCGAACCTGACGGTGGACATCGTCTATGGCGCCCTCGATCCCCGGATCAAGGTCAGTTAATGGCGACGGCGGTCACGACGAGACAACAGCAGCAGCACGCGGCTGAGCTCAACGTCATCGCACGAAAGCAGCGGTCGCTCTGGAAGGACGCATGGTCGCGCCTGCTTCGCAACAAGGCGGCGATCGCCGGTATGGTCGTGATCGTGTTCGTCGCCGTGGTCGCGATCCTCGCCGAGATAAACATCGGGGGTTTCCATTTCAGGCTCGCGCCCTACGACCCCGTTACCGACCAGAACACCCCGAAGCAGCTGATGGAGCCGATCTGGACGAAGGCCTTCGGGAGCAAGTTCACGGATCCCGCCTTCGTCCTCGGCTCCGATGAGCTGGGCCGCGACATTCTGAGCCGGCTGATGTTCGGAGCTCGAATCAGCCTCGTCGTCGGGTTCGTGCCCGTGGCGATCGTCTTCGTGATCGGCGCCACGGTCGGGATGCTCGCAGGCTACCTGGGCGGGTGGGTGGACAACCTACTCATGCGCTTCACCGACATCATCTACGCCTTTCCTGATCTCCTCTTCGTCATCATCATCGTCGCGACGCTGCGGGATACCGGTCTGGGTCAGATCCTCGGTGGGCTCATCCTGATCTTCGTCGGCATCGCGGTCGTCAGCTGGGTCGGGCTCGCGCGGCTCATGCGCGGTCAGGTGCTCTCGCTCAAGCACCGCGAATTCGTCGAGGCGGCGCGCTGCGTCGGCGCCACCCCGATTCGGATCATGCTCCGGCATCTCTTTCCCAATGTTCTCGCGCCGATCATCGTGTCGATCGCGTTCGCTATCCCTGGCGCGATGCTCACCGAGGCGACGCTGTCGTTCCTCGGCGTCGGCATCCGGCCGCCTACGCCGACGTGGGGAGCCATGATCCTCGAAGGATTCATCGTGTTCTCGACCACGCCGTGGCCGGTGTTGCTGCCGGCCTTCTGCATCTCGATCGTGCTCCTCGCATTCACATTCCTGGGCGACGGGCTCCGCGACGCCCTCGACCCGCGCATGAAGCTCTAGTGTCGGCAGCGTTGGTAGACTGCGCGGCACTCTGGGGGAGGGGGCAGTGGCTCAGCTTCTAGCGGTCACGGATCTCCACACGCAGTTCTTCACCCGCGACGGCGTCGTCCGCGCGGTCGATGGGGTGTCGTTCGAGCTCGACCAGGGCGAGACGCTCGGCATCGTGGGCGAATCCGGTTGCGGCAAGTCGGTCACGGCGCTCTCACTGATGCGGCTCATCCCGCAGCCGCCCGGGAAGATCGTGAAGGGCTCGATCGTCTTCGACGGCGCCGATGTCCTGAAGATGGACGACGACGAGGTGCGCTCGATCCGCGGGAACAACATCGCGATGATCTTCCAGGACCCGATGACCAGCCTGAACCCCGTGCTGACCATCAGCCGACAGATATCGGAGGCCCTCGAGCTTCACCTCAAAATGGACAGGAGCGAATCCCGCAAGCGGACCATCGAGCTCCTCGATCTCGTCAACATCCCGAGCGCCAAGAAGCGCCTCGACGACTACCCGCACCAGTTCTCGGGCGGCATGCGCCAGCGCGTGATGATCGCAATGGCGCTCTCGTGCAACCCGAAGATGATCCTCGCGGACGAGCCGACGACCGCCCTTGACGTCACCATCCAGGCGCAGATCCTCGACCTGCTGAAGAACCTGGCGCGCGAGTTCCGGACCGCCTTCATCCTGATCACGCACGACCTCGGCGTGGTAGCGGGCATGACGCAGCGGATCCACGTCATGTACGCGGGAAAGATCGTCGAGAAAGCGGACACCGGAGAGCTCTTCGCCAACCCGAAGATGCCGTACACCTGGGGCCTGCTGCGGTCCATCCCACGCCTGGACGAGCACCGCAAGGCGAAGCTGCTGCCCATCGAAGGCCTACCGCCGGATCTGATCGCGCCGCCACCGGGGTGCCGGTTCGAGCCGCGCTGCCAGTATCGCCGCGACGTGTGCCGCGAGAAGGAGCCGGAGCTCAAGCACATCCCGAACGCGAAGGCCGATCACGAGGCGCGCTGCTGGGGCACCCAGGAAGGTGGCTGGCTCGTGAACACGGACTGGCGTCGCGAGATCGGCGACGTACAAGTTATCGAGGAGATCAAGAAAGAGATCGCGGATCTGCCGCCTGAGGCGAAACGCGAGGGTGACGGTGAGACGCCGCCTCCGGACAAGCCGAAGGTGAATTAGAGGTGCAGAGATGGCCGTAACGACGCCCCCGTCGACACCCGATTACGTACGCGTTCGCAGCACGGCGAGCGCCGAGAGCGGAAAGAACCTTCTCGACGTCAAAGCGCTCAAGATGCACTTTCCGCTGACGCAGGGGATCATCTTTCAGCGCCAGGTCGGCGCGGTGCGCGCCGTTGACGGCATCGACTTCTTCGTCGAGAAGGGCGAGACGCTCGGCCTCGTCGGCGAGTCGGGTTGCGGCAAGTCCACCACCGGCCGCGCCATTCTCCAGCTCTACAAGCCGACCGCCGGCGAGGTGAAGTTCGACGGGATCGAGCTCACCAAGCTCGGCGGCGAGCAGATGCGCAAGATGCGCCGGCGCATGCAGATGATCTTCCAGGACCCGTACGCCTCGCTGAATCCGCGGATGACCGTCGGCAACATCATCGGTGAGCCGCTCGAGGTCCACTCCCTCGCGAAGGGACGCGAGAAGACCGAGCGCGTGCAGGAGCTGCTGCGCGTCGTGGGCCTGAACCCGTACTTCACCAACCGCTACCCGCACGAGTTCTCCGGAGGGCAGCGCCAGCGCATCGGCATCGCTCGCGCGCTCGCGGTGGAGCCGGAGTTCATCGTCTGCGACGAGCCGATCTCCGCTTTGGATGTTTCGATTCAGGCCCAGGTCATCAATCTCCTCGAGGAGCTCCAGGACCGCTTCAAGCTCACGTACCTCTTTATCGCGCATGACCTGTCCGTCGTGCGGCACATCAGCGACCGCGTCGCGGTCATGTACCTCGGGAAGATCGTGGAGCTCGCCGATCGCGTCGACGTTTACGAGCGCCCGCTGCACCCGTATAGCCAGGCGCTCCTTTCCGCCGTGCCGATCCCGGACCCGGCGGTCGAGTCCAAGCGCAAGCGGATCATCCTCACGGGCGACGTCCCGTCACCGGTCAACCCACCGAGCGGCTGTCGATTCCATACGCGGTGCTGGAAGGCGCAGCAGATCTGCTCGGAGGTCGACCCGGAGTTCATCGAGCACGAGCCGAGGCACTGGGCCGCGTGCCACTTCCCCGGCGCTTAGCCCCGCTGAACTGAACTTCCGGAAGCCGCTGGCCGTATCGGTGGAGTGAGGCGGCGCCAAAGGCGCACGCCTAGACTGCCGTCGCTCGCGGAGGGCGAGATGTGGGAGGACCTATGAGGCACTGGCGCACGACGCTTGCCGTCATCGCGACCGTCGCGCTCGTTGGGACCGCGTGTGGAGCCGGCCAGCAGACCGGCGGCGGCGCGACATCCGCTCCGGAGGAGAACCCGGTCGCGGGCGGCCGAGTCATCTACGGCGATGCCGCGGACATCCAGCGGCTGAATCCGGCGACCTCGAATGACGCGACATCATCGCGGGTGAGCGCCAAGATCTATGACTCGCTGATCATTCCCGACTACAAGACCGGCGAGATCAAGCCGTGGCTCGGCAACTGGACGGTCAGCTCCGACGGTCTCACCTACACCTGGACGATCGACGCGAAGGCCAACTGGTCGGACGGGAAGCCGATCATCGGCAACGACTTCCTCACGCGCGTGAAGATGCAGGGCCGTAGCAAGGTCACCCCGAACAAGAGCGTCTTCAACGACGTCGAGGGATATCAGGACTACAGCACCGGGAAAGCGACGAGCATCTCGGGTATCCAGATCGATTCGGCGAACCCGAAAAAGTTCACCGTGAAGTTCACGAAGATCTTCTGCCCGGCTCTCGCGAACGTGTTCGGCTCGGCGCCGATGCCGGAGCACATCTTCGGGAAATACACCGTCGACAACGACCCCTCGAAGGTCGTCGACGAAGCTCCCGAGAACAACGCTCCGCCGGTGGCGAGCGGGCCCTTCAAGTTCAAGGAATGGCGGAAGGGTGACCAGGTCATCCTCACCAAGAACGAGAACTACTGGAAAGGCGCGCCCTACCTCGACGAATGGGTGCAGAAGGTCGTCGCCGACTCGACCGTGCTCGCCGCGCAGCTCAAGACCGGTGAGCTGACCGCAGGCCTCGTCCAGCCGAGCGACGTCGCCGATCTCTCGAAGGCCGACAATCTCAAGCTCTACAAGTGGGCGAACAATGGCTACACCTACATTGGCTGGCGCACGAATAACAGCAATGTCGCGTTCCTCGGCGACAAACGCATCCGCCAGGCGCTCATGTATGGCATCAACACCGAGGAGATCGTGAAGGCGGTCTACTTCGGCGAGGGGACCAAGCAGCTCGCGCACCACCCGCCTGCCGCGTGGGCCTCGGCACCAACTAGCACCCTGAACGCGTACGCCTACGACAAGACGAAGGCCGAGGACCTGATCAAGCAGGCCGGCTACGCCAAGGGATCCGACGGCTACTACGCCAAGGACGGGAAGCCGCTCGCGATCACCATAGTCACGAACCAGGGCAACAAGACGCGTGAGACGTTCCTCCAGGTGGCGGTCGACCAGTACAAGCAGATCGGCGTGAAGATCACCCCGAAGCTCGAGGACTTCACGGCCCTCGTGCCGAAGCTCACCGGAGGCTCGCCCGAGGTCGAGGCCGTGATCATCGGATGGCAGCTCAGTGCTGATCCCGATCCATTCACGATCTGGCACTCGAGCAACGTCGCGAGCCCGACCAAGGCGGGCAACAACTTCGTGGGTTACAACAACCCCGAGGTGGACAAGCTCATCGATCAGGGACGCAACGGCCCGGACTGCTCGCAGGCCGCGCGTCAGAAGGTCTATCAGTCGATGAACAAGATCCTGAACGACGACGTGCCGTACATGTTCGGCGTCTCGGACAACCGCATCCTCGCTGTGGACGCGCGGACGCGCGGCATCAAGGAGGGCTCGTTCAGCCCGAACGGCGACTGGAACATCCACGAGTGGTGGTTCAAGAAGTAACGTCCCACTGAGCGGATGGTCGGGGACGGCGGCGCGCAGCCGCCGTCCCGGGTCGTCAGGAGGTCTCGAGCGGAGTGTGGAAATACGTCATCCGGCGGCTGCTCTACGCGATCCCCACGCTCTTCGGCATCTCCGTCATCGTCTTTCTCATCACGCGTCTCGCCCCCGGTGATCCGATCCGGCTGTATACCTTCGGCGCGCTGAACGTCACCGAAGAGGACATCCAAGGTCTTCGCGCGTACTACGGCTTGGACAAGCCACTAGCCATCCAATACGTCAACTGGATCTGGCAGGTCCTCCACGGTGACTTCGGCATGTCGCTGATCTACCACCAGCCGGCCCTGGCGCTGCTCTTCGAACGGATGGGTGCGACCCTGCAGCTCGCGTTCACCGCCTTGTTCCTCCAGCTTGTGATCGGCATCCCGCTCGGCGTGATGGCCGCGCTCCGCCGCGGCAGCTGGGTCGACAACGTGATCCGCGTGTTCGGCGTGATCGGCCACGCGATACCGCAGTTCTGGCTCGGGCTGATGGCGATCATCCTCGTGTCGGTCACTCTCCGGCTGCTTCCGAGCCAGGGCGTGCTCACAGTCGGCAAGGACGTTTGGGATATTCCCGACAGGCTCAGGCACATCATCATGCCGGCGTTCGTGTTGGCGCTCGCGGGCATCGCCAACTACTCGCGCTATCTGCGAACGGAAACGTTGGACGTCATCTCACAGGACTACGTTCGGACGGCGCACGCCAAGGGCCTGGCCGAGCGGACCGTCATCTACGTCCACGCGCTGCGCAACGCGCTCATCCCCATGGTCACCGCCCTCGGCGGGATCCTCGCGGTCTTGGTCTCCGGCGCCCTCGTGGTGGAGCAGGTCTTCACCTGGCCGGGGGTCGGCCAGTTCACGTACGCGGCCGCCCGCGCGAAGGACTATCCGGTGATCATGGCCGGCGTGATGGTCGCGAGCACGCTGCTCGTGTTGAGCTACCTACTGCGTGACATCGCGTACGCGATCGTCGATCCGCGGATCAAGGTGAAATAAAAGCGTGGCCGTCGAGGCGCAGACCGCGACGCGGCCGCTCGAGCTGCCGCAGCCAAGAGGCTCGGCCGGACTGTGGTCGACCGCCTGGTACAGCCTCCGTCGCGACCGCCTCACGATGGCGGCCGGCGCGGTCGTGCTGCTGATCATCCTGCTCTCGGTCGGGGCGCCGCTGCTCGCCGAGTACGTGTTCAGGACGACCTTCGACAAACAGGACCTGCTCCACACATACGGCGCACCCACATTGGACCCGCCCGCCTATCTGCTCGGTAGCGACGAAGTGGGCCGCAGCCAGGTCGTCCGCCTCTTCTACGGCGGTCAGGTCTCGCTCTTCGTCGGCTTTGTCGCGGCCTTCATCCAGCTCACGATCGGCGTGCTCTTGGGACTCATGGCCGGGTACTTCCGCGGCCGCGTCGACGATCTGATTACCTGGTTCATCACCACACTCAATTCCATCCCGACGATCTTCCTGCTCATCATTATTTCGGCCCTGTTTGCGCCCGGACCCATCACCCTCACGATCATCATCGGGACGATCTTCTGGACGGGCATCACCAACTTCGTGCGCGGTCAGACGTTCGCGCTACGCGAGCGCGAGTTCGTGACGGCCGCGCGGACGGTCGGCGCCACGTCCTGGCGCATCATGCTGCGTCACATCCTGCCGAACGTTCTGCCCCTCATCTTCGTCCTCACCGCGATCGATGTCGGGACCATCATCCTCGCCGAGTCCGCCCTGAGCTATCTCGGCCTAGGCATCGTTCCGCCGACGCCGAGCTGGGGGAACATGCTCACCAACGCCGCCTCGTACTTCAACCGCGCGCCATGGCTCGTGGCCTCACCTGGCGCGATGATCTTTCTCACCGTGCTCTGCCTCTACCTCGTCGGCGACGGACTGCGCGACGCCCTCGACCCACGCCTCAAATCTCGCTAACCGAGCTGCTCGCTCGGCGTTGCTTGGCCGCTCGGTGTGATCGCGCGAACGGCTCTCGCCGTACGCGGGTATAGGCGAGTGGGTCCGGCGACCAAGCCGGCGTTTCCCTAAACTCGCCGCGTTCTCGCTCAGGAAAGGAGCAAGAAGAGGGGCATGAGGCAGCAGCGCACGAGCAGAGTGCTGATCGCGGGCATCGCCGCAGTAACGCTCATCGCCACCGCATGCGCCCCGACCGGTGCACCTTCGACAAGCGCCACCGCGGCGCCGTCGGAGCAGCCGGTGGCCGGGGGGCGGGTGGTCGTCGGGGCGACCGGGGACCCCAAGACGATGCAGCCGGTTCTATCGGCGGACACCACCTCGAGCGGAGTCTGGAACTGGTTCTACCTCGGACTCACGCGCGCGAACTACAAGACCGGTGAAACCGAGCCGAACCTGGCCGAGAAGTTCGAGCTCAGCTCGGACGGGCTCACCCTCACGTACACGCTGCGCGACAACCTCGTGTGGAGCAACGGCGATCCATTCACCGGCGACGACTACAAGTACACCGCCGAAGCGGTCATGCGGAGTGAGAAGACCGTCCGGCGCAGCACCTTCGACAACGTCGAGGGCGCGGCCGACTACCGCGCGGGGAAGACGGACGGGATCAGCGGGATCCAGGTCAGCAACGCCGGGAAGACCATCACCATCAAGTTCACCAAGGTCTTCTGCCCGGCGACCGCGGCCATGGGTGGCGCGGGCGCCGGCGGCATGCTCCCGAGCAAGCTGTTCAAGGCGCAGTGGGACAACAAGACCACGGACACGACGAAGAAGATCGACGACGTTCCGTTCAACATGAACCCGCCTGCCTCGATCGGCCCGTTCATCTTCAAGTCGTTCCAGCCGGGCGTCCAGGTGACCTTGACGAAGAACGACAAGTATTTCCGCGGCGCGCCGCTCGTCGACGAGCTCGTGATCAAGAACTATGCGGACGCGACCGCGATCAAGAACGCGCTCATGGTCGGCGAGGTGACCTACGCCGGCGTCAACCCCTCCGACAACGACGAAGTCTCGAAGAACGACGCTCTCAAGTTCTACCGCTACAAGACATCCGCGTACGACTACATCGGGTGGAACGCGAAGGCCGCGAAGGCGCCGTGGCTCGCGAATGTCCAGGTGCGTCAGGCGCTCGCCTACGGCATCGACGCTCCGGCGATCGTGAACAAAGTCGTCTTCGGCTTCGGGTCGCAGGTGTACGCGCACACACCGCCGGTCTCCTGGGCCTACGACGACACCGGCCTGACCAAGTACACGCGCGACGTCAACAAGGCGAAGCAGCTGCTCGAGCAAGCCGGCGCGAAGATGGGCACGGACGGGGTCTATCGCTGGACCGATGGGACTCCGATGAAGATGCGCATCGAGACGAACCAGGGAAACAACATCCGCGAAACGATCCTCCAGTTCGCTCAGGCCCAGTACAAGGACATCGGTGTCCAGATCGACCCGCTCCTCGAGTCGTTCAACGCGCTGTTGGATCGGACCCAGCCGGGCGCCGACTACGAGGGGTTCATCATCGGCTGGTCGCTTGGCGCGGACCCCGATCCCTATTCGATCTGGCACTCGAGCCAGACCACCAAGGACCAATTCAACGACGTCTTTTACTCGAACCCGACCGTGGACAAGGCGCTCCTCGACAATCGCAACGGCCCCGACTGCAGCCAGGCCGCGAGGAAAAAGGCGCTCCACACGGTCGACCAGCAGCTCAACCAGGACGTCCCGTACACGTTCCTGTTCACGCGCGACTCGCTCACCTACGCCGACAAAAAGCTGCAGGCCTTCGACCCGAACACGTACTCGACGCTCTGGAACGTCGAGAAGTGGTGGCTCAAGAAGTAATCGCGAAGTGATCGCGGCGCCCGGGCGACGTACCGCCGCTCGGGCGCCTCGTGGATCGGGGGAACCTTCTGGGTCGCTTCATCGCCCGTCGCCTCGTTCAGGCGGTCCCGACCCTCTTCGGGGTCCTTCTTCTTACATTCCTTCTTGGTCGGCTTTCGCCGTCGGATCCGTTGCAGCTCATGCTCGCCGGCCAGTACGACGTGACTCCAGAGGACCGCGAGTCGCTTCGGCACTCGCTCGGCCTCGACCAGCCGCTGCCCATCCAGTTCCTGGCCTGGCTCTGGCAGATAGCGCATCTCAACTTCGGGAACTCGTTCTACTTCAATCGTCCGGTGCTGGACATCATCGTCGAACGCATCCCCAACAGCCTGCAGATCTCGATGATCGCGCTCATCATCACGGTGCTCGTCGGCGTGCCGCTCGGCGTCTTCGCGGCCCTTCGCCGCGGCAGGATCGAGGACCACGTCATCCGCGTGGTCAGCGTCGCCGGGCACGCCGTTCCGCAGTTCTGGCTGGGCCTGATCTTCGTGCTGACCCTGTCTGTGCAGCTCCGCGCGTTCCCGGTCGGGAGCATGAACGCGGTCGGGATCGACTGCGGGCTGTGCTGGGACCGGATCTGGCATCTCATCGGACCGGTCGCCGTCATCTCGATCGCCGGCATCGCGAACCTACCGAGAATCCTCCGCACCGAGGTCCTCGAGGTCATCTCTCAGGATTACGTGCGGACCGCGCGGAGCAAGGGTCTGCGCGAGCAGGCGGTCATCGCCTCGCACATCCTCCGGAACGCACTCATCCCGGTCGTGACGCTCTTCGGCGCGATCCTGCTCGTCTTCTTCAACGGCTCGTTGATCATCGAGCGCGTCTTCAATTGGCCTGGGCTGGGCCGGCTTACCTTCGATGCCGCCGTCACGAAGGACTACCCCGTGGTCCAGGCGAGCTTCCTGATCTCGAGCGTCCTCCTCATCATTTCGTATCTCCTTCGCGACATCGCCTACGCGTGGGTCGATCCGCGCGTGAAGGTGCGCTGATGGCGACGGATGCGGTCACCGCGACCGTCACGACCGTCCGCCCGGCGGAAGCTCAGCGCGCGAGCGCTGGACTCTGGTCGGATGCGGTCTGGCGTCTGCGCCACGATCCGACGACGCTCGTCGCGCTCGCGGTGCTCGGCCTGATGGTGGCGATCGCCCTTTCCGCGGATCTTCTCGCGGACAACTTCTTCCACAAGGGCTTCACCGATCAGAGCATCCTCGACAACTACACCAAGCCCACCACGAGCGAACCGTGGCTCTGGCTCGGTACGGACGAGCTCGGTCGAAGCCAGGTCGTGCGTCTCCTGTACGGCGCGCGCGTATCTCTGTTCATCGGCAGCTTCGGCGCCCTCACCGCGCTGCTTATCGGCTTGAGCATGGGCGTGACCGGCGGCTACTTCAGAGGTCGGTGGGACGATGTCGTCGTCTGGCTCGTCACCACACTGAACAGCATCCCGATCCTGTACCTGCTGCTCATCATCGGCGTCCTGTTCCGTCTCGCGCCGCTGCCGTTCGCGCTGCTCTTGGGAGGACTCGGCTGGCTTGGGATCGCGAACTACGCTCGCGGCCAGACGATCTCGCTCCGCGAGCGCGAGTACGTTCTCGCTGCCCGCACCGTCGGCTGCACCCCGCGCCGGCTGATGCTCCAGCACATCGTGCCGAACATCCTTCCACTCATGATCGTTCTCACGATGATCGAGGTCGGGCAGCTGATCCTCCAGGAGTCCGCCATCTCGTTCATCGGCTTCGGCATCCAGCCGCCGACGCCGTCTTGGGGCAACATGCTTACGAATGCCGCTCAGTACCTGGGCAAGGCGGCCTACCTCATCTACCCGCCGGGCGTCGCGGTCTTCGTGACCGTGCTTTGCCTCTATCTCGTTGGCGACGGCCTGCGCGACGCGCTCGACCCCCGCCTCAAGTCGCGGTAGACGCAATGCGGCGACCGGCCGCGCTCACCCTCCTCGCGCTCCTGCTCCTCTCCTGCCAAGCCCCGCCCGTCGCGGCGACGCCCGCGCCAAGCGGCGCGCAGACGGGCGGGACGCTCCGGATCGCGATCGCGGGCGAGGTCACCGCGCTCGACCCCTGGAGCGCCGATGCCCCGACTGTGCTCGCCACGAGACAGATTTACGAGACGCTCGTGACGGTCGATCCTCTGAGCGGGACCCTCGGCCCGGGGCTCGCGTCCGCGTGGCAGCTCGCGAATGACGGGACCAGCTGGACGTTCACGCTTCGCGACGGCGTGCGATTCCACGATGGCTCGGAGCTCGACGCCGCCGCCGTCGTGGCGAGCTTCGACCACGGCCGCGCCTTGCGCTACCGGATGCTGTTCGACGATCCGCCGGCGCTCGCGCACGTTCAGGTGGTCGACGCTCGCACGGTCCGGTTCGACCTGACCGCCGCGTTCGGGCCTTTCCTCGCGCATCTCGCCGCACCCCAGGCCGCGATCGCAAAGGGCACATCAGGCACGGGCCCCTTCGCCGCGGGCAACGGCGCGCTCGCGCCCGACGGAACGCTGACGCTCCGTCGGAGCGACACGTACTGGCGCCGGGACGCTTCCGGCAAGCCGCTGCCGTATCTCGACGGCCTCGTCTTGCGACCGGTGCGCGACGCGTCTTCACGGCTCGCCGAGCTCCGCGCCGGTCGTGTCGACATGGCCCTCGACCTACCCGTCGCGCAGGCCGCAGCCGCGCGCAGCGACCCGAGCCTCGCGCTCCTGGCGCGGCGCGACGCGGCGCTCGCCTCGCTCGGCATCGATTCGACGGTGGCGCCCTTCGACCGTCAGGAAACGCGACGGGCGATCGCGATGGCGATCGATCGAGATGCGCTGTCCGGGATCTACGCCGGCCTGGTGCGACGCGCGGCGCAGGTCGTTCCGCCCGGAACACTCGGCTACGACGAGAGCGTCGTCGAGTTCACTCCACTCGACGTCGCCGCCGCGCGCCGGCTCCTCGCGGACGCGCGCATCGCGACGCCGGTCACGACCGAGCTGGCCTATCCCATCCTTGCCACGATCGCGTACCCGGACCCGCAGCGGATCGCGCAGTCGGTTGCCGCGGATCTGGGCAAGGTCGGGATCGTGGCGAGACTCCGCGCGGTCGATCCGGCGGCGATGCGCGACGCCAAAGCCACGCTGACGCTGGACACGACGGTCGTCGGGCTCGATCCCGACGATGTGTTCTGGCCGCTTCTCGGCCCGCGGGCCGATGCGGGAATCGCCCCCGAGCCGCTCGTGGCCGGGCTTCTGCGCAGGGCGCGCGGCGAGGCCGACCCGACGAAGCGCGCGGAGCTCTACAAGCAGGTCTCCAAGATCACGCGTACCGAAGCGATGCGCGTCCCGATCGTCTTCGCCGATCACACCGGTGCCGCGTCTGGGCGCGTCGCGGGCTACGTCGGGGCGAGCCGGTCTGAGTCTTTCGGCACAGTGTGGCTGCGGCCCTGAGGCGGTCCGTTAGCGTGTAGGTGGTCATGACTCACTTCGTTCGTCCTGACCGTCCTGCTGCCGCCACCTTCGGTGGGTGGGAGTAAGGAAGTGATGCTCCCGATGGGCGGCGGCGGTGCCCACATGTTCATGTGGGGACAGCGCGGTGACGCCGCCAAGAAGCGACCCACGATCGCGATGTACCGCAGGCTCCTGCGCTTTGTCGGTCCGTATCGGTGGAACCTGGCGGTCGCAGCGGCGCTGCTCATCGTCTCAACGGCCCTTGGGCTCGTGTGGCCGAAGATCGTGCAACTCGTCCTCGACCTCGGCTTCAAGGAGCCGGGATTGCTTGACGAGCTCGTCGTCATCCTGATCGTCGTCCTGCGTCCGGCAATTCGTCATGGCGTGGACGGGGGAGAAGGTCATCTTCGATCTGCGGATGGCGATCGTGAACCATCTCCAGGGGATGTCGCTGTCGTTCTTCAACGTCCGCAAGACCGGCGATCTCATGTCACACGTGACCAGCGACGCGACCCTGGTGCACGGCGTCGTGACCCAGACGATCATCCAGGTGCTCGGCCAGGTCCTCACACTGGTCGGCGGCGTCACCATCATCTTCCTGATGAACTGGCGGCTAGCTCTCCTCACGCTCGTCGTCGCGCCGCCGATCGGGATCATCGGCCAGTACCTGGGCCGAAAGATCCGCGACATCTCGCGTGCCGCACAGGATGCGCAAGGCGAGGCCGTCGGTGTCCTGCAGGAGGCGCTCGCCGAGGTGCGCGTGGTCCAGGCATTCACGCGCGAGGACTACGAGGCCAAGCGCTTCCACGAGAAGCTTCTGGTGATGTTCCGGAAGAGCATCGACCGGTCGCGCATCGGCGCGATCATGTTCCCGGCCATCGGCTTCCTGGGGTTCGCGTCGTCGATCGTCGTGCTTTGGTACGGCGGCCATCAGGTCGCCACGGGCGAGCTCACGGCGGGACAGCTCGTCGCCTTCCTCCTCTACATGGGGATGGTCGCGGGCCCGGTCGGTGGTCTCGCCAGCCAATGGACCGGCATCCAACAGGCGTTTGGCGCGGCCGACCGGATCTTCGCGCTCCTTGACACCGAGGCCGACGTCCGCGATCTGCCGGGCGCGGTTCCGATCGGCCCGGTCCGTGGTGAGATCGAATTCGACGGGGTGTCCTTCAGGTACGGCGAGGGACCGATCATCTTCGAATCGCTGTCGACCGCATTCCGGGAGGGCGAGACGACCGCACTCGTCGGCCCGTCCGGCGCCGGCAAGACGACCCTCGTGAACCTCGTCGGCCGTTTCTACGACCCGGTCGCGGGCCGCGTGTGCGTCGATGGACGGGACATCCGCGAAGTCACGCTGCGGTCGCTCCGCGAGCAGATAGCCGTAGTCCCGCAGGAGCCGATCCTCTTCGGCGACACGATCCGCGAGAACATCCGCTACGGGCGACTTGAGGCGACGGAGGCCGAGATCGAGGACGCGGCCCGAGCCGCCAACGCGACCGAGTTCATCACCCGAATGCCGAAAGGCTTGGAGACGATCGTCGGCGAGCGCGGCGTCCGGCTCTCCGTCGGACAGCGGCAGCGCATCGCCATCGCCAGAGCGATCCTCCGCGATGCGCGCATCCTTCTTCTCGACGAGGCCACGAGCTCGCTGGACAACGAGAGCGAGTTCCTCGTGCAGCAGGCGCTCGACCGGCTCATGCGCGGTCGCACCACGATCGTCATCGCCCACCGGCTTTCAACGGTCGAGCGAGCGGACCGCATCCTCGTGCTCGACCACGGCCGCATCGTCGAAGAGGGCACGCATGCGGAGCTCCTCACGAAGGGAGGGCTCTACCACCGCCTCTACACGCGCAAGTTCGTGGACACAGTCGACGGGGGCACGCCCCCCTCGAACCCCCCGGAGCCGGTGCTCGCGGGCGAGGTCATGCGCATCCGGCGTTTCCCGCCAACGACGTAGCGCCTTAGGCTCGCGCCCGGTGCGCTACTACGTGACGTCATCGGGTCGGACCTGGTGGACGATCGCGCCGGAAGTCCCGGGTGTCGCGTCAGAGGACGTCCCCACACGCGACGAGGCGATCGCCCGCTGTAGGGCGCTCGTCGCCGAGGAGGTCGACGCCTATCGCCGGGTCGGGCATCCGCTCGACGTCGAGCCTTCCGAGGAGATCGTCGACTGGAGCCTGCCGTGGTGGCTCATTCCGGACTCGCTCGTCCCGACGCCGCCTGCGTTGCTCGGGGCAGCCGTGCGACGCATGGACGAGATCGCGTCCGAGGTGGAGCGTTTCCTTGACGGGATCCGGCTCGAAGACTGGGACCGGGCGCCCGACGAAGGCTGGACGATCCGGCGAACGCTCGATCATGTCGCCGGCGGATTCGAGATCGGCATCCGGCGGCTGCGACCGTGGCCGCTCGATCCCGATCGCGCGCATGTGGCCGCGTTTCATGAGCTTGTTGGGCGGATCAGGGTCGCCCCGTCCGAGGCGGTCGAGCACAGTGGCCTGAACAGCGAGGCGGGCAGGGTGCGCTGGACTCCGCGGAAGGTCGCGCGGGTGGTCCGCGCCTTCCAGATGGCGGCGCGCGCGAACGTTGAATCGGGCGGACCGCCGCCGCAGAGCGTCGTCCGACACGATGACGCTCCCGGCGACGACGAGCCGCCAACGGAGGCCGACTTCCGCGCCATGAGCGAGGCCGACGCGGAGCTTCGCCGCATCGGCGCCCGCGACCGTCGCGCTCGAGGAATCGCCATGTGGTACCGCTACTACCACGACCGGTTGACGCTCTGGCCGGTCGAGCCGCGCCAGAGGTGGCACTCGATGCGCGCGGCCTACCGTCAGCGTCTGCTGGAGCTAGGCGAAACCGAGCTTGCGGCCGTTCGCATCGCGCCGAGCGGCCAGTGCAGCACGGTGCGGATGGAGCTCGGCCTCGGCCTGTCACATGTGCGCGAGCACCTTGCCCAGATTCGTTCGCTCACCTCGGCCAGGGCTTAGTGCGTCGTCTGTTCGCTTGCACCCGGGAGTAGCCTCGGCGATGGCAGGCGCAGCCTGGCCGATCGACACGCGAGCGATAGGGGAGGTACGCGATGACAGACAAACTTCAACTGGCGAAGCAGAACGTCGAGGCTTTCGGCAAGGGTGACTGGGCGAGCTTCAAGGCCCCGCTCAGCGCGGATGCCGTGTACGAGGAGCTCGCGACCCAGCGCCGGACCCAAGGGCCGGACGCGATCGTCGAGATCAGCAAGGGCTGGCGGCAAGCATTCCCTGACGCCAAGGGGACGATCACCAAGGCCGTCGAGAGTGGTGACACCGTGGTCCTTGAGATCATCTGGGAGGGTACGCACAACGGTGAGCTCAAGAGCGCGATGGGGTCCATCCCGGCGACCTACAAGCGCGTGAAGATCCCAGCGGTCCAGGTCGTGACGTTCAAGGGCGACAAGATCGCTGAGACAAAGCATTACTTCGACCTGATGACGATCCTCGCGCAGATCGGCGCGCTGCCGGTGCCAGCGACCGCCTAATACTGAAAGATGGGCCCGGTGGCTCGCGGCCGCCGGGCCCATGTCGCTGGCTCGCCTAGCGAACGGTGATGTGCTTCTTTGCTTGGTGGCTCGGGTAGGCTGAAAATGCGCCCGACGGGGTCGGCGTGTTGGGGGTTCTCGTGATCGCATCTACTCGGCCGACATTCAGGTCGTCTCTCCGCGCGACCATCGCGAAGCATCCCGGCGGGGCATTCCTCGCCTTCTTCTACGTCACGAGCTGGATTCTCTTTCTGCCCGCGCTGCTAGGGACCCTGGGCTTCGGCCTCATACCGGTCGAGATTCCCGCCCAGCCCTCGATCCTCCTCTTGTCGCTCATCGCCCTCGCCGGCGGGGCGTTCCTGATCACGCGGATCGCCGACGGCAAGGACGGCGTCCGTGAGCTTCGCCGGCGATACTTCACGTGGCGCACCGGTCCGCAGTGGTACCTCCTGGCGTTGTTCGGCGCTCCCCTCCTCCTGCTCATCGGGGGCGCCGCGGTCCATGGTCCGGCGAGCCTGAGCGCATTTGCGGCAAAGCTTCCGCAGTTCCTTCCGACCTACCTGTTCAATCTCGTTCTCATCGCCCTTCTCATCTCGATCTGGGAGGAGACCGGTTGGATGGCGTTCCTGACCGCACGCTGGCAGAAACGCTTTGGGCCGGTATTCGCGAGCTTGATGGTCGCGCCGCTGTTCGGGCTGGGACACTTTCCGCTGCTCTTCATCAGCGGCGGGATAACCGACTCGGGTCGCCTCGCGGCATCGGAAGTCCCCGAATACATCTTCTATCTGCTCGTCCTTTTCTCCGTTCCGGTGCGGCTCATCGTGACCTGGATCTTCAACTCGACCGGCGGATCTCTCCCTCTGGTGGCGCTCGCGCACGCATCGCTCGACACGACCGCGTCGGCCGCGATCCTTACGGGCTTCTACCCGGACGTGGACGGACGCCTCCTGTACTTCGGCCTTGCGATCGTGGCGATCGCCGTCCTCCTGATCACGCGGGGAAGGCTGGGGTATCGCGAAGCTCCGGCCGCCGCGCCCGCGCCAGCGGGGATCCCGGTGCCTGCGCAGGTGGCGTTGTCCTGACCTCGAACGTCACTCACGACATGTCGTCGTAGAGGTCCGGACGCAGGAAGGGCGCGCAAGCCATCGCGACGAGGTCGGCGAACGCATCGGTCCGCGAGACCGCGCCCTCGGTGAGCAGGCCGATCGCGCCTGTCTGACGCTTCGACTCTTTCGCATCGAAGAGGTCGTCGATGATGTCGCCGAGCTCCTCGCCCGCCCGCAGGCGCTCCGCCGCGACGCGTGGCAGGAGCATCCGTCCCCACGCGGCTTCGCCGATCCGACCATCGCGGGTGACCGCGACCACGTGCGCGGTCAGCCATGCGCGATCGCCGTCGAGGATCGCGCCGCCTTCGAGACCGAACGCCACTTCGGCGGCCGTTCGCTCGAGCGCAGAGCGCGCCCGGACGAACGCACCCTTTCGGGTCTCGGCCTGTCCCAGCGGCATGACGCCGACGCCGCTCGAGACGTCGACGGCTTCGAGCTCGCAATCCCGCGAAAGCCGAGCGAGCGACCGGCGGACCGCCTCGACCTTGGCCGGGTTCGTCGATCCGACGGCTGCGGTGCGAAAGGGGAGGGGCACGTTGTCATTCTCGGAGCTAGCGGATGGTCACTCGTCCCTGTATGTCCGGGTGATCTTTCAGGAAGAACTCAAACGTGCCCGTGCGAGTGAACGTGTATCTGAACGAGGCGTTCGGTGCGATCCATGCGCTGAAGACAGGAGTGGGGTGGGTCGGCGTGCCGCTACGGACGACCTCTGGACCACTGCCGTAGTTCGTCCACTTCACCGTCGCGCCGACGCCCACGTCGACCCAGGTGGGAAAGAACGGGTCACCCTCGTGGACGCTGACGACCCAATCCTCGCCTGGCGAATGCCCGAAGTACGTCGGAACGCAGGCGCCTGATGCGACAAAAGCCAGCAAAATTGCGAGGCGGGGCACGTCGAGAGTCTCCACCGGCGAGGCTTCTCGGCGAGGTATCTAACGCGTACAATTCCGAGTGAAGTGCTCGGAAATCCCTCCCCGCCCACCGCATTCCACGTTTCGACCCGTGGCGAATACGGGATGCGGCTCATGGTCGATCTCGCGCGCCACTGGGGTCAGGGAACGGTGTCGCTTCACGCGGTCGCGCAGCGCGAGGACCTGCCTGAGGCCTACCTCGAGCAGCTCGTCGCGGCGCTCCGTAAGGCAGGTCTGGTGAACGGCAAGCGCGGTGCAGGGGGCGGCTACACGCTCGCGCGCGAGCCGCGCGAGATCACCGCCGGCGACGTGGTACGCGCGCTTGAGGGACCGATCGAGCCGCAGATCTGTACCGCGGAGGGCGACCCGGTCATCAACTGTGTGCGCGAGCCCGACTGCGGCACGCGCGCCGTGTGGCTGAAGCTCCAGGCGACCATCGCCGGCGCGCTCGACGGCATGACTTTGGCGGAGCTTGCCACGACCACGACACGGGAGCGAGCCCATGTCTAGCCTAAAGATCCGCGACCTCGTCGTCAGCGTCGAAGGAAAGACGATCTTGAACGGCATCGATCTGGTGATCGAGAGCGGCTCGGTCCACGCGATCATGGGGCCGAACGGCTCCGGCAAGAGCACGCTCTCGCTCGCGATCATGGGCCACCCCAAGTACAAGATCGTGCGCGGCCAGGTCCTCTTCGACGGTGTGAACCTCTTGAAGCTGCCCGTCGACGCGCGGGCCCGGGCCGGCATCTTCCTCGCGTTCCAATACCCCTCGGCCATCCCGGGCGTCTCGGTCGCGAACTTCCTGCGCACCGCGATCAACGCACGGCGCGCCGCGCCGAGCGCCGACGGCGCGGGTGAGGTCAAGAAGAATGACATGCCAATCCCGCAGTTTCGGAAGCTTCTCGCGGAGAAGATGAAGCTCCTCGGGATCGACGACTCCTTCATCACGCGGTCGGTGAACGACGGATTCTCTGGCGGTGAAAAGAAACGTCTCGAAATCCTGCAGATGCACATGTTCCAGCCTCGCTTCGCGATCCTGGACGAGACCGATTCAGGCCTAGACATCGACGCGCTCAAGGTGGTCGCAGAGGGCATCGAGGCCATGCGCTCACCGGACGTCGGGATGCTCCTCATCACGCACTACGAGCGGATCTTGCGGTACGTGCATCCTGACTTCGTCCACGTGCTCGTCGACGGCCGCATCGTGCGTACGGGCGGGCGGGAGCTAGCGGCCGAGCTCGAGTCGAAGGGCTACGACTTCGTGCGCGAAGCGCTGTACGCGGGGCGCGCCTGATGGCCGTAGTCGTCAAGACCCCAGCCACGAGTGCTGGGCCGCTCGACGTGGCGCGCATCCGCGAGGATTTCCCGATCCTCGCGCAGACCGTACGTGGAAAGCCGCTTGTTTACCTGGATAACGCGGCAACCAGCCAGAAGCCGCGTCAGGTGATCGACGCGATGTCGCGCGTCTTAGAGGAGCACAACGCGAACATCCACCGCGGTGTGTATGAGTTCAGCGAGCGGACGACCGCTGCGTTCGAGGAGGCCCGCGTCAAGGTCGCGCGCCTTATCAACGCGCCGAGCGAGCGCGAGGTCATCTTCGTGCGCAACGCGACCGAGGGGCTGAACCTGGTCGCGTATGCGTGGGGCCGGGACAACATCAAGCGTGGCGACCGCATCGTGACTACGGTTCTGGAGCACCACTCCGACTTCGTCCCGTGGCAGCAGCTCGCGAAGGAAGTCGGGGCAGAGATCGCGGTGGTCGACATCGACGACGATGGTCGGCTGCGGCGGGATCAGATGTCCGCCGAGCTGCGCAAGGGCGCCAAGCTGCTCGCGATCACGCACACCTCGAACGGCCTCGGAACTGTGAACCCGGTCAAGGACATCGCCGCCGAGGCGCGCGCCGCGGGCGCGACGGTCCTCGTGGACGTCGCTCAGGCGGTGCCGCACACGCCGGTCGACGTGCAGGATCTGGGCGCGGACTTCGTGGCCTTCAGCGGCCACAAGATGCTCGCGCCTCCTGGGTCGGGCGGACTCTGGGGCCGCGAGGCGATTCTCGAAAAGATGCGGCCGTTCCTGTACGGAGGCGACATGATCAGCCGCGTGACCGTCAAGTTGACCGAGTGGAACGAGCTCCCGTGGAAGTTCGAGGCCGGCACTAGCTCGTACGTCGACGCGATCGCGCTCGGAGCCGCGATCGACTACCTGAACGAGGTCGGTGTCGCGAAGATCCATGCTCACGAGCTCTCGCTTGTGGCGTACGTGCTGCCTCGGCTTCAGGAGATACCGGGCGTGACCGTGTATGGTCCAAAGAACCTCGAGTCACGCGTTGGCGTGGTCTCGTTCAACATCGAAGGCATCCATCCGCACGACGTGGCGACCATCTTCGATCGCGAAGGTGTGTGCGTGCGCGCCGGGCACCACTGTAACCAGCCGCTCATGACGCGGCTTGGCGTGCCGGCGACGACGCGCGCGAGCATGTACCTGTACAACACGACGGGCGAGATGGATGCTCTCGTGAGTGCCATCCACGCGGCGAAGAAAGTGTTCGGGGTCTAGTAATGGACGACATGTACCGCGACTACATCCTCGACCACTACAAGAACCCGCGGAACTTCGGCGAGCTCGAGGGCGCGACCCACACGTATCACGACTCGAACCCTCTCTGCGGCGACGAGATGACGATGCAGCTCAAGATAGGTGACGGCCACGTCGACGATGTGCACTTCACCGGGAAGGGCTGCGCGATCAGCCAGGCCTCGGCGTCCATCCTCACCGAAGAGGTGAAGGGGAAGACGCTCGAAGAGGTGAAGGCCATCGACCGCGATCACGTTCTCGCGAATCTCGGCATTCCGATCAGCCCGGCGCGCATCAAGTGCGCGCTGCTCGGCTTGAAAGCGCTGAAGGGCGCAGCGTGGGGACTGACGGCGTGGCCCGGCGAAGAGGTGAAGAGATGACCGTCGAGATCAAGAGTCAGGTTCCGGACAGCTACAAGTACGGCTGGTACGACAAGGAAGCGCCGATCAACGTGAAGCACAAGGGGCTCTCGCCGGAGGTCGTGCGCGAGATCAGCCAGACGTTCAAGCACGAGCCCGATTGGATGCTGCAGCGCCGCCTCAAGGCACTTCGACACTTCGAAGCCCGGTCCATGCCGACCTGGGGGGCGGATCTCTCCCCGCTCGACTTCCAGGACATCTACTACTACGTCCTCGCATCCGACAAGCGGGCGCAGAGCTGGGAAGACGTCCCCAGCTACGTCAAGGACACCTTTGACAAGCTTGGCATCCCGCAGGCCGAGCAGAAGTACCTTGCTGGCGTCGGCGCGCAGTACGACAGCGAGGTCGTGTACCACAACATCCGCAAGGATCTCGAGAAGCTCGGCGTGATCTTCATGGACACCGACACCGCCATGAAGGAACACGAGGACATCGTCAAGCAGTACTTCGGGACGGTCATCCCGGCGAACGACAACAAGATGGCCGCGTTGAACACCGCGGTGTGGTCCGGCGGGTCCTTCGTCTATGTGCCCAAGGGTGTGAAGGTAGAGATCCCGCTGCAGGCTTACTTCCGCATCAATAGCGAGAACATGGGCCAGTTCGAGCGCACGCTCATCATCGCTGAGGAAGGCTCGAGCGTGCACTACGTCGAGGGCTGCACGGCGCCGGTGTTCACGAGCAACACGCTTCACAGCGCGGTGGTCGAGATCGTCGTCAAGAAGGACGCCGATGTCCGCTACACCACGATCCAGAACTGGAGCCACAACGTCTACAACCTCGTGACCAAGCGCGCGGTCGTCCAGGAGGGCGGCCGCATGACCTGGATCGACGCCAACCTCGGGTCGAAGGTCACGATGAAGTACCCGAGCGTCTATCTGGTCGGCGAGCGCGCGCATGGCGAGGTGCTCTCGGTCGCATTCGCGGGGAACGACCAGCATCAGGACGCGGGCGCCAAGATGATCCACGCCGCGCCGAACACGACGAGCATCATCCAGAGCAAGGGCATCAGCAAGGGAACCGGGCAGCAGACCTACCGCGGCATGGTGAAGATCTATCCCGGGGCGCACGGTGCCAAGAGCACGGTCCGGTGCGATGCGCTCATCCTCGATCCGACCGCGCGAAGCGACACCTACCCGTACATGGAGATCGACGAGGAAGACGTGACTATCGGTCACGAGGCCTCGGTCTCGAAGGTCGGCGAAGAGCAGCTCTTCTACCTCATGAGCCGTGGTCTGTCAGAGGCGGAAGGGACCGCGATGGTCGTGAACGGCTTCATCGAGCCGATCGTGAAGACGCTGCCGATGGACTACGCGATCGAAATGAACAGACTCATCACGCTCCAGATGCAGGGCGCCATTGGCTAGTACGGCCGCACTCACACAGGTCCCGTTGCTGCTCGACCACCGAATGGTCGAGCAGCACAGTCTCAGGCGCGGTGAGCCGAAGTGGCTGCGCGAGGCGCGCCTCGAGGCACTCGACCGTTTCACCCCGGATGCCTGGCCAACAGGCGAGGAGGAAGAGTGGCGGCGATTCCCGCTGAAGGATCTGCCCGCCGGGCCGATTGTCTCGACGCTCGACCATCTCCCAGGGATTCAGTTCAAGCTCGAGCCTGAAGCGACCGCGGCCGGTGTGATATTCAAAGGTCTTCTCCGCGCATCGCTGGACAATCCCGAGCTGGTCCGGTCCCACATCGCTCCCGGCGACGGGATCCCCTCCCACGCCGCCTTCCGCGCGCTCGCGGACGCGCTTTGGTCGGCGGGCAGCTCGTTCGTTCATGTCCCGGCGGGCGTGGAGGTCAGGCAACCTCTCGTGCTCGAGAAGGTCTGGCCCGCCGGCGACGACGCGATGCTGTCGCGCACGATCGTCGTCGCGGAGCGCGACTCATCGGTGACCCTCGTCGAGGACCTCACGTCGGACGGCGAGGCGCCACGCCTCGCGGTGCCGCACGTCGAGGTGCACGCCGGCGCTGGTGCCCGCGTGACCTACGTCGGTATTCGGCGGTTCGCTCCTGGCGTCCTCGACCTCGGATTCCAGCGGTTCCGATCGGCCCGCGACAGCGACCTACGGAGCCTCAACGTGTTCGCGGGCGAGGGCCGGTCCAAGGTCGGGATCGAGTCGGACATCGAGGGCGACGGCGCGGTCGTGAAGCTCTTCGGTCTCGTCGCCGCCGGCGATAACCAGCGCATCGACGTCAACAGCTTCCAGCGTGTCGACGGAAGGAGCTCGCAGAGCGATCTCCTCTATCTGTCCGCGCTCTATGAGCGCGCGAAAGCGATCTTCTACGGGCTGATCCGCGTCGAACCGACCTCGCACGGCACGGGGAGCTACCAGGAGTGCCGGAACATGCTCCTGTCGCCGGAAGCCGGCGCCGATCCGATCCCGGTGCTCGAGATCCTCACCAACGACGTGGTCCGCTGCGGACACGGCGCGACCGCCGGCGCGCTGGGGGATGAGGAGCTCTTCTACGCGATGTCGCGCGGATTCGACCGCGACGCGGCGCAACAGCTCCTGGTCCATGGTTTCTTCCGCCGCGTGATCAATGAGCTGAAGGACGAGCACGTTCGCCAGCGCGTCCTCTCCGCCGTCCGTCCGCGGATCGGCAACATCGCCGAGATGGGCGTCCTCGTCTGAGCGAGTTCGTCCCCGTCGCGCGTGAGGAAGACGTGCCGGTAGGGGAGGTCCGGGTGGTGCATGCCGGCGAAAAGAGTCTCTGTCTCGGCCATTGCGAAGACGGCACGTGGGGCGCGATCGACAACGTGTGCACGCACGACGGCGGAACGCTGGGTGAGGGCGAGCTCGAAGATTGCTTGGTCGAGTGCCCGCGCCATGGCGCGAGATTCGACATCTGCACCGGTGAAGTGCGTGCGCTGCCCGCGGTATTCCCGGTGAATGCCTATCCGGTGCGGGTGGTCGATGGGCGCGTCGAGGTTGACGTCAGCGTGCCGACCCGGAAGCTCGAGATCGGATAGGCCAACGGCCATTAACTACTACAAGGCGCCTTAACTCATACGAAAAGCAGTCCGGCCAGTGACAAGATCGCGGCATGGCTGAGCAGACCTTTGACAGCACCACGTCGCGACTTGGATCGATCGATCGGTACTCGCCCGCCGTCCTCCTCCCACTCGCGCTGCTCTTCGGCCTGGCAGCGCAGCTCCTTTTCTATGGCGTGGCCGTCGGGATCAATCTCGGGATCGCGACGATCGCGCTGATCGGCGTGGCGTGGCGCGTCCGACCCGCGGACGCGCGGATGGATCGGTTCGATCGCTGGATCGTGCCGGCGGCGATCGTATTCGCCGTCCTGCCCGCGCTGCGCACCGATCTCATGCTCCTGCTCTTCGATCTTCCCGCGACGGGGGTCCTGGTCACGATGGCAGCCGTCGCCCTCGCCGGTGTGCCCCTCACCCGACGCGCCCTCGACATCCTCTTCGTCCTCGGGCTCGTCGTGGCAGGGCGCATCCTCGCCGGCGGCGCGGTGTTGCTCGCCGCGCTTCCCGAGCTGGGTCGTCCGCTGTCACGCCGCACCGGCGGGCGCATCGTCTCCGTTGGTGTGGGGATCGCCCTGGCGTTCCCGTTCCTTGTCGTCTTCGCCCTTCTCTTCGCGAGCGCTGACGCTGTCTTCTCGAGCGCGCTCAGAAACGTCTTCGACTTCAAGCGCTGGTCGATCGGGGAGCTGATCGGCAGGGTCATTCTCGCCGCGTGCTTCGCGTGGCTTGGCGGCGGGCTCTTTGTAGTCTCGGGGCGCGGCGCCGAGACCACCTTCGCGCCGCTCCTGCCGCGCCTGCGCGGCATCCTGAGCTCGACGGCCGGGACGACGATGCTGCTGGCCGTCGATGCCCTCTTCGCCTTCTTCGTCGCGCTGCAGATCGCGTATCTCTTCGGCGGCGTCGACACGCTGAACGCGACTGGGCTGACCTATAGCGAGTACGGACGGCGCGGGTTCTTCGAGCTCATCGCGGTCGCCGTTGTGGCTGGCGGGCTTGTCTACTCGGTCGAGCTCGTCGTTGCTCGCCGATCGCGAATCTATGTGGCCGCCGCCCTGGCCTTGGTCGTCGCGACCGTCGTAGTTGTCGTCTCGGCCGCTTACCGGATGCAGCTCTACCAGCTCGCCTACGGGTGGACCGAACAGCGGTTCTACGCGCTCGCCGGGATCGGTTGGCTCGGCGCGGGCTGCGTGGTCGCCGCGATCCTCATCTGGCGCAACGAGACCCGCTGGCTCGTGCACGGCGCGGGGCTTCTTGGACTCGCGGTCGCGCTCGCCGTGAATGTCATCGGCCCGAGCGGGTTCGTCGCGCGCCAGGACCTCGAGCGCATTGTCGACCCACGCGGTCTGCCCGACGATGCGCGCCGCACGCTCGACGCCTACTACCTCGGCTCGCTCGGTGACGGCGCCGTGCCGACGCTCGTGGAATATCTCCCGCGGCTCGGCGCGTCCGATCGTCAGCTGCTCGGTTCGGCGCTTCGGACCTACTCGTTCGAGCGCCGGGACCTCTCTGTCGGCCCGTGGCAGTCGGTCAACGTGGATCGCGAACGCGCCCGAGAGGCGCTCCTCGGTGTCGCCGAGGAGCTCAGGAACTCTCCGCTGCTGCGATTCGGAGTACCCATCGCGGACCGGCGCTGACATGTCGCGGGCCACGAGTGTCCGCACCGTCGTTCGACTTCTCTGCCTCTCCATCTGGCTGCTGATCGCCCTGTACTGGGTCGGGGTGACTCGTGGCGGCGACCGCTCGGCGTCCGAAGGCGTTGGCCTGCAAGCGTTGCTCGTCCTCTTTGTGTTGGTCTCAGGTCTGTGGATCGTTGGAACGCTGAGCTCTCGCGTCGTAAGTTCTCGTCCGCTCGCGGCGATCCTGCTCGGCGGAGCAGTGACGCTCGCGCTATTCGCGGCGGTCGGTCCCTGGCTGTTGAATGAATGGATCCGCGGCGGGGCGTTCACGAGCTATGGATGGGTGATCCGGCAGGGCTACCCGTGCAGCGCCATGGGGAGCGGGCCGGGGACGCTCTGGGTGTTCGGGACATCCTGGATCGTCTCGTTCGCGGCGCTCGCTTATGCGCTCGTTGGTCGGGATCTGACAGCTCCAGTCGCGGCCGTCGGGATCGCCCTCGGCATGCTCCTCCTCACGGTGACCGCGGCGGCGATGTTTCCCGCCCCAGAGGTCTTCGCCGCCGCGCTCGGTTGCCGGTAGGCGCGGGCCGTCGGCTCTGGCAGCCGTCATGCACTCGGCTGGTCAAACCCAAAGGGAGGCAGGCGTGGAAGAGAAAGAGGTCATCGAGAAGCGCACGATCCGCCGCGAGGAACCGGTTAACAAGGTCACGAACGTGAACATCGGACCTGACGGGACGACGAACGTGCAGGAGAGCGGCGACGAAGTCGTCGAGGAAGAGCGCGTCGTCGAGGAGCACGAGCACAAGCACCCGTAGCGCTGGAGGCCTCTCTCGGCGGTATTCTCCCGGGGGCGCACTTCTCTGGATACCCGCCGGGAGGTCCTTCTCTTGATCAGCATGGCCGCGCGCGACCGCGTGAAGCTCGCGATCGACCAGCTCGAGGAGCAGTTCCACGTCTTCGATGAGAAGGCGAACGACGACACGCTCGACTCGTATGAGGCGGCGCTGAACCGCGGCAAAGCGATGGGCTTCCAAGAGGCCGCGCACTTCGTGAAGTCCGCGCTCCACGATATCGACGTCAAGAGCCTGTAGTGGAATGGGGTCGAGCGAGGAGCGGGTCGCTACGCGCCCAGGGGCCCCTACCCCTGTCCGCGACGAGCGAGTCAGCCAGTCTTGAGCGCGTCTCCTCGGCGAAGCCGAGAGATTGAGCATGATCACGGCCGTCGTTCTCATTACCGCCGAGCGAGGGGCGCTGCCCAAGCTCGGCGAAACACTCGCGGCTGTGGCTGGCGTCTCCGAGGTCTACTCGGTGACCGGTGACATCGATTTCGTGGCGATGGTGCGTGCGCGCGAACACGAGGAGCTCGCCGACATCGTGACGCGCCGCATCGCGCAGGTGCCCGGCGTCGCGCGGACGCTGACCCACGTGGCGTTCAAGGCGTATTCGCGCCACGATCTCGAGTCGATGTTCGCCGTCGGAGCGGACAAACCCTGATCGCGCGAATCTGGAGCGCTGCGAGCGGACCGCAGCGCCTTCTCATCCTGGCCGGCACGGTCCTGATCGCGAGCGGCCTCTTTCACGTCGGCGTCTACCTGCTTCTCGATGGTGGCTGGGAGGGGCCGGTGAGTTGGCGGAAGCCGATCGAGTTCGGCATCTCCGGCGGTCTCACCGCCCTCTCACTGGCCGCCGTGATGGCGCGTCTCCCGCGCACCGGGTGGCTCGCCTGGCCCTGCGCGGTCGCCGTTTCGCTCTTTCTCCCTGAGACCGCGCTCATCGATTTGCAGCGCTGGCGGGGAGTTCCCTCGCACTTCAACCACGACACCTCGTTCGACGTGGCCGTATTCGACCTGATGGGCATCCTCGTGCTCATCGTCGCTCTCGGGATCATCGTGATGACGGTGTGGACGTTAATCTCGCTTCGCGGTCCCGGCAGCAGCACCCTCGCCATCCGCGCCGGCATGGTCTTCCTGGTGATCGGGCAGGTGCTCGGCTTCGCGATAGTGACCAATGGGCTGGGGGTCGATGACCTCTCTCGCGCGAGCATCTTTGGCGCAGCCGGCGAGATGAAGGTGCCGCACGCGGTCGCGCTCCACGGCCTACAGGCGCTGGGGTTGCTCGCGCTGGTCCTCGAACAGACGCGTCTTTCGGAGTCGCGGCGAACGTGGCTCGTCGTGCTGGGCGTCGCCGGCTACACGCTCGCTTTGATCGTGGCCACGCTCCAGACCTTTGGCGGCCGAGCGCCCCTCGACCTCGCGCCGCTCGCGGTGGTCGGCGCGGGTTTAGCGTTGCTCATGCTCGCGGTCGCGTATGTCCTGGGCCTGCGCGCGGCGCAGGCGGCACGCGCCATCGGAAGCATGCCCGCCAACTAGACTCGCTTCGATGCAGGCCGTCGTCATGGCCGGCGGCGAGGGGAGCCGCCTCCGTCCGCTGACGATCAACCGCCCCAAGCCGATGGTGCCCATCGTCGACAAGCCATGTCTGGGGCACATCTTCGAGCTCCTGAGGCGCCACGGCATCGAGGACTCCTTCGTGACCCTTCAGTACCTCGCCTCGGTGATCCAGGACAGCTACGGCGACGGCGGTGCGATCGGCATGCGCCTGCGCTACAGCATCGAAGAGACCCCGCTCGGGACCGGCGGCTCCGTGCGGCAGCTCTACCAGGATCTGGAGGGGACGTTCCTAGTCATCTCAGGCGACGCGCTCACGGACATCGACCTCACGAAGGTCGTTGCGTTCCATCGCGACCGCGGTGCGGCCGTCACGCTGACTCTCGTGCACGTGCCCAATCCCCTCGAGTACGGCGTCGTCATCACCGATCCTGATGGCAAGATCACGAAGTTCCTCGAGAAACCCTCGTGGGGCGAGGTCTTCAGCGATACGATCAACACCGGCATCTACGTCATCGAGCCGCGCGTGCTCGAGCGTTTCGCCGCCGGCGAGGTGTTCGACTTCAGCAAGGATCTCTTTCCACGACTGCTCGCCGAAGGCGAGCCGCTCTACGGCTACATCGCCGACGGGTACTGGACCGATATCGGCTCGATCGTCGAGTTCGCGCGCGCGAACGCCGACCTGCTGCGCGGCAAAGTGAAGTGCGAGGCGCTCGGCAACGAGCTCTTGCCGGGAGTCTGGACCGCGGGCGACGTGGATATCAACGAGTCCGCGAAGCTCACCGGTCCGATCTACCTCGGCGAGGGAGTGAAGATCGGACCGCACGTCGAGATCATGGGCCCGACGGTCCTGCGCGATTACGTGTCGGTGGACGTGGGAGCGATCGTCGACAGCTCGATCGTCTGGCGGAACACATACATCGGCGAGCGCTCCGAGCTGCACGGCGCGATCGTCGGCCGCCAGTGCGCGCTCAAGTCACGGGTGGTGCTCGAAGAGGGGAGTGTCATCGGCGATCACTCGGTCGTGAACGATCACGCGCGCGTCCGTGCGCAGGTCAAGGTCTGGCCCGATAAGCAGATCGAGTCCGGAGCAGTGGTCAGCGCGAGCCTTATCTGGGGTGCCCAGGGTCGCCGCGCTCTCTTCGGCCGCTTCGGGGTCACGGGTATCGTCAACATCGACCTGACCCCCGAGTTCGTCGCACGGCTCGGAGCCGCCTATGCGTCCACGTTGCCGCGGGGCGCCACGATCACCATGAATCGCGACCAGCACCGCTCGAGCCGGATGCTGAAACGAGGACTCATGAGCGGGATCGTGAGCGCGGGCGTCCACGTCGCTGACCTGTCGCAGGCACCGCTCCCCATAGGCCGGTTCCACACCCGGCGCATCGGCGCGGCCGGCGGCGTGCACGTGCGCGTCTCGCCGTTCGATGCGCGCGTCTGCGACGTGAAGTTCTTCGACAAACAGGCGCTCGACATGGACAAGGCGCAAGAGCGAAAGGTCGAGACGATCTTCTTTCGCGAGGACCTCCGACGCGTCTCGTTCGAGGACGTCGGACGCATCTTCGAGTCGCCACGCGTCGGCGAGGCCTACAGCGATGCGTTTCTCGCGGAGGTCGCGCGGCGAAAGGAGATCGCTGAGGCGAAACCGAAGATCGTCGTGAACTACTCGCACGGCACCGCCGCACAGTTCCTGCCACAGCTCCTCAACGCCCTGGGCGTCGAGGTCGTCGCGATCAACGGCGTCGTGTCCGAGAACGTCGGCTCACGATCGTTCGAAGAGTTCCAGGAGGAGCTGCGTCAGCTGGCGGTGCTGGTCCCGGCGCTCGGAGCCTCGCTCGGCGTGATCATCGACGCGGGTGGCGAGAAAGTCTTCGTGGTAGACGATCGCGGGCGGATAGCGAGCGATATGCATTTCCTGGCCGCGTTCGTCTCGCTCACGGTCCGGCTGGCGCCGGGGGTGGTCGCGGTGCCGGTCTACGCGCCCTCCTCGATCGAACACATCGTGGCGTCTTACGGCGGGCGCGTGCAGCGCGTGCGGGCGTCGGCCGAAGCGCAGATGAGCCTCGCAGCCCGCGAACACCCGCTCCTCGTCGGCGACGGCGTGGGCGGGTTCATCTTCCCGCGCTTCCACCCTTCATTCGACGGCCTGTTCGCGGCCGTGCGGCTGCTCGAGCTGCTCACCACTGCGAAAGAGACGCTCGCTGAGGTGATCGACGCGACGCCGCCGGCGCATGTCGCCCGTCTCCAGGTGGACTGCCCGTGGGAGCAGAAGGGGCGCGTCATGCGCATGCTGGCGCAGGATCCACGGACCGAGCGCACGCGCCAGGTCGACGGCGTGAAACATCAGAACGACGGCGAATGGGTCGTCGTGCTGCCGGACGCCGATCGTCCACTCTTCAACGTGTACGCGGAAGCGAACGACGACGAGCGGGCCTGGAAACTTGCGCACGAATACGCCGAGCGGCTCGAAAAGCTGCGCGCGAGTTGAGCGTCCGCATCGCGATCGCCCAGTGCAGCCCGGCCCTCGGTGCGGTACGGCGGAATCTGGCGATGCATGCGAGCTGGATCGCTCGCGCTCACGAGGCAGGGGCGCAGCTGGTCGTCTTTCCCGAGCTGTCGCTGACCGGCTACTACCTGAAGGACCTGGCCGCGGACGTCGCGTGCGGGGCGGATGATCCGCAGCTTGCGCCAATCGCCGACGCATCGCGCGAGATCGACATCTCTGCGGGCTTCGTCGAGCGCTCCGCCGACGCCAAGCTGCATATCGCGCAGGGGTACTGGTCCAAGGGCAAGCTCGTGCACGTGCACCGCAAGGTCTACCTGCCGACGTACGGCATCTTTGACGATGGCCGCTACTTCGGGCCGGGGGACCGTTTCGAGACGTTCGAATCCGTTGGTGGATCGACCGGCGTCGCGATCTGCGAGGACCTGTGGCACGTCTCGACGCCGTACCTCTACGCGGCGGCGGGCGCGGCGATGGTGCTCGCGCCATCGGCGAGTCCGGGTCGCGGCGTGGCCGAAGGAGGAGACCTCGGCACGGCCGAGTCGTGCCGCCTCATGGACCGTTTTTACGCGCAGTACCTCACGCTCTACGTCGTCTACGTGAACCGCGTCGGGCACGAGGACGGGATCGCGTTCTGGGGAGGGTCTGAGATCGTCGCGCCTGACGGCACCGTCGTCGCACGCGCGCCGGAGTTTGACGAGCACCTTCTCGTCGGCGAGATCGATCTGGATCTGGTGGCGCGGGAGCGCGCCCGCAACCCATTGCTACGCGACGAGCGTGAGGACATCGTTCTCCGCAACGTCGCAGGCCGTCTTGGTCTGCCGCTCGAGCGTCGTGACTGAGGTCCTTTCGAGGACCGGCGTCATCCGGCCGGATCCGAAAGACCCGTCGGCCTTGCGGATCGACGAGGTGCTCGTTCGCAAGATGCTCGTCCTGTTCATCCGCGACGAGACCTCGAAAGCGCGCCTGAAGCGGGCGGTCGTGGGCGTTTCCGGTGGAGTCGACAGCGCTGTGTCGGCCGCGCTCGCGAGCGAGGCGCTCGGGCCCGAGCATGTCATGGGTCTCTTCACCCCATACCGGCATTCGAGCGCGGACTCGCGACGGCACGCACGCGCCATTTCCAAGAAGTTCGGCTTCACGCTCGAGGAGGTTCCGATCACCGCGCAGGTGGATGCGTACTTCCGTGCCGCGCCGGTCGACGAGAGCGACCCGCGGATCCGGATTCGCATGGGGAACAAGATGGCCCGCGAGCGCAAGAGCATCGAATACGACCGCTCGTGGCCCGACGGGATCGTCGTCGGCACGAGCAACAAGACCGAGCTGCTCCTCGGCTACGGTACGCAATTCGGCGACATGGCCTGCGGGATTAATCCGGTCGGTGACCTGTACAAGACCCAGCTGCGCGAGCTCGCATTGCATCTCGGCGTTCCCGAAGAGATCGTGCGCAAAGCACCGACCGCCGAGCTCTGGGAAGGGCAGACCGACGAAGGAGAACTCGGCTTCACCTACGCCGACGCCGATCTCGTCCTCTATCACATGGTCGACCGCCGCCTGCGCCCTTCAGAGCTGATCGCCGCCGGTTTCGATGCCGCCCTCGTGACAAAGATCCGGGAGATGGTTCGCAAGAACCATTACAAGCGCGTCATGCCGCTCATCGCCAAAGTCAGCCTCCGCACGGTCGGCCACGACTTCCTCTATCCCCGCGATTGGGAAGCCGACTGACCTTCGAGTCGCCGGCCGGCCCGACCGAAACCCTCTCAACGCGGCGGTATCCCCAGCCTCCGTCGGCTGGGGACCCCTCCGCCGCGCGGGGGCCCTCGGTCGGGCCGGCCTCTCTCCGACTCGGGCTCGGCTATGGATTCGCTCTCGCCGCCGCGGCATCCTTCGGCATCGGAGGAGTCATCGCGAAGGCCGCATTCAATGCCCTTGCACCCTCGACTCTCGCTGAATTTCGCGTCTTCTTTGCGTTCTTCATCTTCCTTGGACTCTTCCTGGCCTTCCGTCGCGATGAGCTCCGCATACGACGGTCCGACCTTCCCATCTTCGCTCTCTTCGGGATCGTTGGGCTGGCGGGAGTCTCGCTCGTGTATTACGAGGCGATCAAGCGGATCCCGGTCGGGGTCGCCCTCGTCATCGAGTACACGGGGCCGCTCCTCCTCCTGGCCTACGCACGGCTTCGGGGGCGCACCGTCGGCGGACGGCTCTGGATCGCGGCCGCGCTCGCGGTCGTGGGCTGCTTCTTCGCGGCGGGCGCGTACGACGCCGGTCTCCGCGAGCTGAACGGCCTCGGCCTCGCGCTCGCCGCGGCGGACGCATTTTTCTTCGCTCTCTATTTCGCGCTCGCCGAACGGCTCGGTACGCGCTACACGACGCCGGCGCTTCTTGTGTGGGGCTTTGGGTTCGCGCTGCTGGGCTGGAGCATCGTTCGCGCGCCGTGGACCCTCCCGTGGACGACGACACCGGCCGACGTCTACGTGCAGATCGCCGAGGTCGTCGTGATCGCGACCCTGATTCCCTTCGCATTGACGCTCGCCGCTGTCCGGCTCATCCCGGCCGCGCGCGTCGGGCTCACCGCGACGTTCGAACCGGTCGTCGCGGCGGTCGCCGCGTGGGTCGTGCTCTCGGAGCGTCTCGAGCCGCCACAGATCCTCGGCGGGATCGTCGTGCTGGTCGCGATCGCGACCGCCCAGAGCCTCCGCCCGACAGCGGGAAGCGTCTGATCAGACGAGCGCCGCGCGAAGCTTCGCCGCGACAGCCTCGGCTTCACCTTCCCCGTAACTTCGTCTGATCCAGAGCATCGGCCCCGTGCTCGGCGAGAACAGACGATCGCCCTTCCGCCGCGGGACGGCATGCGCATGCACATGCGGCACGCTTTGGCTGATCCGCGTGTTGATCGCCACGAGTGACCCCTCCGCGCCGAGCGCCGGCGAAAACGCCCGCGAAAGCTTTTGCACGACGCCGAAGAAGGGCGCGAGCAGGTCAGCGGGCAGGTCTTCGAGGGTCTCGATGTGACGCCGCGGGATCACCAGGGTGTGCCCGGGAACGAGCGGCGCCCGGTCTAGCAGCGCCACCACGCTGTTATCGCTGTAGACCTCGATGTGGGGCGCGCCGTTAACGATGGCGCAGAAGGCACAGCCGGCGATGCGCAAAGCCTACTTCGAGCATCATCGAGGGGTTAGGAGCGCGAGGGATGATCCAGCAGCTGCGAATCTACGAGATCTTCGAGCACAACAAAACCGCCTTCCACGCACGCTTTCGCGATCACGCGATGCGCATCATGAAGCGCTATGGCTTCGACTTTGTCTTCCTCTGGGAGGCGAGGGCCGACCATCGAACCGAGTTCGTGTATCTACTGGCGTGGCCGGACCTCGCAACGAAGGAGGCCGCTTGGCGTGGATTCATGGCGGACGAGGAGTGGAAGGAGATCAAGCGCGTGACGAACGCCGCGCACGGCGATCTCGTTGGCCAGATCGAGGACCGAGTGCTGACGCCGGCCCCGTACTCTCCGGTACCGTCCCGATGAGCGCGTTTACGGATGCCGAGATCGCCTACCTCTCCGGACAGCGGCTCGGCCGTCTCGCGACGGTCGGCCCAACGGGTCAGCCGCACGTCGTTCCGGTCGGCTTCCGCTACAACCCGGAGCACGACACGATCGACATCGGCGGGCATGACTTTGCGAAACGCAAGAAGTTCACTGATGTACGAGCCAACCCTAAGGTCGCTTTCGTCGTCGACGATCTCGCGTCCGTATCGCCGTGGCGACCGCGGGGCATCGAGATCCGCGGGAAGGCGGAGATCCTGCCCAGCGGCGGCGAGCGGTTCGGTCCGGGGTACGACCTTGAGATCTTCCGCGTGCGGCCGAGGCGCATCGTCAGCTGGGGGATCGAGCCCACGCGCCGCGCGGTGACGGTCCCGCGATAGGCAAGCTCTATCTCATCGCGACCCCCATCGGGAACCTTGAGGACGTCTCGCTGCGCGCGCTCCGCATCCTTCAGGAGGCTCACATGGTGGCGTGCGAGGACACGCGCCATACGCAGCTCCTGCTCCGCAAGCACAACATCCGCGCGAAGCACCTGACGAGCTACACCGAGTTCAATCACCGCCGCAAATCCGCCGAGCTCGTCGGACAGATGGACCGGGGCTGGGATGTCGCGCTGGTGTCCGATGCCGGCACGCCCGCACTGTCGGACCCGGGCGAGCAGCTCGTCGCCGCCGCGATCGCCGCCGGGCACGAGGTCGTTCCCGTGCCGGGGCCGGCGGCCGTGATCGCGGCCCTGGTCGCGTCCGGGTTGCCGACTCGCGAGTTCACGTTCGTGGGGTTTCCCGAAAAGAAGAGCGGCGCCAGACGCAAAGAGCTCGCCAGGCTTCTCGCCGAGGAGCGCACGCTGGTGATCTACGAGAGCCCGTTCCGCTTGGCTGATCTGCTGGTGGATCTCGCCGCGGTCTCGCCTGACGCGCGTGTCGCAGTCGCGCGCGAGATGACGAAGGTGCACGAGGAGATCGTGCGAGGAACGGCGTCCGCCCTCGCAGCGCACTATGCTTCCGTGCGCCCGAAAGGCGAGATCACCGTGGTCGTGGCACCGGCCAACGATGCAGGGGGGCGCGTGTTTGGGGAGCGGGAGCCAGGACCGTAGCGTTGACGTCCTCGTAGAGATCCCGCGCGGCTCGCGCCAAAAATACGAGCTCGATCAGAAGACCGGCCGGATCCGGCTGGATCGCGTGCTGTTCTCGTCGGTGCACTATCCCGCCGACTACGGATTCATCATGGACACGCTCGGCGGGGACGGCGATCCGCTCGATGCCCTCGTCGTCGTCGAGGAGCCCACGTTCCCGGGCTGCGTCGTGCCGGCGCGGCCGATCGGCACGCTGTTCATGAGCGACGAGCACGGGGACGACGAGAAGATCCTGACGGTCCCGGTCGGCGACCCGCGCTTCGACGAAGTCCGCCAGCTCAACGATCTGGCCAAGCACTGGCTGCGCGAGATCGAGACCTTTTTCGCTACCTACAAGGAGCTCGAGAGCAAGAAGGCCGCGGATGTGAAAGGGTGGCACGATGCGGATGTCGCATGGCGGTTGATCGAGGACGCCCGGTCGCGCGCGGTCGCACGGCGATGAACCGCGAGTACCGCAAGTGGTGGAGTCCCGCGCTGGGCCGCGACATGGAGCTGCTCGTCTTCGGCGACAAAGGAACACCGGTGCTCGTCTTCCCGACCTCGATGGGGCGCTTCTATCAATGGGAGGACTTCGGCCTGGTCGGGCACATGGCGCCGCGGGTCGAAGCGGGCTGGCTCCAGCTCTGGTGCGTCGATTCGGTCGACGGCGAGAGCTTCTATAACCGGACGGCCTCGCCGCAGGATCGGGCGCGGCGACATCTGGCCTACGAGCGCTACCTCGTCGATGAGGTCCTACCGGCCATCCGTGCGGCGAATCCGGTCGACTATCTGATCGTGACCGGGACATCGTTCGGTGCATTTCATGCTCTGGCATTCGTCACACGCCGGCCGGGGATCGCACGCAAGGCCGTCGGCATGTCCGGCGCGTACGACGCCGCCCGCTGGCTCGACGGCGACCGAAGCGGCGACGCGTATTTCGTGAACCCGCTCGCGTTTCTGCCGAATCTCCACGACGATCGGTATCTCGCGCCTCTTCGCGAGACCGAGATCGTCATCGCGACCGGCCGCGATGATCCGAGCGTCGATGAGTCCAAGCGTCTCGCGGGCATCCTGCAGAGCAAGGGCGTACCTGCCGCGCTGCACATCTGGGACGGTTGGGCGCACGATTGGCCCTATTGGAGGGAAATGGTTGATATGTACATCTAGCCCGGGGTGGCAGGGGCAGAGCCCCTGCGAGGAATAGGTGTGGGCGAGCGGCGAAGCGAGCCGAAGGAGAAAGTCGTCGGCCTCCTCGTGGGCCGCGAGAACACCTTCCCAGGCCCGTTCATCGAGACCGTGAACCGCAAGGGCGAATCGCGCGGCGTGCGCGCGGAGATGGCTGTCCTCGGGGGCGCACGAGAGGTCGAATCGCCGAAGTACGCCGTGATCGTCGACCGGATCAGCCACGAGGTGCCGTACTACCGCGCGCACCTCAAAGGCGCGGCCCTCCAGGGCACGGTGGTCGTCAACGATCCCTTCTGGTGGGAGGCGGACGAGAAGTTCTTCGAGTGCGTGCTCGCCCGTGAGCTCGGCGTGGCGGTCCCGAAAACCGTCGTCCTTCCCAACAAGGCGTACATCCCGGATATCAGTGACCAGTCCCTTCGCAACTTGGTTTACCCACTCGACTGGGACGGGCTCATCGCGTACACAGGACTGCCGGCGATCCTCAAGCCAAACACCGGCGGCGGATGGAAGGACGTCTATCGGGTGGACACCAAGGAGGAGCTGATCTGGGCGTACGACCAATCAGGTGGGCTGACTGCTGGTTACCGGCCGAAGACGATGATCCTGCAGGAGTTCATCGAGTGGACGGACTATGTTCGGTGCATCGCGATCGGCCGCACGGATGTCCTCCCGATCCGCTACGACCCGACCGCCCCGTTCCAGGAGCGCTACGTCATTAGCCGGCCCGTCGAGGGCGATCTGCGGACGCGCGCGATCCTCAATGCCATCCGGCTGACGGACGCCTTGGGCTACGACATGGACACCGTCGAGTTCGCGGTCCGAGACGGTGAGCTCTACGCGATCGACTTCCTAAACCCGGCGCCCGACTTCGATAACTTCTCGATCAAAGAAGACAACTTCGCATGGGTGCTCGAGAAGATGAGCGACCTCGTCATTTCATACGCGACCGGCGAAGCGACGCCGCCGTGGAAAGGGGAGCATCGGTGGTGGCGGCACGTGCGGTAGCGATTAAGCGAGGCGCGGCGCTGGCGCCGCTCGTCGCCTACCACGAGCTGCTCGAGGATGGCGTACTCGCGCAGGAGAGCGCGGCGATGCTCACTGAGGGTCAGCGCGAGCGCCGCCTGGTATTCGGCAAGCGGCCGCTCTGCGTCTCGCTTCGACCGAATCTCATCAGCGAGTGGCAGTACGCGGAGGTGAACGCCGCCGCCGAGACGATCTATGCGGCTCTCGGCCGCCTCGAACAGGCACTCCTCAAGAACGAAGATCTTCGGCGAGAGCTCGATCTGGATCCTCGCGAAGAGGCCCTCGCCCTCGCCGATCCAGGCTTCGCGGCCGCCTCGCCGTCCTCGCGCCTCGACGGCTTCATCGGCGAGGACGGTGTGATCAGGTTCGTGGAGTACAACGCGGAGTCCCCGGCGGGCATGGCCTATAACGACGAGCTCGCGGAGGTCTTCGCATCCCTCCCGGTCGTGAAGCGGTTCCGCGAGCGTTTCCGCATGCGCGTCGTGCCGACACGGGGACGGCAGCTCACGGCCATGTTGCGCGCCCATCGCGGTCGCACCAGCAAGGGGCCGGCGATCGCAATCGTGGACTGGCGCGGCCTGCCCACGCTCACCGAGTTCGAGATGTTCCAGCGTTTCTTCGAGTCGCGTGGCATCGCGACCGTCATCTGCGCTCCGGAGGACCTCAGGTATTCGCGCGGCACCTTGCGCGCGTCAGGACGGCCCGTCGACCTCGTATACCGACGGGTCCTCACGAGCGAGCTCCTCGCGAAAGATTTGGTCGCGCGACCGCTGGTCCGGGCGTATCTCGAGGGCGCGGTCACCGTGGTCAACAGCTTCCGCGCGAAGCTCCTGCACAAGAAGATGAGCCTCGCGCTCCTCTCTGATGATCGCTACGAGGCCCTGTACACCGCGCCGCAACGCGCCGCGATCGCGAAGCACATTCCCTGGACCCGAAAAATCCGTGAAGGGCACACCACCTACCGCGGGAAGGTCGTCGATCTCGCCGAGTTCGTGGTCGGCCACCGCGAGCGCCTCGTCCTGAAGCCCAACGACGAGTACGGCGGAAAGGGCGTCGTCCTCGGCTGGACGGTCGATCAACACGACTGGGAGCAGTCGTTCCTCGCCGCGCTCGAGAGCTCGTACGTCGCGCAGGAGCGTGTCGATGTGCCGCGCTACCCGTTCCCGGTGATCCTGGACCGCATGCACTTCCTCGATCTATCCATCGACCACGACCCGTACCTCTTCTGGGGCAGGGTCTCGGGCACGCTCGCGCGCGTCAGCTCGAGTGCGCTGCTGAACGTGACGGCTGGTGCAGGCAGCGTGGTGCCGACCTACATCGTGGAGGCCGCGTGAGGAAGACCGATGTACCCCGCCTCACCATCGGCATCGAGGAGGAGTTCCAGATCGTCGACGGCGAGGGGCAGCTCAAGAGCCACAGCGCGACACTGCTTGCCGCGGCGAGGCCACGCCTCGGCGAGCAGATCAAGCCCGAAATGATGCAATCGGTGATCGAGGCCGGAACGAAGATCTGCGCGGACATCAGCGAGGCGCGGGAGGAGATCGCCACGTTGCGCGGGACGCTTGCGGCGTTGCTCCAACCGGTCGGGCTGCGGATCGCGTCCGCGGGCACGCATCCGTTCTCACACTGGCAGGACCAGCTGGTGACCGAGCACGAGCGCTACAAGGTCCTCGAGGAGGAGCTCCAGGACGTGATCCGTGAGCTCCTGATCTTCGGCCTCCATGTGCATGTGGGCATCGCCGACCGCGAGCGGCGCATCGAGGTGATGAACGAGGCCCGTTACTTCCTCCCGCACTTGCTCGCGATCTCGACATCCAGCCCCTTCTGGCTCACCCGAAACACGGGCCTGAAGTCCTACCGCCAGGTCATCTGGGGCCGTTTCCCGCGTACCGGCATCCCGCCGGAGTTCTCGAGCCACGATGAGTACGAGAACTTCGTCGAGCTCCTGGTCAAGACCGCGTCGATCGACAACGGACGGAAGATCTGGTGGGATCTTCGTCCGCACGCCTTCTATCCCACCATCGAGTTCCGGATCTGCGACGCGGCGACGAGGATGGAGGAGACGCTTTGCCTCGCAGCCTTGGTCCAGGCGATCTGCGCGAAGCTTCTGATGTTGCGCGACAGCAACCTCGGCTTTCGCCGCTACGCGCCGGCGTTGATCCAGGAGAACAAATGGCGAGCGATCCGCGGGGGTATGGACGCGAAACTCATCGATTTCGGGAAACAGACCGAGGTTCCGATGAAGGACCTCGCGATCGAGCTACTGGAGTTCGTCGACGACGTGGTCGACGCCCTGGGCTCGCGCAGAGAGGTCGCTTACCTGGAGACCATCGTGCGCGACGGCACGAGCGCGGACCGGCAGATCCGCGCTTGGAAAGAGACTGGGCACCTGCATGCCGTTGTTGACCTCGTCGCCGGCGAGACCGTCGCTGGGGTCGCGGCGGTCGCGGTCTAGGAACGTGCCAACCGTCACGCAGGCTGTCGAGGAGCTCGTTCGGACAACGGTCGGTCTTTCCGATCTCGACATGGGCCGGCCGTGGGTGTGGCGCGAGTACGACGACGAAGGCCTTCGCTTCACGCTGCTCCTCGCGCAGCACGAGCTCCGCGACCTCGCGGTGCGCCTCGCATCGCTCCGGGCCAGGAAAGGCCCGCCGGAGTCGCAGACCGAGCGCATCCTGGGTCAATACCATCTCGCGTACCGCGATCTTGCCGGCGTACTCGCGGGTCTCCGTGACGACGATCTCGACCGCGTGCCCGCGGTCGGTGAGTGGCCGGTTCGCGAGGTCCTTGAGCACATGCTCGGGGCTGAGTACGGCTTCCTCGGCGTCGTCCAGTACGCCCTCTCGCCCGACCGACCGCGCGATGCCGAAGAGGCCGAGGAACGCTGGGACTCCTGGCGCGACGAGCACAACTACCGCGCCCCCAAGACGCTCGAGGGCGGTATCGCGGACGTACGGAACGCGATCTTCGAGATCCACCGCCGCATCCTGCGCGAGCTCGGGCCGCTTCCGGATGAAGCCCTCGAGAAGCCGGCGATGTTCTGGGACGGCGAGAAGCCGATCCGCTTTCGGCTGCACCGGTTCGAGGCGCACATCGTGCAGCACACCGTGCAGGTCGAGAAGACGCTGGAGTTGATCGAACGCGGTCCGACGGAGGCGCGCCGTCTCGTCCGCGTCCTATACCGCGACCTCGCGCCGGTCGAGATGCTCGGTTCGACCCAGTTCGGCGAGAAGGAGCGCGAAGCGGTCGCTGCCGCGCTCAGCGAGAGAGCAGCGGAGATCGCCGTTTCGGCGAGGAGCTAGCCACCCGCCGCGAGCTGGCGCGCGACCGTCGTCACGACATCGCCTGCCTTCTTGAGCCGGCCCGCTTCGACAACGCTCGGCTTGTCGGCGTACACGTGGAGGATGTAGTCCGACATCCCGATGAAGACCGCGGGGACGCGCCGTCGCGCGAAGCTGGTCTGATCGCTTCCGCCGCCGCCGATCGCCTGGCTCGAGATCCCTAGGCTCGTGGCCGTCTCGCGGACCTTTTGCTGGAGGTCCGGAGCCTCGTTCGAGACGATGAGCGTGTCGCTGCAGCAGCCGATCACGTCGAGGTTGAGCATCGCGATGAGACTCTCCACGCGACCCGGTGTCGTCGCTGTCTGCGCGACATAGGCTTCGGAGCCGAAGTAGCCTTCCTCCTCGCCGGCGAACGCGACGAACACGACGGAGTGCGTGAGCGTTGCGCGGTCCGCGGCAAGCGCGCGCGCGACCTCGATCGTGATGGCCGGTCCCGATGCGTTGTCATTCGCGGCCTGGAACACCGTTCCGTCCGGATCCGTGCCGACGCCGTCGAGGTGCCCGCCGACGAGCACCGCGCGCTTTCCGCCAAGCTCGTCGGGAGAGCGCAGCAGACCGACGACGTTGATCGCGTCGACCTCGTGCACGGGCGTTAGCGAGACGCTCACGCGCACGGTCGTCGGTACGTCGAAGCCGGGCGCCGGCGCGCTCGGATCGGAGCGGCGGGCTCGGACCGCCGCCTGCACGTCGGAGACCTTCTTTCCACTCGCGGCGATGAGCTCGTTGGCGACGCCTTCAGTGATGACGAGGGTCGGGATCGTCGTCGTCTGAAACCGCGGAGCGTACGAGTAGCGAAGGGTCGCGCCGCCGATGACCAGCACGCCAATCGCGCCTTCCTGGTAGGCATTCTCAACGGCACCGCCGCCCCCGGGCGCCGCCGGTCCGGTGATGAGCGCGACCTTCCCTCGCGCGTCCGTGCCCGCGAAGTCGTTCTGTCCGCCGGTGCGCGCCGCGCCGCCGACGACCGCGAGCTGCGCTTCGGCGGCGCCCGAGCCAGAGCGACCGCCAACGCTCTCGGTGAAATCCACGCGGGGGCGATACGTCTTCGTGCCGATCGCGAGTACGGACATCGCGGTCAGATCCACGAGCGGCATCGTGAAGTGCTCGAAGTACGTGCCGCTATCGCCGGCCGGCTCGAGGCCGATCTCCCGGAAGCGCTCGGCCACATACGTGGCCGCATCGAGATACCCCGCGGACCCCGAGTAGCGGCCACCGCGGGCCGGATCCGCGAGATAGTCGACGTGCGCTTTCGCTCTTGCGCCATCGAAGGTCGAGCTCGATGCCGTGGGATTGGTCGATGGCGTGGTTGTTGGCGACTGCGTGGCGGGCGTCTCAGCTGTGTGCGTTGTGCACGCGAAGAGCAACGCTGCGATGAAAAACAGCGGTCGCAGCGCGCGCACTACACCTAACATAATGGCTTCAAGGCCATGAAGTTCTATCTGACGACCGCCATCGACTACGTCAACGCGGAGCCGGGGCTTCATCATGCGTATGAGAAGACCGGGGCGGACGCGCTTGCCCGCTTCCACCGCCAGCGCGGCGACGATGTGTTCTTCCTGACCGGCACCGACGACAACGCGACCAAGAACGAGCAGGCCGCGAAGGCGGCAGGTGTGGACACCCGGACCTTCGTCGATCGCAACGCGGCCGCGTTCAAGCGGCTCTGCGACACCTGGAACATCAGCTACGACCGGTTCGTCCGGACGGTCGATCCCGACCACATCGCCGGCGTCCAGGAATTCGTCCGCCGCTGGATTGCCAACGACGACGTGTACCTGACGACGTACGAGGGGCTTTACTGCACGCGCTGCGAAGCCTTCTACGAAGAGGACGAGCTGGTCAACGGCCGCTGCCAGTTCCATCCAGATAATCCCGACGCCATTCAGCGGGTCAAAGAAGAGAACTTCTTCTTCCGTCTGAGCAAGTACGAAAAGGCCCTGCGCGAGCTGTACGAGCGCAACCCCGGCTTCACCGTACCGGAGTACCGGCGCAACGAAGTCATCGCATGGTTCGATCGCGGTCTCCGCGATGTGAGCGTCTCGCGCGGGCGGAGCCTCAAGTGGGGCATACCCTGGCCCGGCCGGCCGGATCACACCGTCTACGTGTGGTTCGATGCGCTGATCAATTACGTGACCGGTGTGGGCTTCGGTACCGACGAGAAGAAGTTCAAGAAATGGTGGCCGGCGGACGTTCACATCATCGGCAAGGACATCAGCCGCTTTCACTGCATCTACTGGCCGGCGATGCTGCTTTCGGCGGGGGTGGAGCTCCCGCGCAAGATCTTCGTGCACGGGTTCCTCGAATATCGCGGCCAGAGACTTTCGAAATCGAGCGGCAACATGATCGACCCATTCGCCTCGGCCGAGGAGTGGGGCGTCGACGCCGCGCGCTATCTCGTCCTGCGCGAAGCGCCGTTCGAGAAGGACTCACCGATCTCGCCAGAGCTGTTGAACGCTCGGTTCAACGCGGATCTGGCGAACGGCCTCGGGAATCTCGTGTCGCGCACGCTCGCGATGGTCGCCCAGTACTGCGAGTCGCGCGTTCCCGACACGGGCGCTCCCGGTGAGTCGGAGCGGATGATCCGCGAGGTGGCGGAGCGCGCATTGCGCGATCACGACGGCGCCGCGAGCGAGCTGCGTTTCGCTGATGCTCTCGCGGCGATCTTCTCGCTCGTCGACGCGGCCAATAAGCACTACCAGCGCACGCAGCCGTGGCAGCTCGCGAAGTCGCCTACGGATCGTGCGCCGCTGGAGGCCGCCCTCTACGCCGGTCTCGAGGCGGTACGCCTGGTCGCGTATCTGCTCTACCCGTACACGCCGACCGTCGCCGATCGCATCACCACGCAGCTCGGTGTGCCTCTGGCCAGCACCAGCAAGTGGTCTGACGTCGCCAGGTGGGGCCTGCTCCGTAAGGGCTCGCCGGTGAGCGTCGGCGCGCCGCTCTTCCCGCGCCTGGAGCGGACGACCGCCGCGTAGCCTCGGTGATCGACGCGCACGCGCACCTGACGGATCGACGCTTCGCCGACGACCTGCCCGATGTCCTTGACCGGGCGCGGAAGGCCGGCATCGACCGGATCCTCACCGCGGGCGAGGACGTCGCGTCGAGCGCGGAAGCGATCGCGCTCGCGCGACGGTACGAAGGCGTGCGCGCCGCGGTCGGCGTGCATCCGCATCGCGCCGCGGCGTGGGACGCGGAAACCGTCGCCCGCATCACGGAGCTGGCCGGTGATGAGCGCGTGGTCGCGATCGGCGAGATCGGCATGGACTTCTCCGGCCGCAGTGCGCCGCCGGATCTCCAGGAGAAGGCACTTCGTGGTCAGCTCGCGGTCGCTTCTCTGCTCGACCTGCCAGTTGTTCTACACGTGCGCGACTCCGGGGAGCGCGTCCGGGCGATCCTCCGCGACGGCCCAGAGGTGCGTGGCATGGTGCACTGCTACAGCGAGGGACCGGCCGAGATCGAGGAGTGGCTCGGTCTCGGCCTCCTCATATCGTTCGCCGGCACGGTGACCTATCCCGGCAGCGAGCGCCTCCGCGATGCCGCGATCCTCGTTCCGGCGGACCGCCTGCTGGCCGAGACCGACGCGCCCTACCTGGCACCCCAGAATGCCCGCGGACGCCGCAACGAGCCGATCTATGTGGCGGCGACCCACGCCGCGCTGGCGCACGATCGCCGGGAGGACCTGGGCGAGCTGGCCGCCCGGATCGCCGAGAACGCCCGGAGCCTCTTTGGAACCCGCTGGGAACCTGGCTCGCCTACCTGACGTCTACACAGTCACAAAGACCCGCCGAAAGCAGGTGACTTAGATGCGTAGGCTCGCCCTTTTGCTCGCCGCACCGCTCTTTCTGGCGGCCTGTTCGGCCGCGAGCGCTCCCACCGCCGCGGCGCCCCGTCCCGGAGGCGTAGGCGGCGCGACGGCCCAGGGCGTCGACTCGGCCCAGGTCGGCACCGCCGCGGTGGGCGCGCCGGCGCCGAAGGAGGGCATCCCGAACCCGGTCGCGTTCAATGCCGACCGGAACCTCATCCTGACCGCGAACATCTCGATGCGCGCCAAGGACCCCTGGGCGACGAGCGAGAAAGCGCAGCTGATCGTCGCGTCGCTGGGCGGAGACGTGCTGAGCCTCAGCGAGTCCGGAAGCAGCGAGAACAAGACGGCGACGCTCACCGTTCGCGTCCCGTCGCGCAGCTTCGGCGAGGCGCTCCGCCAGTTCCGCAGTCTCGACGGTGAGGTCGTGACATCGAACGTCACCGGCCAAGACGTGACCGATCAGTTCGTCGACCTCCAGGCACGCCTCGCGGCGAAGCAGTCCGAGGAGCAGCGCTACCTCGCGCTTCTCGCGCGCGCGAACACGATCGACGAGATCCTGAAGGTCGACGCGTCGATCACGAACGTCCGCACGCAGGTCGAGCAGCTCACCGGCCAGATCAACTCCTTGAAGAGCCGGACCGACTTCTCCACACTCGTGCTCTCGGTAACACCGATCCCGGCTATTGCGACGCCGGTCGAGGAGCCGGGTAAGGCGTGGGACCCGGCGAACACCTTCGCCCGCGCACTCGCGACCCTCGGAGCCATGCTTCGGGTATTCGCCGACTTCGCCATCTGGATCATGGTCTTCGGAGCGATCCCGCTGATCATCCTCGGCGTCGGTCTGGCCGCCACGCGCACACGCCGTCCGGCAGCGCCGACTGCGCCGACCGCCTAACCAAGCAACCTACTCCCCCGCGAACGAGCCCGCCCCTTCCGGGGCGGGCTCTTCGTTTGCGCACGCGCCGTGCAGGCCTACCCTCCGATCGTGCGACCCCCGGCCGAGGCGATCGGCACGCTCGCCCTCATCGTCGGTGCGATCGCGCTCCTCATTTTCATCGGGGTCGAGGGCGCGCTCATCTACGCGGTGTGGCGCTACCGCGCATCCCGTTCGTCCACCGAACAGCCGGCGCGATTCGAGCGAAACACGCGCGTCGAAATCGCGTGGACGGCGCTCCCCGCGCTCGTGCTCGCACTCGTCTTTGTTCTCATGCTCGGCGCGATGGCCGAGATCGGCGGCGCCGGAGTCGAACCGGGGCTGCGCGTTCGCGTCGTCGGGCATCAGTGGTGGTGGGAGTTCGGCTACGGGGCGGTCACCACCGCGAACGAGCTGCACATCCCGGTCGAGACCGCCGTCGAGCTTGACCTCACGTCGACCGACGTCATCCACAGCTTCTGGGTCCCGGAGCTCGGCGGGAAGAGCGACATGCTGCCCGGGACGACGAATCACCTGCGACTCTTCGCGCGGCGAGCGGGCGTCTACGAAGGGCAGTGCTCCGAGTTCTGCGGCATCGAGCACGCATGGATGCGCATTCGCGTGGTCGCTGAGTCGCAGGCGGACTTCGATCGATGGCTCGCGGCGCAGGGGCAGTCCGCCGCGGCGCGCGGCGGCGATGGGGAGCGCATCTTCCTCGCGAACATCTGCGTGAACTGCCACACGATCCGCGGCACGACGGCGGCCGGCGCCGCGGGTCCCGACCTCACGCACGCCGGCGCGCGGGCGACTCTGGGCGCGGGGGTCCTGCCCAACGACGTCGCGCGGATGCGCGCCTGGATCGCCGATCCCCAGCAGTACAAGCCCGGCGCGCTCATGCCTCGGGTCCCGTTGTCGGATCCCGAGCTCGACGCGCTCGCCGCGTACCTGGTCTCGCTGAAATGACCGCGCTACCGCTGTGGGTCCGCCGCCCGTCCGGCGAGCGCGTCGGCTGGCTGCGCACCGTCGACCACAAGGAGATCGGCGTCCTGTACATCGGCATGGGCGTCGCGTTCTTCGCGATAGGCGGCCTCGAGGCCCTGCTCTTGCGCGCGCAGCTAGCGACCCCGGAGTCGCGCCTCGTGGATCCATCCACCTATGACCAGGCGTTCACGGTCCACGGCGTGACGATGATCCTCCTCGCGGTCGTCCCGCTCCTCGTCGGCTTCGCGAATTACCTCGTGCCTCTGATGATCGGCGCGCCCGATGTCGCCTACCCACGCCTCAATGCGCTCTCGTTCTGGCTCTCGCTGGTGGGCGGCATCGTCCTGTACTTCAGCTTCCTCGCCGGCGGCGCGCCGGACACCGGATGGTTCTCGTACGCGCCGCTCGCCGAGCGCTCATTCGCGCCGGGCCTGGGCGTCGACTACTACATCGTCGGGCTCGCGGTGAACGGCGCCGGCACGATCATCGGCGCGATCAACCTCACGGTGACGATCCTCCTCATGCGCTGCCCCGGGATGGCGATCTCACGCGTGCCGCTCTTCGTGTGGATGACGCTCGTCACGAGCATCCTCATCCTCGGCGCGTACCCTGCCCTCACGGCCGCGCTCGTGATGCTGTTCGTCGATCGCCAGCTCGGGGGACACTTTTTCGACCCCGCGGGCGGCGGCCAGGTGGTGTTGTGGCAGCACCTCTTCTGGTTCTTCGGTCATCCGGAGGTCTACATCATGGTGCTGCCCGCGATGGGGATGATCTCGGAGATCATCCCGGTGTTCAGCGGCAAGCCGATCTTCGGCTACCGGTTCGTGGCCGGGTCGAGCGTGGCGATCGCGTTCCTCTCGTTCGGCGTCTGGGCCCACCACATGTTCGCAGTCGGCCTTGGCGACACCGAGAACGCGATCTTCGCGGCGACGAGCATGCTCATCGCGGTCCCGACCGGCGTGAAGATCTTCAACTGGATCGCCACGATGGTCGGCGGCCGCATCCGTCTCACGACCGCGATGCTGTTCGCGGTCGGCTTCATCGCGATGTTCGTGATCGGCGGACTTTCCGGAGTCTCCCTGGCGGTCGTGCCGATCGACCTCGCGGTGACCGACAGCTACTACGTCGTCGCGCACCTGCACTACGTCCTGTTCGGCGGGACGATGCTCGGGATCTTCGCGGGCGCGTACTACTGGTTCCCGAAGATGACCGGCCGGCTGCTCGACGAGGGCCTCGGCAAGCTGCATTTCTGGGCAACCTTCGCCGGCTTCAACCTCACGTTCCTGCCGCAGCACTGGCTTGGCGCCGTAGGCATGCCCCGCCGCGTCTTCACCTACGCCGCGAGCACGGGCTGGGGCCCCTTGAACCTCGTCTCGACCATCGGTGCGGCGATCCTCGCGGTCGCGATGGTGATCTTTGCCGTGAACCTCGTGCGCAGCCTGCGCTCCGGCGAGGTCGCCGGCGACGACCCCTGGGACGGGTTCACGCTCGAGTGGGCAACCTCCTCTCCGCCGCCTGCCGAGAATTTCCCGACGATCCCCGCGGTCACCGGCCGGCGCCCGCTCTGGGATCGCAAGCATCCCGACCAGCGAGACCGGGCATGAGCGCGAGCGTCGCCGTCGGCCGGGGTCCGAGCATCGCTCACGATCGTGTCCTGCTCGGCGTTGCTGTCTTCATCGCTTCGGAGTCGGTGTTCTTCTTGGCGATCGTGCTTGCGTACCTCGCGTATCGCGACGCGGGCCTCGCCACGGCGAAAGCGAACCTCGATATCCCGCGCACGGCGATCTTCTCGATCGCGCTCTTTTCGAGCAGCGCGACGATGGCCCTCGCGGCGCGCCATGGGAGCCGGAGCTGGCTCGTCGCGACGATCGCGCTGGGCGCCGTGTTCCTCGCGGGGCAGGGGAGCGAGTACGCGCGTCTGCTGGCGAGCGGCATCGGCCCAGGCCGCGAGCTGTTCGGAACGACGTTCTTCACATTGACCGGGCTGCACGGCGTGCACGTGCTCGGCGGGCTCGTGGCACTCTTCGCGCTCCTCGCCGCGCATATCCGCCGTCGGTCCGGGCTGCGCCCGGTGGCCTTCGAGGCCGTCGGCTTGTACTGGCATTTTGTCGACGCCGTTTGGGTCGTCGTCTTCAGCGTCGTGTACCTGGGCACGCTCCTGTGAACCAGCACCGCGCGAGGCATGGCCCCGCCCCGTCCATCTGGCCCGTAACGCTCGCGACCGGCGTCGGTCTCGCTGCGCTCGGGATCCTCACGAGCTGGATCATCGTCGCCGCGGGCGCGGTCATCGCCGCGTTCGCGCTGGTTGGCTGGATCGCCCAGGCGCTCGACGAGGCCGCGCCATGAACGAGATCACGCGGCGCGCCTTCCTATCGCGCGTTTCGCTGGGGCTCACCGCGGCGATCGCCGGCATCGTCGGCGTCCCGATCGTCGGCTACCTGCTCGCCCCGCTCTTTCAGAAAACGCCAGACGTGCCGGTCCCCGTCGGAAAGCTGAGCGAGTTCCCGCTCGGCCAGACGAGGCTCGTCAAGGTGCGCGACCCAAGCCCGCTCGCCTGGGCTGGCCAGGCCGCGGATACCGCGCTCTGGGTCCGGCGCCGCCAGGAAAGCGGGCCCCAGATGTTCCAGGTCTTCAACGTGAACTGCACGCACCTGGGGTGCCCAGTGAACTGGCAGGCCGACGCGAAGATCTTCCTCTGCCCGTGTCACGGCGGGGTCTTCTACGAGGACGGGACCGTTGCGGGCGGTCCGCCGCCGCGGCCGCTCTTCGAACGCGGGTGGGAGGTCAGCGGCGACCAGCTCCTCGTGCGGCAGCAACCGCTCCCGACCGTGAAGCAGGGATGAGATCGCTGCGCGCGCTGCTGGATCGATGCGCGAGCTGGCTCGGCGAGCGGTTCGAGCTCGAGGACTCGGTCCTCGCGGTACTCCGGCATCCGGTACCGCGCGAGCTCGAGCGTCCGATCGGCTGGTGGTACGTCACCGGAAGCGCGACGCTCGCCGTGTTCGTCGTCCAGGTCGTCACCGGGGTCGGTCTGGCGATGACGTATGTCCCCGCACCGAACAGCGCGTACGACTCGCTGCAGTTCATTAGTCACGATGCGACCCTCGGCGCGGTCGTGCGCGGAATGCACTATTTCGGGGCGGGCGCGATGGTGGTCCTCGTCCTTGTCCACATGACGCAGGTGTATCTGTTCGGAGCCTTCAAGTTCCCCCGCGAAGCGAACTGGCTCACCGGGTCGCTCCTCCTCCTCGCGACGCTCGCGATGGCCTTCACCGGGCAGCTCCTGCGGTGGGACCAGGACGCGTTCTGGTCGGTCGTGGTCGCGGCAGAACAAGCGGCGCGGGCGCCGGTCATCGGAGATTGGCTCGCGCGCCTCGTCGTCGCGGGCAACAACGTGGGAGGCGCCACGCTCACGCGGTTCTACGCGACCCACGTGTTCCTGATCCCAGCCGCGATCTTCGGCCTGATCGGGATGCATTTGTATCTCGTGGTAAAGCGCGGCATCTCCGAGCCGCCGGTCGCGGGCGATCCGGTCGAGCCACGCACTTACCGCGCGCGTTACGCCGACATCCTGCGCCGCGGTATCCCGTTCTGGCCGGATGCGGCGTGGCGCGACGTCGTCGTGGCCACCCTTGCGGTCGTCGCGGTGGTGATCCTCGCGGCGGCACTCGGCGCGCCGGCTCTCGGGAAGCCGCCGGACCCCACGAACGTGGTCGCGGACCCGCGCCCCGACTGGTATTTCCTGGGCTACTTCGCGATCCTGGCACTCATACCGCCGGCGACGGAGTCGATCGTCATCGTCGGGCTTCCGCTGTTCGCGTTCGTGTTCCTCTTCCTGGTCCCATTGCTGTGGCCGGACGGCGAGAGGCACTGGTCGCGCAGACCCGCCGCGGTCGCCGCGGTCGCGCTGCCGTTCGTCGCGTACGCCGCCCTCACCGTCGCGGGACTGCAGTCGCCGTGGGTGCCGCGACTCGAGGGCGCCGCGCTGCCTGTGTCGGCGACCGACGGCCTGAGCGGCACCGCGCGCCACGGCGCGGATCTGTTCCTCACGAAATCGTGCTGGGCGTGCCATCAGATCGACGGGACCGGCGGCCGGCGGGGGCCGGACCTCACACACGTCGCGTCGCGGTTATCACGCGATCAGCTAACGCAGCGCATCGCGACCGGCGGCGGTGGAATGCCGGCGTATGCCGGCAGCGTGACGCCCACCGAGCTCGACGATCTCGTGACGTTCCTCGCCACCCGGAAGTGATCTACCCCTAAACTCGCGCCGATGCCCGACGTGCGCGTACGCCCGATGAACGAGCTCGACATCGAGGGGATCTGCCGCATCGACGAACGCATCACGGGCCGGTATCGGCCCGACGTCTGGGAGCAGCGCACCGCCTACTACCTGCGGCGCGACCCGGATTCGTCGCAGGTCGCAGAGGTCGACGGCCGTGTTGTCGGCTTCATGCTCGGAGAGGTTCGTGGCGGCGAGTTCGGCCTCGAGGAGCCCACCGGCTGGGTGGAGTTCTTCGGGGTGGACCCTTCCGCGCGCGAGAAAGGTGTGGGCCGGCGGCTCATCGAGGCGCTGCTCGGGCACTTCCGGTCTAAGGGCGCGCACGTCGCGCGCACCATGGTCGCGTCGCAGGACAAGGAGATCGCGAGCTTCATTGCGGCGATGGGCTTCGTGCCCGCGCCGTTGACCGCGCTCGAAAAGCGCCTGTAGCGA